>Ga0068863_100001888_pt1 | contig 20797 bp, 25 predicted proteins | sample KBSSwiS62_FD_66596 | JGI IMG/M metagenome (GOLD analysis project Ga0068863, IMG submission 66596) | Switchgrass rhizosphere microbial communities from Kellogg Biological Station, Michigan, USA - KBS Switchgrass S6-2 | ecosystem: Host-associated > Plants > Roots > Rhizosphere > Soil ...
CAAGGTTGCTTGATCGATCGGGGATGCCGCCGCTTGCCTCGCAGTAGGCAACCGCACATTGAGCCTGCGCCTCCGTCGGCCCACCGTGGGCTGGTCGACCACTTCCTTGAGGACTTTGCTTCCCGTCGTCTCACTGCGCTGCGCTTCTTCCTGCGTCGACTCATGTGCCATCGTCTGGAGCGTCTGTAGCGATAGGCCGCACAGCAACTCACCGCGTGTAACGGCCGAGATGCACAGTTCCTCATGCGAGGTGGATTCGATGCGCCCATCAAGTGCCCGCGACGTACCGCGGATCAGACAGACCGCGATGTCCGTACTGAGCATGTACAGCGCCATCAACGCTTCTCGGCCCAGGGCTGGGGTTGCAGAGGATCACTCACCGGCCGCTGCTCCGCCATGAAGTTGGGTGGCACGTTGGCCTGGCCGCGCAACAGAAAGAAATCCGACCAGGTATTGCCGCCACGTTTAGGCGACAGGATCACCTCTCCAGTGATCGAATCCCGGCGGATGTAGACCTCTTTCAAACCCTCGAATCTGAAGTCCGCGGGCAGCCGCACTGCCTGGCTGCCACCGTTGATAAATAGCTTAGCGGTTCGAGCGAGCATGGGTGTCCAGTATAGTATATACTTAAAAGTATATACAAAGTCGACTCGCCGGGCCAGGGGCTCGTTCCGAGCGTCGGCAAATTTCTTGCAAGCTTGTCGGAGCCCGGTCCCGCCGTTCGTCCATACATTGAAGGCTTCGCTGACCGGCCGGCCCCGAAAGCTGACACAGGAGAATCGTGATGCGGTACTTGGTTGTTATTCCCCACCCCGACGACTTCGAACCGTCCGGGGCATCGTGCAATCATCCACCCGGAGCCTGCTTATGACCCCCACCATTACTGCCTTTGAGCGGTCCCCCGATCGTGGCAGGGGACTGGCGCGCGACATGCCCGTCCGCTGGGCGCTCGAAGAAGTTGGCCAGCCTTACGAAGTTCGTCTTCTTTCATTCAAAGCGATGAAGGAACCCGCGCATCTCGCGCTTCATCCTTTCGGTCAGATTCCGACCTATCAAGAAGGCGGTCTCGCGCTCTTCGAGTCGGGGGCGATCGTATTCCATATCGCGGAGCGCCACGCGGGGCTACTGCCAGATGACGCGAATGCCCGGTCGCGCGCGATCGCATGGATGTTTGCCGCGCTCAGCACGGTAGAGCCGCCGCTCGTTGATTACGCAATGGCCCCGCTCTTTGAGGGCGACAAGACATGGTATGGGGAGCGCCTGGCTATCCTCGAGGATCGCCTCCGTGTACGGCTGGACGAACTTTCCAGTCGCCTTGGCGATGCCGACTGGCTCGACGGTGCGTTCAGCGCCGGTGACCTACTGATGGTATCGGTGCTGCGCAGATTGAACACATCGGGTTTACTGGAGAAATATCCAAACCTCTCCGCCTATGTCGCCCGTGGCCAAGCGCGGCCCGCCTTCAAGCGTGCTTTCGACGCTCAATTGGCAGTTTTCAACGCCGTGCCGACCGGCTGATAAAGGTCCGCCCTGGACATCACGAAGCTGAAGAAGGCGTACAACGCCGCCGGCTGATGGCGGCAACCGGCTCGGGGGCCGCCTTGCTTTTGGAGCGGCTGTCCAGCTTGACAGTACGATCCGCCTCATACGGGTCATGCGGAACCGAAAGGCTTCGCGTCGCGTTAAGAATGCAACGGATGGTTACATTGGAGACGAACATGTCCCGCACTTTACATGTCGTGCTTCTAGCGACCGCCATATCGGGGGCATTGGCAGCGTGTTACTCGACCCCGCGTCACGCGCGATCCACGAGAACCACTCTCGTAGCTCGCGTGTACGAACGTTGCGATCTGAATGGCGAGCATTGTGTGCGCGTTACTTGCGACAGGGATGCGGACAGGTGTTGGCGCCAGTCCCAGTACGCCAGCAACGAATACTATCGACATAAAGGGCATTGGGTATGCGACGCGGATGGAGATCGGTGTCGGTACGAATACTTGAGATGAAACCCGACGCGCATTAGTGCGCTAGGCGCGCCGATTCGCTATCAGGAGAACATCCCGCCGGCTCAGGCCCGCCCCGCTTACGCGAGTGGCGGGCTTCTTTGTCACTCGGCCCGCAGTCGCATCTTTACATCCAGGTATGAGGCGTCGATCAGGTTCCCGAGGGCAACGGAGTCGGGTTCGTGTCCGGGCCTCAGTTTCACGTGACGCATGTTCCTTCCCGTGCCTTCCAGCAGTCCGGCGGGGTCGTCTAGATGCGCACCGTAAAAAAAGCCTACGTTAGTATGGCTTCTAAAGACATCGACGTAGGCGAAGGGTGCATCCTCCACGCACACGATGGGATGCCCATCGTGCATCAGCTCCTGAACGTCTTCCCCGCACGCACGCATCCTTTTGAACCACGTGCGCGCAACGGCGGTGAGCGCATCCGTTTTGTTCAACCACTCCTCGATGAGGGGGTCGCGTTTACCCGCGCCTGAGAATCGCAAAATTGCGGTCATGGAAGTCACCGTCAAGAATGCCGGCCAAAGGCGCAGCATACTGACGTCGGCGTCGACGGGCGACACCTATCTCATGGGCGCTTCGCTAAGAGCGTCACTGACGGGGACGGCCTTGGAGTGCCATGCGACTGGTATTATCCGGACTTGTGGACGGCAGACTTTCTAACAGTGCCCGCGCGGTGCCGTACGAGGAATCGCCGGGTGGAACTCTTCGGAGTTCGTCCGCGCTCTCGGTCAGCATCCCGGCCTGTGCGTACAGTGCGCCGAGCACTAGATACGCATCTTCGTGTTCTCTTTGAAAGTGCGCCAACTCGTCGGCGACTTTATTCGGAATAATCCGCAATAGCGCCTCCGGGGCAGAAGCGACAACGGTGGAGCCGCCACGCAAAGTCGCGGTAACCTGCCAGAGGTAAGTCTGCCCGCGCCGCAAGTGCCGCCGAGGTCGCCAGACTGTCGTCCGCAGCGCAGGACTGCGCTGCACGGGATGCAATCGCGCATCGACAATGGCGACGGAGTATCGGACCGCTCCCGCGAGCGGTTGCCACCGAAATTCGGGGCGAGTGTCAGCAACTGCTTCGCCGACAGGATACAACAATGCGAACCCCGTGTTGGACTCCGGGGCGCCGGGGAGGGTATGCGCATGCCCACGAAGCTGGCTCAGATCTGTCGAAAGGCCCAGCTTGCGACTTTGTATAGCCTGGGAAATAGCAGGCCTCACATCCGCCGGCAGGGCGGCAATTTCGTCCGCGAGCCGGGTGTCGCGAGCCTGTATGGCGGGTGCGGGCACTGGGGCGAGGGGATGTGTGACGGCGACGGCGACCAAGGGCTTGTTCGCCAGCGGTCGGTGCGTCCGCCACCAGAAGACCGCAGAAATGGTTGCCACGACAATGGTGGCCATCGCCGCCGTCTGCGGCAGCGTAAACCCGCGCCGTCGCCTTCCTTGTCGCGACTTGCGCCCAACAACTGGGTCCGGGCGCGCGAAGGCAGCCGAATCGCTCTTGAAGGTCCGAAGGTCCTCGAACTCGGCGCGGCATGCCTCGCAGGAGTCCAAGTGAGTTCGGCAGTGTTCCAACCGGGCCGACGACAGCCGGCCTTGCAAGTAAGCTTCCAGGTCGTCATAGGTTAGATGTCGAATCGACTCTTCGACACCGCCGGACTGAGCGGTCGGCTTGGCCTGCATTAGTGCATCCATGTCAGATCGATCCGCCGTGCGCCCGAAGTGAGCCGCATATCGGCAAGAAATTCTCATTCACCCGCGGCAGCTCCTCGAGCGTTGCGGGCTTATCTCGCCAGCGGACAATCTGCGCGTCTGAACGATGATCCAACACCTGCGTATGCCTTCCGTCGCCTTCAAGGATGCCGGCGTCCCGCAAGACGCCAGCGCAAAGATTTTCGCATGTTGACCGCTGGCTGCCGTGACAAGCTTGGTAGTTTCACAATCGCGCGCTCGTCGGATGTCACCGGTCTGTTGTGCTGACGCAAAAAATGGTTTGCGTTCAGGTCCGGTTTAGACTGTGCGAGGTTGCATTGCGGTGCGAGGCTGTCGATCCATCCAGGGAAATCGCAGTAAGCGCTTCGCTGACGGAATCACCTCCAACTTGGCGCTGATTGCGCCCCTGGACGTTGTAACGGTGGCGCCAATCTGCCGTGAAGGGTCGAATCGAAGCTTTATCAAGTCGTGTGATGTTGGTGCTGGGTGAAACTCACCACCGCATGAGTTCATCCGAGCCATTGAAACGGGCTGGGGTGCCTTTGTAGTGAGGTAGATCGTCTTCTATTGGAGCCGCGGCATACCGGCATTGAATATGAAACTCCGGACTAAACATTCCCTCAGGAAGCAGGTCAGCGTTGACGCCCCGCACGCCGTGACCTGGCACCTCAGCGAAAAGAAATGTTCCGCAGCGTTTGCACTTGGTGCGCGGACTTGTCCTAAGCGTGAAGGTATCCGTCTCTCCCCGCTCTACTGAAACAGCCGGCGTCGCGTACAAACTGCATGGATAAGCCTTGCCGTGTACGGCCTGGCAGTCGTCGCAATGACAGACGTACTGCAGCACTGGCTTGCCAGTGAGCCGTATCTCGACAGCCCCGCAAGCACAGTGAACTGTGGTGTTCATCATGTCCGCCCGCAGTATTGATCTGAGAGAGTGACGTCCGACATTTACAATATACCGATTCAGGGCACGTGTAGGCCAGCGCTCAGTCGATGACGCCACACGGCGGCGTTAGCCGCCGGTGGTCGTCACAGTGGTGTGCCGGGTCTGAGCGCGAAATATTACCCAACTACTACCGTGCGTTCGTCATCGATCACGGCCACAACATCGAATTGGGTGTCATGCGGCGGAGCAGGGGTCAGGCAGCGACTGGTGCGTAGAGCTCGAAGGGCGCGAGTTGCGCGGCCAGCGCGCGTTTGAAGGCAGGCCGCGCTTCGCAACGGGCCTGGTAAGCTGCCAGCACCGGAATGTCGGATACCACCGTGGTGTGCCGCATGAAGCGCAACACGGTCGTCATGAGCACATCTGCGCCGGAGAACTGCTTCTCGAGATATTCGCGGTCGGCCAACGCCGCGGCGAGTGCCTTCAGGCGTCCCTGCGCCATGGCCAGAGCACTGGGTCTTCTCAAAGGTGCCCATTCCTCTTTCGCAAAGAACAGGTCCAATACCGCCAGTGTTTGGACAGCGGGCTCTACTGAGTTTAGCGCGGCAAACATCCAGGTTCGCACGCGTGCGCGCGCTCCCGGCTCGACCGGAAGAAGTACCGGTGATTTCTCACCAATGTGCATGACGATGGAGCCGGACTCGAACAGCGTGAGGCCGCCTTCCTCGTACACGGGCACTTGGCCGAAGGGCTGCACGGCGCGATGCTCGGGCTTGTTCTGATCGCCCCAGTCGAGCAGCTTCTCTTCATAGGGTAAGCCGGCTTCTTCCAGCGCCCAGCGTACGCGCAGATCGCGGAGCAGGCCTTGCGTGACGGGAGGAGCCCACTTGAATGCGGTGAGGCGGATGTTAGTCATGACGCTTCCTTGAGTTGCGTTTGGAGGTGTGTTTCGGCGATGTGTCGAGTCGCGCCGAGATCGCGCGGTGGTGAGTAGAATCGGTGCCATGCAGTATGCCGCTCAGTCGGCCGGCGAATCGCAGGTGGGATTGCCGCGGCCTGTCCGATAACGGTTCTCTCATTCGAGAAGCCCTTGCTCGCATGCCTGAGCGAGATGTTCGAGGCCGCGGGTCCAGCCTTCACTGTGCGAGGGCCTTGCACTCTCGGGCAATTGTTCGTGCGTAACGATGACTTCCGTGCGTTCGTCGGCGCGGACGAAATCGACGGTGACAAGCGTATCGCGCAGTTCGGTTCCCGGCGAAGCCCAGGTGAATACCAGACGCTTCGGCCTAACTATCTGTCGATAAACACCCTTATGCACGATTGGACCGGACCGGCCCGACATCGTGATCTCATAGGAGCCACCTTCGTAGGGCTCGACCTTCGCGACAGTGCTACGGACGGGGCCGGGCCGCAGCCACGTGGCCAGTGCCTCGGGATCCAGCCAGGCATCGAACAACTCCTCGGCGGATGCAGCAATGGTGCGGCGGACGACGACGGTAGCGGAGGCGTGAGCAGCATTCATTTTCGTTTCCTGTCTTTGTTCAGCACGTAGTGCTCGAGGGCTGCGAGGCGGCCTTCCCAGAAGCGGCGGTACTTCTCGATCCACGCCTGCGCTTCCGCAAGCGGTGCCGCATTCAGCGACAACACGTGGTCTCGGCCCACGATGGATCGGCGCAGGAGCCCCGCGCGCTCGAGCATGCGGATGTGTTTGGAGACGGAGTTCAGCGAGATTGGAAATTCGCCTGCCAATTCCGTGACACGCGCATCTGCGTCAGTGAGCCGCGCGAGAATGGCGCGCCGCGTGGGGTCACACAGCGCGTTGAAAACCCTGTCGAGATCAGCAGATTTATATTCACCCATATGGGTGAATATATGAGCGCGCGAATGCAGCTGTCAAGCAGGAGAGGTTCAGCAACCTGCGCGAAAGCTCCTCAGCGAGGTTTTGTCAGGCCGATCCAACGCCTTACGCTGTGCCGGTACGCAACATAAGCCTCTCCGAAACGTTCCTCGAGCGCCTGCTCTTCCGGAACGATCTGCGTGACAGATATGAGGATCACGAACAGGGGTGGAACGAACCAAGGACTCATCGTGCCGAGCCACAGCGCCCACCCGATCAGTAACAGCACTAATCCCAAATACATTGGGTTGCGGCTGAATCGAAAGACACCGTCCGTCACGAGATACGAGGCCTCCCCTGGGTTCAAGGGATCGAAAGTCGTTCGAGCCTTACGGAAGCGCACGCCCGCGGCCACGGTGATCACGCGACCGATCGCAACTGGAAGCACCGCAAAATAGTTCCACGGGGTGGCGATCAGTTGACCGAGAGGCAGCCAGCGGTGCAATGCCCACATCAGAACTGCGGCGAGCAGCGCCACAAGCGGTGGCGGAACACGAAGTTGCATGGTTTGGATTGACCGGCCGGACCGACAGAATGCCTCGGACCGCCAACCTAATCAGCTGCGACGACTGCGTCAAGAATGTAATCCGTCAAGAGCTGCTCGGTCTGCTCATGCATTCCGTGCGTGTTGTAATTCGTGCTGGTAATTACGACCGCGATGTCAAGGGAGGGCACGCCGACGGCCTTGTTTCCCCCGTTTCCCGACATGTAAAAGGCGGGATAGCTCTTGGCGCGTGAAGCGAACGACTTCAGCCACCATAGGTAGCCATATTTGGTGTGGTCATCGATCTGCGCGTGCGCTTGCGTTGATGTGCGTACCCAAGCCTCGTCCAAGACTTGTCTTCCATGCCACCTGCCGCCGTCGAGGTAGAGTTGCACGATCTTGAGCAGGTCGCGACTGGTCATTCTCAAGCCGCCGCCGGTTTGTGGCGTATTCGTCGGCGAGTACACCCAGGTTACGTTCCGAATGCCCAGCGGGCCAAACAGTCGCGCCTGCGCGTATCGATCTGCGCGAATGCGGGTGGTGTTCTCAATGACCTCGCTGAGCACAAAAACACCGCCGGTGCAGTAACTGAAAAACCTTCCAAATGGCGGGGCTTCAACCTCGTTACCCAGATGCGAGCGGCCGCGAATCGGTAGATCAAGAACAAACTGACTCCAGTCCTCGACCAGGTACATTCGTTCTTCGTTACCGCGCGAGGCGTCATTCCAGTCATCGCACTCCAGAGGGGAGCTCATTGTGAGAAAGTCTTCGACCGAAATCGCGGATTTCCTGGGGTCAGCGTTTTGGATGCGCTGTGCTCGATCGGGCACCACATCCAATATGCGAACCTGGGTACTGGCCAGCGAGCCTTCGCTGATCGCAAGGCCGACGAGGGCACTGGTTATGCTCTTGGTGGCCGAACGCGTATCGCGCAGCGTGTCCGCATCGCCGTCGAAATAGGCCTCGTAAATGAGTTTTCCGTGACGCGCTATCAGGACGCTGCCGACTTTCTTGAATGTTCCTGATCTGATTGCAGTTTCCATACGCACGAGCCGAGACTTCAACGACTCGGTTCTGTCCGGTGTGTCCGTCGGCCAGTCTGTGCCGAACGAGGTTTGCTCGGCACCAAATGAGGTGCTGGCCAATACGATGGCGAGGAGAATATGCAACAGACGCATTCTTTGACCTTCCCTCAGATTACGGCGGCATCGACTCGGGTGATCTCCCTTTGATGCATGGGTGCCGGAAACGTTTGAATACTCGAATTGGTGTAATCTTGTCCCAGGTGCAGAGTGTGTTCATGCGCAATGCACGAAACTGACACCCGTAGATTCGAGGCCAAGGCTACTCAGCTCGGATACAAAGGCGGCAGATGTCATGGCACAGAAGAAAATAGTGTACAGGTGTTTCGTCGCGACTCTGGTGACATTCATGCTTGCCGGTGGCGCCGGTGTGACGCGCGCTGCTGAGCCCGCGGCGGTTGAAAGCAGCACAAGTGTCATCGGGGCAGCTTCCCCATTCATCGACCGGGCCAATAAGGAATGGGAAGTGGCAATCCAAACGGGCGATGCGGATGCGCTAAGTCGTCCCTACCGCGAGGATGCGGTCTTCATCGGTCCGGACGCGAATCCGGTGCGCGGTCGTGCCGCAATCCGCGCCATGTATGCCGCGCGAGCCGCAGCGAAGAAGCGGATTGCCGCTGCGAGTATCCAGAGTGAGGGCCGCATTGCGGCTGGCCCGGATGATGTTTACGAGTGGGGGTCAGGCTGGATATTCGTTCAATCTGCCGATGGGACGCGCTCGAAGCTCGGCGGTCGTTTTCTCACCGTTTGGCATCGCCAGGCGGATGGCACCTGGGTGATCATTCGCAACCTGGCTTTCTGATACTGCGGCCCCCCAGCGCGCAACCGGGCCGTCAGCGTGGGGCAACATCGGATGCATGCTCACTCGCCATACCCATGGCTCTGACCAACTAACTCGGCGAAGACCCAAACATTGCCTTTCATGTATGTGTCAGGCTCCTCGGTACCGCCCAAAAATGGATACGGCCGCGGAATGTAGATCTCCTCGGCCCCCAGAGGTCCCAGTAATTGCCTGATGGCCGCCTGATGCTCCGGCCTCAGAACATGCTCTACGAAACCTGGATCGGTAAGGATCTCTCTTTCGAATGTAGCAACGGATTCGAATCTACCGTAGCTCTTGTAGGCCTGAGGAAATGGATGAAGTACAGCGTAGTCATTCGTCTCTTCGCCGAGCAGAAAGAAGTGACCGATTCCGGAATATCCAACGACATGCGTGAACCCGGGGAGATGAGGCACCCAGCATCCAAGTGCTGAGATGGGTTTGGGCAATTGGAGTAACGAATAAGTCATTGGGGCTCCAAACGTTTGTGCAACCAACTATATGTGAGACTGGGTTTGCAAGGGGCCGTGCCGGCTGGTGATCCGACGCGGGGGCATAAACTCACCACCGCAGAGGTGCGAGTCGGCCATAAGCTGCGTTTCAACCGCGCCAGACAACTTTCCCGCAAGCAGACGGTCCCGCGGGAACTAATGCGACGTAGGTATGCGGGCTGTCCCGATTGTATTGCACTGAGTCTCGACGCCGAGCAAAATCATCGAGCAACATCTGAAGGATTTGGCGGTCGGTTGGTGAGAGGCGCGAGACCTCCCGTGCGTGAGGCGCACCGATCGCCAGCAAGCTCAGGACCAATAATGCGACTAACGCCTTCACGTGCTGTAAATCTACTCGTAACCGGGCAAAAACCGTTGTCGATCTTACTTAGTGTGCTGCGACAGGGAAGAAGCGCATGGTTCACGGAACACGGTGAAGGCGTTGAGTAGTGTCATCGATTGGCGGCTCAATGAGACTGCTGCAGAAAGGCGCTGGCTACTCTGTAGCTGATCGCGCCCGCATCTCCCTGTCGAGGATCTTCGGTATCTACGTTCAGCAGAACAACTACTGTCAAGGACTCGTCTTCGAAATGCCGGATGCTTGATGAGAAACCGGGCTTATTGCCGCTGTGAGAAACCTCGCGCTCTTTTGATTCGCCTTCGATATTCCACCCGAGTCCATGTGGAATGAGACGCCCATCGTTCAGGCGGTACGGCTGCCACATTGATTGGATCATCGCCTTCGTCAGAATTTTGTCTCCGAACAGCCCCTGAGCGGCTTTAGCGAGATCCGACACCGACGAGACCAGACCGCCTTCAGAATAAGCCCACGATTTGCTCGTATGTATAGCGTTCTTGAGAGTTCCGCCGAGCCAAATGTATCCTGATGCGCGGTCGGGAATGATGTCCTCTCGAGACATTCGGCGAGTCTCAGTCATGCCGAGCGGTGCGAAGATCTTTTGTTGTAGGAATTGCTCGTAAGGTTGACCGCTCACCTTTTCGAGGATAAGTCCGAGTACGTAGTAACCGGTATTACTATAGGACCACTTCTCACCAGGCGCGGCTACAATTGGAACCTTGAAGAGTAGAGGCAAGAGGGTTTCGGGGCTGTATTCCCTGGTCCATTCGAAGACAGAGCCCGACTTTAACTCAGCGACAGAGAAGTAATCTCCTAACCCGGAGGTGTGGCTCAGGAGCTGACTCACCGTGATTTGATCCCAGGTGGAAGGCGCTGCCGGTAAGAACTTTTTTATCGGATCTGTTAGGGATAATCGCCCCTGTTCGACGAGCAGCATGATCGCAAGGGCCGTAAAAGGCTTCGTGAGAGAAGCCAGTTCATACGCTGTGTGTTCTGAGGTAGGCACAGACAATTCGAGATTGGCCCGCCCGTAGCCTTTCGCCAGCAGCACCCTGTTATGGCGCGCAACACAGACAGACATGCCCGGTATATGCTTCAGGATTAGCTCCTTTTGCAGGAAGGCGTCCGCATCGGAGGCATGCTTCGTATCGCTGTCATTTGACTGCGCGATTGCGCCTGTCCCTACGCCGCAAAGGGCCCCAAGCAGCAATGGCAAGCAAGTAGTGAGTTTCATGCGCAACCGCAGTACATCGTTAGGTAGCAGGAGACATCATGTAAACGCCAAAAATCCCCGAGCCGCTACTCCCGTGCGGCGGTCAGCGTAACCGCCCTGTCAAACACTGGGTCGCGTCGGGCGATGTAATCGGCATAGGTCATCGTGATGGTCTCGTCCGGAGCGAGCGATTTCACCTGTACGGGAAATAGCCAGTTCAGCCAAAAGCACTTGCCCCAGTCGTTACAGGGTTGCGCATAGTCATGCATTCCGGTTGCATAGTGAACGCAAAGCCCTGCGTGTGGAAGACATCCTGTGTTGCCCTCCCCATAAAAGGTAAGCCGGTCGCCAACGGGTTCGCCGAGGATGACCGCGCGAGACCCCGCCGCTTGCTTCACGAAAGCTATCGTTGTGATCGCGGCCGAAAAGGTCTGCGGACCGGTCAAAATATAGATTCGTCCGGTCGGTAGCAGGAATCCCGACAGGTGCGATGCGAAAGCAGCGGCTTTCGTGTAGTCGCCCCCGCCGTTGAATCGCATGTCAAGAATGATGTTGCATGGAGGATGGTCGTGCATCTCGTCAGTCGTGTCCTTGAGGAAATCTCCGATGCGCTGGTCGTCCGTGTCCCCGATCGCTTTGAGTTGTAAGAACAGCGTACAACCGCTGTTGATCCACGTCCGGCGAAAAGCCCGGTTGAACTCGCGCAGCGGCAGCGGTAAGTCCACGTCACTGGGAAGCAGCGCACGCCAGTCCGAAGGTTCGCCCTTGATTTTTTCGGGTGACAGCCATCGAGTCATCTCGCCGTGTGGCTCGTGCGTGTCGGAGTTTCCGCCCGGAAGTGTGCGCATAACCTCGCGCCCATCGGGCATTCGCAACGACCACGTTGTCTGCTCTGGGCTCGACCCGATGCCATCGCCGTAAAGAACCTCCGGCGATTGAAGGTAGATCGCGGCCCGCGTGCGACGCCAGCCCTCTGACCCTCCGTGCAACCTTTCGAGCGCTGCGACCACTTCGCTCGCAGGCCTGTCCTCAATCCTTTCGACGCGTGCGCCGAGCAGATCTGCATATCCCGATTTCGCCCGCAGAACATAAAGGCCGTCAGCAAACATGGCCACACGCACTGGGACGTCGTTGGATGGCCGGCCTCCATCATTGAGACCCGTGTGACCGTTGTCGGCAAGCGCAGCGATGCGCATCAGCGCGACTTTGAATTTGCCACTGTCGAGCGGTGCGCGTTCGGACTTCAATTCAGCGATTTGTAGATTCGCCTCGGCGCGCGCCGCCGGGGAAAACGACCGATCCATCCGCAGCAGGCGCGAAAATTGCTCGACGTCCTGCTGTTGTGCTGCGAGGGAATTAGCGGGCGCGGGAAAATCGTTGGCGGGAGGGCTCGGATTGAACTTGTGAAAGAAGTAAAGCGCGAACGCTCCGGCCGCTGCGACCAACAGAACAAGGCTGATAAGCGTCCACTGTCCGGCAACGAGAATCCCTCGCTTGGTCATTAGCACTCTGCGCCATCGAACTAGATTGACGCTACTGTACCCTCACCACGCCGGTGACTCATTGCAACGTACCGCTTAGATTCGTCAATTCGCCGCAGTCTCAATGCGCCGTCGGCAGAACCGCCCGGCGGCTTGGGTCGGACCTGACGGTCGGTCCTGCACCGATCAAATCCCATCAAAAATTGGCGCACATTTCCGAGCCCAGGCCAACTTCTGTGTGCGGTCGAGTTTCTTCAATCCCGCTTCCGCCTTGAGTGCCTCGGACTTGCTGGCGAAGGCCTGTGCGCCAAGCACCCGAACAGGAGGGTTGGAGCGCGTGAATTTCGCCCCTTTGCCGCTGCTGTGAGCGGCGAAGCGGGCTGCGACATCGGTCGCGATGCCGGCGTACGTCCGGCCATCGCGGCACACAAGCAGATATAGCCACCAGCACTGGGTCATACGGATAGGTTACCGCGTGAGATTTCTTGCTGCTGCTTGATCTCCTTCAACTGCGAAGGCATAGGAGTCAAAGGTCAGTCCCTCATGCGGGTTCACGCCTTTGACATTAGCGCTGGAGGGGGCCGAGAAACTTCACCTCACCGGTGATTACCCGGCCCGTCTATCATCGGCAAAGCGGACGCTGGGGAGCTTCCGCTCAGGGCCGAAAGCCCCACGGAATCGGGTTTAGAACGCCCGCGTCACGTGGCGATCGCACGCCGCCGGCCCACGGTCTAGCGCCAACGTTTTGCAATCTCATCCAGCCCGGCCTTGTTGAGATCCTCAGGCGTCATGCAGATCCGGAACCGGCAATCCGCCTTGAAGTTGAGAAAGAACGGTTCGGCAAGAGTGGGAATCCTAGACGGTTCCGACACGTCGACGATCAATACTGCGCCTCTGTTGCCGTCCTGTTCGGTGAAGTAGGCTGCTTCGGGTTTGATCTCTTCAAGAATCCTCTTGATGATCGGGCCCAGTTTGTTATCCCTGATCAGGGTGTTGCACGGCTCGTGGGGAATGCTGGCAGTCAACATCATACGCACGGCTTACCCTCCTGAATTTGTGGTATTGAGGCTCGCCGAGACGCTGATTTCAGCGGCTCTCCCGGCGCGGCAGGCCCGATTCTCAAGCGCGTTGATCCAAATCTGCAAGCTGAGCAGCCGAACGGAAGAGTCATGTCGCGTCGCACAACGTTCGCACTCGTTGGCGCGTGCGCGCCCCATTTGGGTACGAGGATTTGCCGCAATGCGCGCGACAGCCGGACTTCAGCTCATTCTAACGTGGAGACACGGGCCGCGAGAGCGTGTGGCGTAGCACCGAGTTCAAGTACCGTCCCCAATCCCGCATACAGATAGCGATCGCCGAATGCTTCCTTCAGCACCGCGAAGGACGGTTCGCCCGTGCAGTGGCCGGGCGCGATCCAGTCTACTTTCCACGTGTCTTTCAGCGACATCGTGACCTTCTGGATCGCTGCGTCGGGTGCTGCCACTAGATGCAAGCCGCCTGCGATGAAGTGAATGTGGGTGTTGGTCTTCGCGGCCTCGGCGACAATGGCGTCGATGCCGGGGTGCGAGCATCCCACGACCAGCACGATGCCCTCCGGGGTATTAATCGCCAGCGACAGCTCCTTCAGCTCTTTGGTGCCGGGTGCGTCGGACACCAGGGCGATCAGCGTCAAGCCGGGAGCGACGTCGATGGTCTTATCGATCAGCTCGAAATTTGCTCCAGGCCATGCATTACCAAAGTTCATCACGGTCGGCGGGTTGCCATCGAAGTAGCGCATGTCAGGGGGCAGCCCATCGGCCTTGCGGTAGAAGCTGCTCGGCAGCGAGGAACCGAATACGCCGAATCCCTCCTTGGGCGCGTAGATCTTTACCTTTGGATTCACCTTCAATAGATACGTTAGTCCTCCCATGTGGTCGCCATGGCGATGAGAGATGACAACAAAATCGAGCCGAGTAAGATCGACACCAGCCGCCTTGACGTTCTGCGCGAAAATGTCGGGGTTGTCACCAGTGTCGAACAGAATGCGCTTTCCGTTCACTTCGACCAGTGCCGCAAAGCCCCAGTCCTTCTTCATTGAGGCCTTCTTGCCAAATGCGTCGTAGAGAATGGTGATACGAGGGTGTGCGGCTGATGCGGTCGACATCGGCTGGGCGCCGGTCGTGCTAGCCCGGACACCCGGTGATAGCACGAGCGCCGACACCAAAACAACGGAAACCAAGGTGCTCATTGGGGTATGCCAGGCAGTGTGTTTCATGGAGTTTCCCTCCAAGCAGTGTCGCCCGTCGGCTCGTAATGGTAGTCAACGTGCAGCCGGGTCAGCCGCTGCGCCGCGATGCGTCACCGGCCTCTCTGGCGCACGTGGCGCTCGTGATAATGGCCATAGCCGGTGTGTCCAACATAGCCCATTTTGGCCTCCGGTACACCCTCAGGCCAAAAAGGCGCGGATTGAGAAGGAGGGGGCCAATCACTTAGGATGCTGGTATCACGATAAGGGCCGAAGTGAGGAGAAGAACGATGATCAAAGTCAGCGTAATGTACCCCAACACGCCCGGGGCGCGATTCGATCATGATTACTACCGTAACACGCACATGCCGCTTGTTAAGACCCGGATGGGCGATACCTGCAAGTACTACACGGTCGACAAGGGGCTCGCCGGAGGTGCTCCGGGCGCGCCTGCGACCTACGTTGGTATGTGTCACATCTTTTGCGAGTCTGTAGAGGCGTTCCAAGCAGGCTTTGGTCCGCACGCGAAAGAAATCATGGGTGACATTCCTAACTATACCGACCTGGCTCCGGTAATTCAGATAAGCGAAGTCGTTGTAGGGTAGGGATACTATCTCAGATCGATCGGCCTGCGGACCGGTATAGCGTAAAGGTACCTTGACACCGTACTGACGTAAAGGTACCTTTACGACCCATCGTGTTACTGAACGACGATGTGGTTCGAGGAACGACTGTGAATCCAGTGTTGTTGGCCCGAGTCCTAGTGGTTGTCTTCTGGGCGGTAGGCATGCCGCTGGCGGCGCTGAGCTTCGTGGCGATTCCGCGGGCTTTGAGTGCAGGGCCGCTGTTGACGAGGGTAGGGTGGGCTGTTGTACCCGTGCTCGGCTTGCTCACCGTTATCTTGTGTATTCGCACTTTGCTGCGCATGGACGCTCGTGCTGGTGGTGCGCGGTTTGACCGGCAATGGCTCGGGCGCTACTACGTCGAGATTCTTATCGCGTTTATCGTCTACCTCATGCTGTCCACAGTGGTCGTGACAGTTGCGCCTGGCATGCGCGATTCGGGCCTTCGTACGCTCATAGGTCTGGTCCCGTCTCTGGGCATGGCGCTCATCATCGCCGTGATCATGCGTTGGTTACGCAATGCTGACGAGTACCACCGCGCACGCTTGCTCGAGTCGTTCGCTGTCACTGCGGCAGTCACAGTTTTCTGGACCTCGAGCTACTCCTATCTCGAGATGATAGGGCTCCCGCGGCTCAATTCGTTCTGGGTCCCAGTGGTCATGACGACCACTTGGTTCGTGTGGAGCATCGGGCGCGCCATCGTCGGACGCTGAAGTGAAGAATTGCGTGGCCGAACTTCGGGAAGCGCGTGGCTGGACGAAGGTTGAACTTGCGGACCGACTCGGTATCTCCCGTCAGTCCATCCACGCCATCGAATCTGGGAAGTATGACCCCAGCCTGCCTCTCGCGTTCGCAATCGGCAAGCTCTTTGGCAAGCCGGTGGAAGAAATCTTTGGCGAGGGTTGCGGCAGAAAGCGTTGACCCCAGGCCTTAGGGCCGGTGCTCGCGAGCCAGGTACTCCTCACTCTGCATTTCGATGAGCCGGCTGGCGGTGCGCTCGAATTGGAAGGCGACTCGCTCGCCGCGGTATAACTCAGTGGGGGGCGCGGCGGCGGAAACGATTAGGTTGACGTTGCGGTCGTAGAGCTCATCAACGAGTGCGATGAAGCGCCGCGCTTCGTCCTCGTGCAGCGCGTCGAGCACGGGGACGTCAGAGACGATGACTGATTGATAGTCGCGCGCGATCTCTATGTAGTCGTTCTGACTGCGCGGGCCAGAGCAAAGGGCCATGAAGTCAAACCAGACGACGCCGCCGCTTTCGCAGACGACGGGGATACGGCGGCCCTCGATTTCGATGGAACCGCCTGGCGGCGTTGGGGGCGCGTGCTGGCGGTGAGTGCCGGGCTCCGCTGGTCCCGCGCCGCCATTCATCTCATGGTCTGCGAGCTGCCCAAACAATTCTCTCAACCGCAGAAGTGTATCGGGTGCGTCAGTGGGCAGATATGTGCCTGCCTGTGTGAGTTGCCTTAGGCGGTAGTCGATGGCTCCGTCTACGGCCACCACGTCGAGGTGTCGCTCTAGCAGGTCGATGGTTGGTATGAACCTCTGCCGCTGTAGGCCATTCTTGTAGAGATCGCGCGGCTGTACGTTCGATGTTGCTACGAGCGTGACGCCACGCTCAAACAAGGCGACGAACAGGTTGCCGAGGATCATCGCGTCGGCGATGTCGGAGACGAACAGCTCATCGAAGCATAGTACGCGCGTGTCGCGCGCGATGCGGTCGGCTACGACTTCCAGAGGCGCTTCGCGCTGTTGGAGTGTTTTGAGCTCGGCATGCACGTCGTGCATGAACCGGTGGAAGTGTCGGCGGCGGCGTTCGGGAAACGGTAGGCTCTGGAAGAACAGATCCATCATCCAGGTCTTGCCACGTCCGACGCCTCCCCAGAGGTAGATGCCGCGGACGGGCTCGGATGCGGTGTTGCTACCGAAGGCACTGAACCAGCGGCGTACTCGTGATGCGTTAACGTCGCGGTTGGTGACTAGGCGTTCACGCAGGTCGCTGAGTCGATCGACGACGGCAGCCTGCACGGGGTCAGCGCGGAAGCCGCGTTCAGCTAACTGGCGATTGTAAAGGGCGCGCAGGTCCATTACGGGGGCTTTACGCCGTCAGCTCGCAAGCTCATCCAAATTGCGAAAGTGCTCCAGCGCATTCGGATTCGCTAGCGCATCAATGTTCTTTACTGGCAAACCATGCACCACGTTGCGTACGGCCAATTCGGTCAGTTTACCGGACGCCGTTCGGGGAATGTCGGGCACCGCGATGATCTTCGCCGGGACATGGCGAGGTGTCGTGTGGGCGCGAATTGTGTCGCGTATCCTCTTCTTCAGAGATTCGTCCAATACGACCGCCGGCTTGAGACGGACGAACAGTACCACGCGCACATCGCCCCGCCAGTCCTGCCCGATCGCGAGCGCTTCGATGATTTCGTCGAGACTTTCGACCGCGGCATAAATTTCGGCAGTGCCGATACGTACTCCGCCTGGATTCAGCACGGCATCGGAGCGTCCGTAGATCACGACGCCGTCGTGTTCTGTCAGAGCCGCGTAGTCACCGTGGTGCCACACACCCGGGAACCGCTCAAAGTAGGCTGCCCGGTACCTGGCTCCGTCGGGATCATTCCAGAATCCAACAGGCATGGAGGGGAAGGGTGCGGTGCACACTAGCTCTCCGCGATCCCCGCGTACGGGTTTTCCGAAGTCGTCGAAAATATCGACGCTCATTCCTAGGCCGCGCGTTTGAATCTCGCCACGGTGAACCGGCCGAATCGGGCATCCCAATGCGAAACACGACACGATATCGGTGCCACCGGAGATTGAAGCCAGCAGCACGTCGGATTTTATGGACTGGTAGACGTAGTCGAAACCATCGGGAAGCAGCGGCGAGCCGGTAGACAAGACAGTTCGCAGCGCACTGAGGTCCACTTCCTTGGCGGGTACGAAGGAACTCTTCTCAAGCGCCGAAATATACTTGGCACTCGTGCCGAATATTGTAACTCGCTCTTCCTGGGCCATGCGCCACAGTACACCGGCGTCGGGATGAAACGGGCTGCCATCGTATAGGGCCAACGCAGTGCCGGTGGCGAGGCCGCTGACGAGCCAGTTCCACATCATCCATCCGCAGGTGGTGAAGTAGAACAAACGGTCGGTGCGCTTCACATCCGTGTGGAGCAGATGCTCCTTCAGATGTTGTAGGAGCGTTCCACCGGCGCCGTGGACGATGCATTTTGGAACGCCAGTAGTACCGGACGAGTACAGGATGTACAGCGGATGGTTGAAAGGCATCTGGGCAAACTGCAGCCCGCCGCCAGGGGTTCCAAATTCGTCAAAGCGCGTTGCTTTTGTGCTTCCGCTACCGAGGCACCGGAGGTTTGGTCCGGCGCTCAGATAAGGAATAACTACTGCACGCTGGATGCTGGGAATCTTTGCCAGCAGCTCGGACACAGGGGCCAGGGAATCAATGCTTTTGCCCGCGTAGAAGTAGCCGTCGGCAGTAAATAGTACCTTCGGCGCGATTTGTCCGAAGCGGTCCAATACGCCGTGTACGCCGAAGTCCGGCGAGCATGAGGACCACACCGCGCCGAGGCTCGTGGTCGCCAACATCGCGATGACCGCTTCGGGAATGTTCGGTAGAAAGCCTGCTACGCGGTCACCCGCAGCGACGCCCGCTGCCTTGAGGCCCGCAGCGATCCGCGCGACTTCATCGTGTAATTGTTGGTAGGAGATCTCGCGGCGCGTGCCGCGCTCGTTCCGGAATATTAGAGCGGGCTGCTCGTCGCGAAAGCGTAGTAGGTTTTCCGCGAAATTCAGGCGAGCGTTGGGAAAGAACCGTGCTCCCGGCATCTTGTCGGGCTGCTCGAGCACCGGGCCTGGACCCCAGTCGGCTCGCACGTTTGCGAAATGCGCGAGCTCTTCCCAGAAATCGCCAGGGTATGTGATCGACCAGGCGTACAGATCGTCGTAGCTGCGCACCTTTAACCCCTTGCGGGCGCTGACGCTTTCGATGAAGCGTGTCAGGTTGGCGTCGGCCACACGGGCCGGCGAGGGGCGCCATATCTCAGACATACACCCAGTTTACCGCCTTGAGGGACTGCCTCAGGATGCTATAGGGCCGCGTCGGGAGACGCCGGCTACAGCGACTGATAGTTGGGTCCAGACCCACCCTCGGGCGTTGTCCAATTGATGATCTCGTAGGGATCCTTGATGTCGCACGCTTTGCAATGCACGCAGTTCGCGGCATTGATCTGCAGCCGCTTGCCACCCTGACCGTCGTCCACCATCTCGTAGACATTCGCCGGACAGAAGCGCTGGCACGGATTCCCAAATTCCTTGGCGCATTTCGTGGCGCAGATCGACGGGTCCAATACCTTCAGGTGCGCAGGCTGGTTCTCATCGTGCGTGGTGGATGCAAAGAACACGGATGCCAGTCGATCACGAGGCGGCAGAGTGCGATCCACCCACTCGCGCTCGGGCGGTTGATACTCCGAAACCTGTTTCAGCCGCGCATAATCCGGGACGCGGCTCTTCAGTGTCCACGGCGTTCGGCCACCGGTGACTACCTCGAGGGCTGAGTTGGCCAGCCCGATCCACATACCTTTCTTAAACGCTGGCTTGAAATTGCGGACGGACTTCAGTTCCTGCCCGCCTGGCGATGCGCGCCAGCGCGCATCGAATCCCACCGGTGAGCCGGTCTCGGCCAGGTGTTCCGCGGCGAGCATGCCGGAGCGGATCGCCTGGTGGATTCCTTTGATCTTCGGAAGGTTCAGTCCGCTGCCCGAGTCGCCAATCAACATCGCGCCCGGCATTTCCAGGCGTGGAATTGTCTGCCAACCGCCCGAAGCAATGGTGCGCGCGCCCGATGCCAGGATCTCCCCACCCTCCAGCAGCGGTTTGATCTTCGGGTGGTGTTTGAACTGTTGGAACGCCTCGAACGGCGTCAACCGCGGATCCTCGTAGTCGAGTCCCACGACAAACCCGACGTAAACGCGATTGTTGTCGAGGTGGTAGATGAAGCTGCCGCCGTAGGTGCGGGAGTCCAGCGGCCAACCCAGGCTGTGTTGAATCAGCCCGGGCTCGACACGTCCCTCGGGCAACTGCCACAGCTCCTTCATTCCGAGTCCGTAGGTCTGCGGGCAGGAGCGTGCATCCAGCTCGAAGCGTTTGATCAGTTGTTTGGCGAGGCTGCCGCGCGCGCCTTCCGCAATGATCGTAGTGCGCGCGCGGATCTCGGCGCCCGGTGTGTAGTTAGGGCCAGGCTCGCCATTCTTCTCGATGCCCATGTCGCCGAGGCGTACGCCCGCGACGGAGCCGTCTTCGTTGAAAATATTTTCCGCGCCGGCGAAGCCGGGAAACACGTCAACGCCGAGTCCTTCCGCCTTCTGTGCCAGCCAGGGTGTGAGCAGGCCGAGCGAGATGATGAAGTTGCCGTGGTTGTGCAGCTGCGGTGGTAGGGGGAGTGAGAACCCACCGGTCTTGGTCAGCAGCCGGAATTCGTCACGCTTGGCCGGAACGCAGATGCCCGGCGGGGATTG
>Ga0068863_100001891_pt1 | contig 20782 bp, 15 predicted proteins | sample KBSSwiS62_FD_66596 | JGI IMG/M metagenome (GOLD analysis project Ga0068863, IMG submission 66596) | Switchgrass rhizosphere microbial communities from Kellogg Biological Station, Michigan, USA - KBS Switchgrass S6-2 | ecosystem: Host-associated > Plants > Roots > Rhizosphere > Soil ...
TGATGCCCGCGCTGTCGCCGACCATGGAGGAGGGCGCCCTCGCCAAGTGGCACGTGAAAGTCGGGGACACGGTCCGTTCTGGCGACGTGATCGCCGAGATCGAGACCGACAAGGCGACCATGGAGGTGGAGGCCGTCGACGAGGGCCGGGTCGAGGCGATCCTGGTGCCGGAGGGCTCCTCCGGAGTGAAGGTCAACACCCCGATCGCCCGACTGGCGGGCGAAGGCGAGCCCGCGGCCCCGCCGCCCAAGGCTGCGCCGGAGCCCAAGGCGGCCGAACCCAAAGCGCCCGCGGCGGCGCCGGCTCCGGCGAAGGCCGAAGCGCAGCCGTCCGCGTCCAAGCCCGCCCCCGCGGCCCAGTCCGCCGACACTAATCGGGTCTTCGCCTCGCCCCTGGCGCGTCGGCTCGCGCAGCAGAAAGGGATCGACCTGTCGGCGATGAAGGGCTCCGGCCCTCACGGCCGCATCGTTCGCGCCGACATAGAAGCCGCACGGCCCGGCGCGGCGGCGCCTGGCGCGGCTGAGCCGGCCGCCGCCGGCGCCCCGCGGCAGATCCTCTCGCTGGAGCAGATGGGCATCGCGCCCGGCAGCTACGACCTTATTCCGCTCGACGGAATGCGGCGCACCGTGGCGCGGCGGCTGACGGACAGCTTCCGCGACATCCCGCACTTCCCCCTCAACATGGACCTGGAGATCGACAATCTCTTGGCGGCCCGGGTCAAGATCAACGCCCTGCTGGAGAAGGACGGGGTCAAGGTCAGCGTCAACGACCTGGTCCTGAAGGCCTCCGCCATCGCCCTGAAGCGGGTGCCGGAGGCCAACGCCTCCTACACGCCAGACGGCATCGCCATGCACCACCATGCCGACATCGCCATGGCCGTGGCCGTGCCTGGCGGACTGATCACGCCCATCGTGCGCGAGTGCGAGTCCAAGGGCCTGGCGCAGATCGCGGTCGAAACCAAGGACCTCGCCGAGCGGGCCCGCGGCAAGAAGCTCAAGCCCGAGGAATACCAGGGCGGCACCTTCTCGGTGTCGAACCTCGGCATGTTCGGCATCCGCAGCTTCTCTTCGATCATCAACGAGCCGCAGGGCGCGATCCTATCGGTCGGCGCCGGCGAGAAACGGCCGGTGGTGCGAGGCGACCAGCTGGCCGTCGCCACGGTCATGACCGTCACCCTGACCTGCGATCACCGTGTCGTGGACGGCGCGGTGGGGGCGCGCTGGCTCGAGGTCTTCAAGACGCTCATCGAAGATCCAATCGGAATGCTGGTCTAAGAGGCCCTTTCGGGGGGAGGGGTCTGAAACGCCGCCCTCAGGCGGCGTGAACGGAGTTGGGAATGGCGGCAGAATTCGATGTCCTGGTCGTCGGCGCGGGCCCTGGCGGCTATGTGACCGCTATTCGGGCGGCCCAGCTGGGCATGAAAACCGCCATCGTCGAGCGCGAGGCGCTCGGCGGCGTCTGCCTCAACTGGGGCTGCATCCCGACCAAGGCCCTGCTGAAGTCCGGCGAGGTCTACGAAACCCTGGACCATCTGTCGGATTACGGGCTGTCGGTGGAGAAGCGCGGCTTCGATTTCGCCAAGGTGGTGGAGCGCTCGCGCAAGGTGGCGGCCCAGCTGAACTCCGGCGTCGGCTTCCTGATGAAGAAGCACAAGATCGAGGTGATCGAAGGATCCGCGCGCCTGGAGAAGGGCGAGCGCGCCCCCAAGGCGGTGATCGCGCTGAAAGCCGGGGGCTCCCGCACCGTGCAGGCCAAGAACGTCATCCTGGCGACGGGCGCCCGGGCGCGGACGATTCCGGCCGTCGGCCTGGCGCCCGACGGCGACCGGATCTGGACCTACCGCGAAGCCATGGTCCCCAAGGCCGCTCCCAAGTCGCTGGTGGTTGTGGGGTCGGGCGCTATAGGCATAGAATTCGCAAGCTTCTTTAGGGCCTTAGGGGCGCAAGTTACAGTCGTCGAGACGCTGCCGCGAATCCTGCCGGTGGAGGACGAGGAAGTCTCCAAGGCGGCGCATAAGGCGTTCGAGAAACGCGGCATCGCCTTCCGTGTCCCGGCTAATGTGAAGAAGGTCGCCAAGTCGAAGGCCGGGGTTTCGGTGGAGATCGAGGCCGGGGGCAAGACCGAGACGCTGGAGGCCGAGGCGGCCATCGTCGCCGTCGGCATCGTCGGCAACGTCGAGGACCTGGGCCTTGAGGCGCTAGGGGTGAAGATCGATCGGACCCACGTGGTCACCGACGCCCATGGCGGCACGGGCGTCGCCGGACTCTACGCCATCGGCGACGTAGCGGGTCCGCCCTGGTTAGCGCACAAGGCCAGCCACGAGGGCGTGCACTGCGTGGAGCATATCGCGGGCCTCAAGCCTGCGCCGCTCAGCGCCCCCATTCCCGGCTGCACCTATGCGAACCCGCAGGTCGCCTCGGTGGGCCTGACCGAGGCGCAGGCCAAGGAACAAGGGATCGCGGTGAAGGTCGGCCGCTTTCCCTTCCGCGTGAACGGCAAAGCCATCGCCGCGGGCGAGACGGAAGGCTTCGTCAAGACGGTCTTCGACGCGGGTACCGGCGCGCTGATCGGCGCGCACATGATCGGCGCGGAGGTCACCGAGATGATCCAGGGCTTCGCCTTGGCGATGACGCTGGAAGCCACGGAGGCGGAGCTGCATGCGGCGGTCTTCCCGCATCCGACCATGAGCGAGGCCATGCACGAGGCCGCCCTCGACGCCTTCGGCCAGGCGCTGCACATCTGACGAGCGGCGGTCTTGCGGATCAGGCGACGCGCCGAAGCTCCGCCTCGACGATACGCTCAAGAGTCACATAGTCGGTCTTCCCCGAACCCAGCACCGGGATTTCCGGAACGCAGACGATCCGGCGAGGAACGGCGATCTCGGGTACGCCGATCACCTTGGCGTGGCTCAGCAGAGGGCCGGCCTCGGCGTCGCGCTTGTCGGTGACCAGGACCAACCGCTCGCCCTTCTTGGGATCGACCGTGGCGACGACCGCATGCCGGCAATCGGGCCAGACGGCCGAGGCGATATCTTCTGCGGCGGCGAGCGAGACCATCTCGCCGCCCACTTTGGCGAAGCGCTTCACGCGACCGAGGATCTTGATCCAGTCGTCATCCAGCAGGGCGACCACGTCGCCGGTGTCGTGCCAGCCGTCCGGCGGCGGCTCGACCCCGCCGTCCGGCTTCAGATAGCCGGCCATGACATTGGGCCCGCGGACATAGAGGCGGCCGCCCTGGGCGATGCCGTCGACCGGCTCCAGGCGCGTCTCGATGCCGGGCAGCAGGCCTCCCACCGTGCCCCGGCGATTGTCGGTCGGCTTGTTGACGGCGATGACCGGCGAGGCCTCGGTCGCGCCATAGCCCTCCAGCAGGGGAATCGGACCGAACCGCTCGGTGATCAGGTTGTGGGTCTCCTCGCGCACCCGCTCGGCGCCGCAGACCACGAACTCGAGCGTGGAGAAATCGTCCGGCCCGGCTGAACGCGCGTACTGGTTGACGAAGGTGTCCGTGGCCAGCAGCACCGAGGCCCGGGTGTCCTTGAGCAGCGGGGGGATCTGCTTGGCGTGCAAGGGCGAGGGGTACTGGAACGCCTTCAGGCCGTTCAGCAGCGGCAGCAGCACCCCGCCGGTCAGGCCGAAGCAGTGGAAGACGGGCAGGGGATTGAAGAACACCCAACTCGGGGCCAGCTCGATATGGGCCGCCACCTGCTGGCAGTTGGCGACGAGGTTCTCCTGCGTCAGGAGCACGCCGCGCGGGGCGCCGAAGCTGCCCGAGGTGAACAGGATCACGCCCGGATCGTCGGAATTCGTCCGTGTGCGAAATCGACGGGGCGCCGCCCCGGCCGCCGCAGCATAGAGCTTGTCCACCAGGCCGATGCTCTCGCGCACGTCTTCGAGGTAGGTGATCTCGGTCCGGCCCTCGAGCGCGTCGATCAGGTCGTGCAGCTTGCCCTGCTCGATGAAGCGGTGAGAGGTCAGCACCCGCCGCACGTTCGCCAGCTCGCAGGCCGCCTTCAGGTTGCGGATGCCGGCGGTGAAGTTGAGCATGGTCGGCACGCGGCCGAAGGCGTGAAGGGCGAAGAAGGTCACCGCCGCCCCTTGGCTGGACGGCAGCAGCACGCCCACATGCTCGCCGCGGCGGGTCATGCCGGCGATCCTGCGGCCCAGGGCGAAGCTGGCGCGGATCAGATCCCGGTAGCTGATCGGCTTGCGCTCGTGATCCTCGAGGATCGGCTTGCCGGCGCCGTAACGGCGGCTGGCTTCCAAAAGGGCGTCGAACAGCGGCGTCTTGGCCTGCCGCGGATTGAACGGACGCGCCACTGTGGAAACCTCCAGCACTCGTCACGGGAGCCTAACAGAGGCGCCTGGCGATTGAAAACTTAGGTCACAATGCGTGAACCGGCGCCATGCCCGGCGCGCCGCGGCTATTCGCGGCTTGATCCGCAGGGCGCGACCGACGATCTAGGGGCCATGGCCGTGGTCATCGACACCCTGGGCGACAAGCGCCCGCGCCACCCGGAAAAGCGCAACCGTCCGGAGACGCCGTTGCTCCGCAAGCCGGACTGGCTGCGGGTCAAGGCTCCGGGGTCGCCCGGCTACGCGGCAACCCGCGCGATCGTCCGCGAGCATGGTTTGGCCACCGTCTGCGAGGAGGCCGCCTGCCCGAACATCGGCGAGTGCTGGCAGAAGAACCACGCGACCATGATGATCATGGGCGAGGTCTGCACCCGCGCCTGCGCCTTCTGCAATGTGGCCACCGGCAAGCCCGCGGCCCTCGATCCCACCGAGCCTGACCGCGTCGCCGACGCCGTCGCGAAGATGGGCCTGGAGCACGTGGTCATCACCTCGGTGGACCGCGACGATCTAAACGACGGCGGGGCCGCTCACTTCGCCGCCGTGGTGCGGGCCATCCGCGTCGCGGCGCCAGCCACGACCATCGAGATCCTGACGCCGGACTTCCTGCGCAAGCCCGTCGCGGCGGCCGAGCAGGTGATCGATTCCAAGCCGGACGTGTTCAACCACAATCTGGAGACGGTTCCGCGCCTTTACCTCTCCATCCGACCGGGCGCCCGCTACTACCATTCGCTGCGCCTGCTGGAGCGGGTGAAGGAGCGCGATCCGACCCTGTTCAGCAAATCTGGCATCATGGTCGGGCTGGGCGAGAGCAAGGAGGAGGTCATGCAGGTCATGGATGACATGCGCTCTGCCGGCGTCGACTTCATCACCATTGGCCAATACCTGCAGCCGACCCGGCGCCATGCCGCCATCGACCGCTTCGTCCATCCGGACGAGTTCGCCGCCTACGCCGAGATCGCCCGCGCCAAGGGTTTCCTGATGGTCGCCTCGACGCCGCTCACCCGCTCGTCCCACCATGCGGGTGAGGATTTCGCGCGTCTCCGCGCCGCCCGGCTTGCCCGCGACGCCGCCGCCTAAGGCCTCCGCGTGCGCCACAACGTCTCAAAGGTCCTTCCCTACGCGCCGGAGCAGCTTTTCCGGCTGGTGGGGGACGTCTCGAAATACCCGGAGTTCCTGCCCTGGATCACCGCCATGCGGACCTGGAACGCGCGGCCGCTGGGCGACGGGGTGACGGCGGTGGACGCCGAGGCGGGCGTCGGCTTTTCCTTCCTCAAGGAGACGTTCGCAACACGGGTGCGCCGCGACGCGCACAACCGCCAGATCGACGTCTCGCTGATCTCCGGACCGTTCCGCAAGCTGGAGAACCGCTGGCGCTTCCTGGACGCCGGGCGCGGCGCCACGCGGATCGAGTTCGAGATCGAGTTCGTCTTCAAGTCGCGTCTGCTCGAAGGGCTGCTTCGCAGCAACTTCAACCACGCGGTGGACAAGCTCATCGACTGTTTCGAGGCCCGCGCCGAGGCGCTATACGGTCAGTCGAACGCGGCCTAAAGGCGGTTCCGCAAGGCCTCAAGGGCGGCCTGAACCGCGGCGAGTTGAATCCCCTGTCGGGTCTCCTCCAGGAACAGCTCGGCCTGGTGGCGAACAGCCTCGCCGGCGCGGGCGGTGGCGATATGGACCGTGCCCACCGGCTTCAGCGGCGTGCCGCCGCCGGGGCCGGCGACGCCAGTGATCGCCACAGACAGGTGCGCGTTGGACGCCTCCAAGGCGCCTTGCGCCATCATCCGCGCCACCGGCTCGGAGACTGCGCCCACATCGGCGATCAGGTCGCCCGGCACGCCCAGCAACTCGTGCTTGGCGCGGTTGGAATAGGTGACGAAGCCGCGCTCGAAGACGTCGGAGGCGCCGGCGATGGCGCAGATTGCGCCCGCCACCAGGCCGCCGGTGCAGCTTTCCGCCGTGACGATCCGCAAGGATCGCGCCCGCGCCTCGTCGACCAGCAGCCGGGCCAGCGTCTCGATCTCCAGCGGAAACATGGGCGGCCTCCCGAAGCGCGGTTAGATCGGCGTCTCCACGGCGACCACCGCCTGGGCCATCAGCCCTTCCTCGCGGCCGGTGAAGCCCATGCCTTCGGTGGTGGTCGCCTTCACGCTGACCCGGCCGACGGGGATCTGCAGCAGTTCGGCGACGCGCTGCCGCATGGGCTCGCGGTGCGGCTTGATCTTGGGCCGCTCGCAGATGAGCGTGACGTCCGCGTTCAGGATACGTCCGCCCGCCGCCGCCACGCGTCCCACGGCATAGGTCAGGAACTGGTCGGACGAGGCGCCTTTCCAGCGTGGGTCGCTAGGCGGGAAGTGTTCGCCGATGTCGCCCTCCGCGATCGCGCCCAACACCGCGTCGGTGAGCGCGTGCAGCCCGCAGTCGGCGTCGGAGTGGCCGACCAGGCCGAGGTCGTGCTCGATGCGGATGCCGCACAGCCAGACCACGTCGCCCTGGCCGAACCTGTGGGCGTCCACCCCCTGGCCCATCCGCACCATCCGGCGCGTGGCGGCCAGCTGCTCCGCCATCAGGAAATCCTCGGGGTAGGTCAGCTTCATGAGCATCGGATCGCCCGGAACCATGGCCACGTGCCCGCCGGCCCGTTCCATCACCGCAGCGTCGTCCGTCGGCTCCTCTCCCGTGGGCCAACGCCGGTAGGCGGCCTTGAGGCGACCGAAACGGAACGCTTGGGGGGTCTGGGCGCGCCAGAGCCCTTCGCGCGACACCGTCTCGTCGACCAGCCCCTCGCCGCGCTTCAAGGTGTCCGGCACCGGCAGGGCGGGGACCGCGCCGTCGGCGACATCCAGCCCGTTCAGCAGCCGCTCGACGTGAGCGCGGTTCACGAACGGCCGCGCCGCATCGTGGATCAGGACGACTCCGTTGCGGCCGCACCGAAGTGAGGCCAGTCCCGCCTGAACGGATTCCGCGCGGGTGCGGCCACCAGTCACAGCCGTCCATCCCGAAAGCCCCTCGAGCGCGGCGTCGACCTGGGTCAGTCGGTCGTGCGCCACCACAACCACGACTTCCGTCGCGCCAGCGGAGAGTAGCCCCTCTACGGACCAGCGCACGATGGGACGGCCGCCCAACATGCGCCAGGCCTTGGGCTCCCCTGGGCCGGCCCGCAACCCCGAACCCGCCGCCACGATCACCGCCGAGAACCCCATGGCGAGCATCTTTAAGGCCACGCCTGCGCATGATCCAGCTTTACGGGTCTCGTAAAAGTGCCTAAAAACTCATCTTTGAGGGTGACTATAAAATGAGCACTGCGCTGCAGATCGGCGAGATCGCCGTCGGGGGGCGGACCTGGCTGGCGCCAATGACCGGCGTTTCCGATCTCCCTTTCCGCCGTGCGGCGACCGACTTGGGCGCGGCCTATGTCGCCACTGAGATGGTCGCCTGCGCGGAATTCTCTCGCGGCCGGCCGGACGTCGTCCGCCGCGCAGCTGTGGGCGAAGGCCTGCCGCTGATGGTGATCCAACTGGTGGGGCGGGAGCCGGGCCACCTGGCCGAAGGCGCGCGGATGGCGCAGCGTGCGGGGGCGCAGATCATCGACCTCAACTTCGGCTGCCCGGCCAAGGAGGTGACGGGCGCGCTATGCGGCTCGGCCCTGATGCGGGAGCCGGACCTCGCCGCCCGGCTGATCTCCGCCGCCGTCGCAGCGGTCGAGACGCCGGTCACCGTGAAGATCCGGCTGGGCTGGGACGACGCCTCGCGAAACGCGCCGCAGTTCGCCGCCATGGCCGAGTCCCTGGGCGTCGCCGCGGTCACGGTCCACGCGCGCACACGCTGTCAGTTCTACAAGGGCCGGGCCGATTGGGCAGCTGTGGCGCCCGTCAAACAGGCGGTGCGGATACCGGTCGTGGTCAATGGCGACGTGCAGGACGCCGCCACGGCGCGGGCCGCCCTCGCAGCGTCCGGGGCGGACGCGGTGATGATCGGACGGGGCGCTTACGGCCGACCCTGGATCGCCGCCCAAATCGATTCCGAGTTGGCCGGGCGTCGCTTCCAAGAACCGGACGCCGAAGCCCGGCTCGGCGTCGTCCTGCGCCATTTCCGCCACAGCCTCGCCTTCTACGGCGATCGGTTGGGACTGAAGATCTTCCGCAAGCACTTGGCCGCCTATGTGGAGGCGGCCCCATGGCCCGCCGGCGCGGAGGCCCGCCGCGAGGCGCGCAGCCGTCTTTGCCGGTTGGAAGAGCCCGCCGCGGTGGAACGCGGGCTGGAGGCGCTTTGGATCTCCCAAGAAGCCAGGCTTGCCGCATGACCAGCCAGACCAAGAGGTCCCCGGGCATAGGCGCGGACGCGCTCAAGGCCGCCGCGTTCGAGCTGTTCCCCGATCCCGCCTTCGTCGTCGACGCCGAAGGCGCCCTGGTGGCGGTCAACGAAGCCGCTGAAGCCCTGTTCGGCCAGGGTCTGGGCCTTCTCGCGCGCGGACGGTTTCGCGCGGCCTTGCCGCCCGGCTCGGCCTTGGTGGCCCTGCTCAACCGCGCCCTGGAAGAGAACACGCGCGTCCGCGAGCGCGGCATCCAACTCAGCCTGTTCGGCCTGCCGCCGTTCGAAGCGGATGGCGCGGCCGCGCCGCTCGGCGACAACTCGGTGCTGCTGACGCTTTCCATTCGGGTGGGCCTGGGTCACGAGCGAGGCGCCGCAGACGCCGCCGGCCTGCGCTCCATCGTCGGTCTGGGCCGCATGCTCGCCCATGAGATTAAGAACCCGCTGGCGGGCATCCGCGGCGCGGCCCAGCTCCTCAAGACCGGCGCCAAGGCCGAGGACGCCCCGCTCGCCCAGTTGATCGTCGACGAGACCGACCGCGTCCGGAGGCTGGTCGAGCGGATGGAGGCCTTCTCCGACGACCATCTGTCCGAGCGCCGGCCGATCAACATCCACCAGGTGTTGGACCGGGTCCGGGCGTTGGCCGCCAACGGCGTCGCCGACGGCTTGGGCTTGCGCGAGAGCTACGACCCCTCCCTGCCACCGGCGCTGGGTGACGAGGACCAGCTCATCCAGATCTTCCTGAACCTGGTGAAGAACGCGGCGGAGGCGGCGCATTCCCGAGGCGACGGGCGCGGAGAGATCTCCATCGCCACGGCCTACCGCCACGGGGTGCGGGTGCGCGCATCCAAGGGCCAGGCGCTACGCGGCGCGCCGCTGGAAGTGCGGATTCAGGACAATGGACCCGGCGTGCCCGAGCACCTGCGTGAGCACCTGTTTCAGCCCTTCGTCACTTCCAAGGCCAACGGGGCCGGCCTGGGCCTGGCGCTGGTCGCCAAGCTGGTTGGCGCCCACGGAGGCCTGATCGATTTCGAGACCGAGCCTGGGCGCACGGTCTTCCGCGTGCTGCTGCCCATCGCCTCGGAGGAGGGACCTCGCCTGATATGAACGTCGCGCAGAAGAAGATCCTCATCGCGGACGACGACTCGTCGATCCGGCTGGTGTTGAGCCAGGCCTTCACCCGGCTTGGTTATCAGGTTCGGGCCACCGGCAACGCCACCACGCTCCTGAAGTGGGTGTCGGACGGGGAGGGCGACCTGGTCGTCACCGACGTGGTGATGCCCGACGAGAACGTGTTCGACGTGCTGCCGCGTATCCGCAAGGAGCGGCCGAAGCTGCCGATCATCGTGATGAGCGCGCAGAACAACCTCGTCACCGCGGTCAACGCCGCCGAGCTTGGCGCATTTGATTATGTGCCCAAGCCCTTCGACCTGGACGACATGACCACGGCGGCCAAGCGGGCGCTGTCGCGGCCGGCTGACGCCGAGGCCGCCAAGGCCCAAGCCCGCGCCGTTCGCGACGACCGACTGCCGCTGATTGGCCGTTCGGCGCCGATGCAGGAGGTCTACCGCACCATCGCCCGCCTGGTGGGGGCCGACCTCACCGTGCTGATCACCGGCGAAAGCGGCGCCGGCAAGGAACTGGTGGCCCGGGCCCTGCACGACATGGGCCGGCGCCGGGACGGCAAGTTCGTGGTCGTCAACCTGGCCGCCACCCCGCGCGAGCGCGTCGAGACCGAGCTGTTCGGCAAGGGGGACGGGGATTTCGGCAAACTGGTGGAGGCCGACGGCGGGACCCTGTTCCTGGACGAGGTCGGCGACATGCCGCTGGACGCCCAGACGCGGTTGCTGCGCGTAATCGACGGCTCCGAGCCGGCGCTCAACCCCAAGACCGGCCGGCGGCCCAACGTGCGGATCATCGCCGCCACCAATCGCGATCTGCGCGGCCTGATCCAGCAGGGGCTGTTCCGCGAGGACCTGTTCTTCCGGTTGAACGTCGCGCCGCTGCGCCTGCCGCCGCTACGCGACCGCACCGAGGACATTCCCGACCTTGCCCGCGCTTTCCTGCTGCGCGCCAACCGGGAGGGCCTGCCCTCCAAGACCATCGACGCGAGCGCGCTGGACCGGCTGAAGCTGCATCGCTGGCCAGGCAACGTGCGCGAGCTGGAGAACCTGATCCGCCGGATCTGCGCCCTGTACGGCGAGGACCTGATCACCGCCCGCATCGTCGAGCGCGAACTGGCCGACACCCAGCCGGTCGCCGAGGGACAGCAGGGCCCCGAGACGCTTTCTCAGCTCGTGGAGCGCAAGCTCGCCACCTATTTCGCCGAGGAGCCGGACGGTCTGCCGCCGCCGGGACTCTATGACCGGGTGCTGGAGGAGGTCGAGCGACCGCTCATCCAGCTCACCCTGGCGGCGACGCGCGGCAACCAGCTCCGCGCCGCCGAAATCCTCGGGCTCAACCGCAACACCTTGCGCAAGAAGATTCAGGACCTGGGCGTGGAGATGGCGCGGGGGCGTCGATAGGCGTCGTTCCGTATCGACGCCGATCCTCGAATGGTGAAGCTTCGCCGCAACATCGCTGTTGAATTCACACCACAGGGCGGCCTACGTTCGCCGCCGTAATGGCGTGGCTGGCCGACCGGATTCGTACGAGCGTGAAAGTCCCGCCCGTTGGGCGCATCCTGCAGTCTCGCCTCGTCCTGAGCATCGGCTACGGCGTCGCTGTGGCCGTGACGGGCTTCAGCATCCTGCTCGCGGCCTCGCCGCCGGCGAGCGGTCCGATCGGCCCTGCCAGCCACCTGATCCTCACCATGCTGGGCGTCAACCTGGTCCTGATCCTGGCGCTCGCCGCCGTGGTCGCCTTCCGGTTCGGCGCTCTGGTCCGCGCCCGTGCGCGCGATGCGGGCGCACGCCTGCACCTGAGGTTCGTGACCCTGTTCGCGGTCGCCGCGGTCGCGCCGGCCGTAGTGGTGGCCCTGTTCATGGGCGTGCTGGTCAACCAGGGAGTGGAGCGCTGGCTGGGCGGCCGGGTCCAGACCGTGGTCGAGAACTCGGCCACGGTCTTCCGCTCCTATGTGGACGATCAGAAGCGCTACATCGGCGACCACGTCACCGTCATGGCGGCGGACCTTAATCGGGAAGCGGATCGCCTGCGGACCAGCCCCATCAGCTTCAGCCACTTCCTGGCGGTGCTGGCCTCCTATCATGCCTTTCCTGCCGCCTATCTGGTGGACCGCGACGGTCGTGTGCTGGCGCGGGCGGAAAGCGCCGACGCGCCGCCCTACGCCGCACCGCCAGCCTCGAGCTTCGCCGCGGCCGACGAGGGCGACATTTCCGTGCGGCCCGTGGAACAGGCCGACCTGATGCGCGCGGTCTTTCGGCTGAGAGCCTATCCCGACGCCTATCTCTATGTGGTCCGTCCGGTGGAGAAGGGCATCCTCAACCACTTGCGCGATGCCGAGGGCTCGCTCGTCTCCTATCGGGAGGCCGCCTCCAGTCGAGCCCGCATCCAGACCATCTTCGCCTTGAGCTACGCCGAGACCGCGCTGCTCGTGCTGCTTGGCGCGGTGTGGCTGGGGATGGCTGCGGCGAGCACCATCTCCGCGCCGGTGGGCCGGCTGGTGCAGGCCGCGGGCCGGGTCGCCGGCGGCGATCTGTCGGCCCGCGTCGACGCCGAGAGCGACCCGGATGAGATCGCCGTATTATCTCGTGCGTTCAATAGTATGACTAATGATCTTCAAGCCCAACAGGAAGATCTGCGGCGTGCGCGTGCGGACGCGGAGCGCGGCCGTGAGTTCATGGAGGCTGTGCTGGCCGGCGTCAGCGCAGGCGTCATCGGCCTTGACCGGTCGGGGCGCATTTCGGCCGCCAACGCCCAGGCCATCGAACTGCTCGCCCTGCCGCCCGACGGCGGCCGGGGACAAAAGCTCGCCAGGCTCGCCAAGGAGTTTGTGCCGGTCCTGGACGCGGCGGGCGCAGGCTCCGGGGGCGAGCACGAGATCGATGTCGCCCGCGGACGCGAGACGCGGCGGCTGCGCATCCGCGCGGGCTTGTCGGAGGCGGGGCTGGTGCTCACCTTCGACGACATCACCCGCCTGGTGACCGCCCAGCGCAACGCCGCCTGGCGAGACGTCGCCCGCCGTATCGCCCACGAGATCAAGAACCCCCTGACGCCGATACAGCTGTCAGCGGAGCGCTTGCGCAAGAAATACCGCCGAACGGTGCCGCAGGAGGAACTGGAGACCTTCGACCGCTGCACCGACACCATCGTACGCCAGGTCGGCGACATCGGGCGGATGGTGGACGAGTTCTCCGCCTTCGCGCGCATGCCGGCGCCGAAATTCGCCGAACAGGACGCCGCCGAGCTGCTGCGGGAGGCGGTGTTCGCCCAGCGAGTCGCGAGCCCCGAAATCGATATCGAGATGGAGGAGCCGCGGGCCGTCACGCTCATGGCCGACGGCCGGATGCTGGCGCAGGCGCTCACCAACCTCCTGAAGAACGCCGTCGAGGCGGTGGAGGCGCGCCGCGCCGTGGTTCCGGGCATGGCGGGCCGCCTCCGGGTCAAGCTTGTCTCGGACGAGGCCGGCGTCGCCTTTGCGGTGGAGGACAATGGCGTCGGCCTGCCGGCGAAGGACCGCGACCGGCTCACCGAGCCCTATGTGACCACGCGCGAGAAGGGCACCGGCCTTGGCCTCGCCATCGTCAAGCGCATCATGGAAGACCACGGCGGCGAACTGGAGTTGGGGGACGCTGAGGGGGGCGTGGGGGCCTTGGCCATACTGCGCTTGCCTGCATCGGCCCGCGTCGCTCCGAAAGTCGTCAAGGCTGTGACCGTCTAGAGGATATGTTCTATGGCGTCTGACGTACTGGTGGTCGACGACGAGGCCGACATCCGCGATCTCGTCGCCGGCATCCTCGCCGACGAGGGCTATTCCGTTCGCACCGCCGCCAGTTCTGAGGAGGCCTTGGCCGCCGTCCGCGCGCGCAAGCCCGCCCTGCTGATCCTCGATATCTGGATGACGGGCGGTGGCATGGATGGGCTGGAACTCCTGGACCTGGTGAAGGCGCTCGATTCCGACCTGCCCGTGATCATGATTTCGGGCCACGGCAACATCGAGACGGCGGTCTCGGCGATCAAGCGCGGCGCCTACGAGTTTCTGGAGAAGCCGTTCAAGTCCGACCGCCTGCTGTTGGTCGTCGAGCGCGCGCTGGAGACGACCAACCTCAAGCGCGAGAATCGCCGCCTGCGGGCCCAGGCGATTACGCCTGAGGGCCTGATCGGCCGCTCGGTCGCCGCCCAGCAGATCCGCCAGACCGTCGCCAAGCTGGCCCAGGCCAACAGCCGCGTGCTGCTCAGCGGCCCCCCCGGCGCGGGCAAGGAAACGGTCGCCCGCCTTATCCATGCCGCATCGCCGCGGGCGCGGGGCGAATTCGTCGCCATTGGCGCGGCCGGCATGACGCCGGAGCGCATGGACGTCGAGCTGTTCGGCCAGGAGGGGGAGGGCGGCCGGCCGGCCAAGATCGGGGTCTTCGAGCGGGCGCACGCCGGCACCCTCTACCTTGATGAAGTCGCCGACATGCCGCGAGAGACCCAGAGCCGCATCCTGCGGGTGCTGGTCGAGCAGCGGTTCCGTCGGGTCGGCGGCGACGCCGACGTGCAGGTGGACGTGCGGGTGGTGTCCTCCACCTCGCGCGATCTGCGGGAGGAGATCGCGGCGGGGCGCTTCCGGGAGGACCTGTTCCACAGGCTGAACGTGGTGCCGATGAACGTGCCGGGCCTTTCGGAGCGGCGAGAGGACATCCCCGAGCTGGTGGAGTACTTCATCACGCGCATCTGCGAGGCGACGGGCATGCCGCGCCGCATCCTGGCCGACGACGCGCTGGCGGCGCTGCAGGTCCGCGCCTGGCCCGGCAACATTCGCCAGCTCCGCAACAATGTGGAGCGCATGTTGATCCTGGCTTCCGGCCTGCCGGGCGAACCGATCACCGCGGAAATGCTGCCGGCCGAGGCCACGGTCAGCCAGCAAAGCTCCAATCTGGGCGCGGAGCGGATCATCGCCCTGCCGCTGCGCGAGGCGCGGGAGGTCTTCGAACGGGAGTACCTCAACGCCCAGATGCTGCGCTTCTCGGGCAACATCTCCCGCACGGCGGCCTTCATCGGCATGGAGCGCTCGGCCTTGCACCGGAAACTGAAGTCCCTGGGCCTGACCGGTGGTCGGGCGCTCGAGGAAGAGATCGGTTGATGGGGCGTATCGCCTATGTGAACGGGCGCTTCCTCCCCCATGGCCAGGCCATGGTCCACATCGAGGACCGCGGCTATCAGCTCGCCGACGCGGTGTACGAGGTCTGGGCCCTGTTCGACGGACGCCTGGCGGACGCGGAGGGGCATTTCACGCGGCTGGAGCGCAGCCTGTCGGAGCTGCGCATCGCCATGCCGATGAGCCGGCGCGCGCTAAGCCTGGTGCTGCGCGAGGCGGTGCGCCGCAATCGTGTCCGCGAGGGGGTGGCCTACCTGCAGGTCAGCCGCGGCGTCGCCCCTCGCGACCATGCCTTTCCCGAGGGCGAGGTTCGGCCCGCGGTCGTGATCACCGTCAAGGCTTTGGACCGCGCCGTGGTGGAGGCTCGCGCCGCCAAGGGCATCTCCGTCATCACCACCCCCGAGAACCGTTGGGGGCGCTGCGACATCAAGACGGTGAGCCTGCTGCCCAACGCCCTGGCCCGACAGGCGGCCAAGGAGGCGGGGGCCGGCGAGGCCTGGTTCGTGGACGAGCTCGGTTTCGTCACCGAGGGCGCGGCGTCGAACGCCTGGATTGTCGACGCGGACGGTCGGCTGCGCACCCGCGACACCAACGCCAACATCCTGCGCGGCGTCACCCGCCGCACGCTGATGGACCTGATCGCCGAGGAGGGGCTGCAGGTGGACGAGCGTCCCTTCACCCCGGCCGAGGCCCAGTCGGCGCGGGAGGCGTTCATAACCGGCGCTGGCGCCTTGGTGCTGCCTGTGGTGGCCATCGACGGCAAGCCCGTAGGCGACGGCCGGGTGGGGCCTCTGGCGAGCCGGCTGCGCCGCCTCTATATCGAGCGTGCGCGCGCCGGTGCGACTTAAGGCGGGGCTGGTGATTGCGCGTCGCGCGAAAGCAGGCTTAGCGTGACCTTGCGTGTGTGGGCGGCGTGTGGCCGCTCGTCGAAAAAAGAGGCGAAAAGCCATGAGCGAAAAAAAACAGAACCTGCAGGACACGTTCCTCAACGCAGTCCGCAAGTCGAAGACGCCGTTGACCATCTTCCTCGTCAATGGGGTCAAGCTTCAGGGCGTGGTGAGCTGGTTCGACAACTTCTGTGTCCTGCTCCGCCGGGACGGGCAATCACAGCTCGTCTACAAGCACGCGATTTCAACCATCATGCCGGCCCAGCCCGTGCAGCTCTATGAGCCGGCCGAAGACGAATAGCCGTTGGGTTCATCATCCTTCGTTGATCGCCAGGCGCCGGTTCAGGGCGCCCTCGTCGTCCACCCAGACCGAGAGTCCCGCAGCGCTTCGCGCAGCCCGCAAGCGCGGCTGGACGAAGCCTGCGGCCTGGCGCTCGCGCTCGACCTGGAGGTCCGCGACGCCTTCGTCGTAGGCCTGCGCAAGCTTACGCCCGCCACCCTGTTCGGCCGCGGCAAGGTCGAGGAGATCGCCGCCCTGGCCGATGACCGCGACGCCGCGGTCGTGGTGGTCGACGACGCGCTGACCCCCGTGCAGCAACGCAATCTGGAGAAGGCCTGGAAGGCCAAGGTCATCGACCGCACCGGCCTGATCCTGGAGATCTTCGCGAGGCGGGCGCGCACGCGGGAGGGCCGCCTTCAGGTCGAGCTCGCGCGGCTGACCTATGAGCGCTCGCGCTTGGTGCGCACCTGGACCCACTTGGAGCGGCAACGCGGCGGCTTCGGGGTGATGGGCGGCCCGGGCGAAACCCAGATCGAGACCGACCGGCGTCTGCTGGCCGAAAAGATCGGCAAGCTGAAACGCGAGTTGTCGGAGGTGCGCCGCACCCGGGACCTGCAACGGTCGGCGCGCAAACGCGCGCCCTATCCCGTCGTCGCCCTGGTTGGATACACCAACGCCGGAAAATCCACGCTTTTCAACCGCCTGACCCGCTCTGAGGTGCTGGCGGAGGATCTGCTGTTCGCGACCCTTGATCCGACCTTGCGCAGCCTGAGGCTGCCCGACGGGCGACCCGCCATCCTGTCCGACACCGTCGGGTTCATCTCGGACCTGCCGCACGAATTGGTCGAGGCCTTCCGCGCCACGCTGGAGGAGGTTCGCGAGGCCGACGTCGTCCTGCACGTCCGCGACGTCGCCTCCGATGAGAGCGCGGCCCAGGCCGGCGACGTTCGCGCCGTCCTGGAGCGGCTGGGCGTCGACATGGACGAAAGCCGCATCCTGGAGGTCTGGAACAAGGCCGATCTGCTGGACGCCGACACTCGGGAGGAGCTTCAGGGCGACGCCCGGCGGGCGCATCCTCCGGCGGTGATCGTCTCAGCCGCGACCGGCGCCGGCTGCGAGGCCCTTCTCCAAGCCATCGCTGACCTGGTGGACGAATCGCCGCCGGTCGAAGTGCGCACCCCGGCGGGGGAGGGCGCAGCCGTGGCCTGGCTCTACCGGCATGGGCGGGTGATTGAGCGCGCCGTCGAGGGCGACGGCGGCGAGCGCCTTGAGGTCAGCCTGTCGGACCAGGCCTTGGGCCGTTTCGAACAGCTTTTCCCCCACGTGCTGGTCCGGGGCCGGTAAGCGGCGCGCTTAGCGATCTTGGCCTCGACATAGCGGAATATCGCGCGCGATTGGCGCTGGCGCAGCGCAGACTCCTGAGATTATCTTGAGTCAAGATTTGGGTGGAAGCGAGATGGGCAAGAGAAGCGCATCAAGGCGCACATGAGTTCAGTTGGGTCCAGCGCACGTCGGGACGGCGGTGTGAACCGCCCAGTGTCAAGCGCTGCAGAAAGCCCGCAGCAGCTGCGGCGTATAAGCCAATCGGTCCGGCGCGAACTGCAGCAGAGCGCGGAAAGTACGGCGGCGCTTGCGCGGCGCTTCAACATCAATGTGAAGACGGCCGCGAAGTGGCGCGCGCGCGAATTCCTGGAAGATCTGCCAAGCCGAAACCACCGCCGGCGGGTCAATGTGTTGAGCCCGATTCAAGAGCAGGCCATCGTCCTGGCTCGCTGGTGCATGCGCTTGCCGTTGGACGACCTTCTATTCGTCATCCAGGCCATTCATCCGACCGTGACGCGATCCGTGCTGCATCGTTGCCTCCAAAAGTACGGCATCAGCAGCATTCCCAGGACACCGCCCCAACGCACCGGCAAAGGCCCCGAGTTCGGCGAGTTTGTGGTCAAGCTGCTGACAGTCCCGACCGCTGCCGGCCCGCTGACCACATGGTCCGCGATGGACTTGAGGTCACGCTTCGGCTTCGCCGAGCTACGCTACGACGTCACTCCGACCTGGTCGGCGAAGTGCTTGGCCTCATTGTGCGACGCCGTGCCTTACCCAATCCGGTCGGTCCTTACAGCCGATCTTCCGGCTTTCTGCAGTTCCGTGGGAGCAAACGACGCCGAGGCGCACCCATTCGCAGCCGAGGCGAAAAAGCGGGGGATCAGTCATCGGATTGTCCCTCCCAGCTATCCCTGGCGCCCGGAGCACCATGTTCAGATCAATCGCCTCGCTGCGCAAGCGGCTTGCGAAGACGTGATCACGCTGACGGAGACCGAGATCGGGCGTCATCTCGTAGAGTTCATCGTCAATATGAATTTCGTCCGCCGCCTGAAATGCCTGGGCGGCGTCACGCCATTTCAATTCGCCGCTCGGCATGATGGATTCGATTGGCGATCCTATCTCAGAAACTGTCCTTATGATCTCCGGGCGACGAAGCATCTTGTTCCCGCTCCATAGAGAGGCGGCGAGACGTCGATCATCAGTTGTTGACCATAATGCACCGGGACTGGAAGGGAGTTACGGAGCGCGCCGCAGAAAGCTAGGGGACTCTGCAAGCACTCCGTAAGGGTGGAACATCGGTCCGGCCGCCATGGCTGGGGGCTGAGGTTCTGTTCATTTTCGGCCAGTTCAGACGAATAGGGAGACGAAGAGTGAAACGACGTGTGGCAAGCTTGCTCGCCGTGAGCCTCCTGAGCCTGGCCGCGTTTCACCCGGCCCAGCCGGTCGCCGGCGTCGGAGCGGGGCGGAACTGGCCCAGCCACGGCGGGGACGCCCAGGAAACCGGCTACAGCCAGCTTAGCCAGATCAATACGGCCAACGTCGGCAAATTGGGCCTGGCCTGGCGCATGGATCTGCCGGGCGAGATGTCGCTGGAGGCGACCCCGGTCGCGGTGGACGGCGTGCTCTATTTCACAGGCACGCAGGCAGTTGTCCGCGCCGTCGACGGCGTGAGCGGAAAACTGCTGTGGCGGTTCGATCCCGAGACTTGGAAGGTCGCGCCGGAACGGCTTAAGTTCAATTTCTCGGCCAATCGCGGCGTCGCTTATGCGAACGGGCGGATCTTTTCAGCTTCCTACGACGGTCGGCTGTTCGCGCTCGACGCGCGGAGCGGGAAGGTCCTGTGGACGGTGCAGACCACCGAGGACCCGCGGCAGGTGATCAGCGGGGCGCCGAGGGTCTTCAAGGACAAGGTGATCATCGGCCAAGCCGGGGCCGACTTCGGCGCACGCGGTTATGTCACCGCCTACGACCAGGCGACGGGCAAGCAGGCTTGGCGGTTCTACGTCGCGCCCGGTTCGCCGGAGCAGAACCGCGGCGACCCGGCCATGGAGAAAGCTGCCGCGACCTGGTCGGGGGAATTCTGGAAGACCGGGACCGGCGGCGGCCCCTGGAACGATCTCACCTACGATCCAGAGCTGAACCAGATCTATGTCGGGACAGCCAACGCTGCGCCCTACAATCCACAGCTGCGAAGCCCCGGTGACGGAGACAATCTGTACACCGCCTCCATCGTCGCCCTGGACGCGGACACCGGCAAGTACGCCTGGCACTATCAACTCAATCCGCGCGACGCCTGGGACTACGACGCCGTCCAGCAGATGACGGCTGCGGAACTGATCATCGACGGCAAGCCGCGCAAGGTGCTGATGCAGGCGCCGAAGAACGGCTTCTTCTATGTGCTGGACCGCATCACCGGAAAGCCGATTTCGGCCGGCAAGATCGGCAAGGCCACCTGGGCCGACCATATCGACATGACCACAGGCCGGCCTGTCGAGGCCAAGGGCATCCGCTACGAAGGCGATGCGATCACCATTTGGCCGGGCATGATGGGGGTGCACAGTTGGCAGACCATGGCCTTCAGTCCCCAGACGGGCCTGGTCTATGTCCCGATCATGCAGGCGGCCGCGCACTTCTCGCGCGGGGCGCCCCTCGAGGACGAGATCAACTTCGGCGGAACCTCCTCCGGCACGGTGAAAGCCGATCCCAAAGACGGGACCGGCGCGCTGGTGGCCTGGGATCCGGTGCGGCAGGCTCCGGCCTGGCGCGTCGATCACACGACGATGTTCAACGGCGGCGCCATGGCGACGGCGGGGGGCCTGGTCTTCCAAGGCGCCGCGGACGGGCGGGTCTATGCCTACGACGCGGCGACCGGCAAGCGGCTATGGTCGTTCAACGTCGGCATGGGCGTTATCGCGGCTCCGATGACCTACGAGAAGGGGGGCCGGCAGTACGTGGCGATCCTGGCCGGCTATGGCGGCACCGCCGGGGGGGCTTTCAGCCCCCTGATGAACGTCGGCTGGAAGGCGAACGGCCCCCGGCGGCTGCTGGTCTTCGCCTTGGGCGGCAAGGCGGCTCTGCCGGCCAGCCCCGCCCGCAGTCTCGCCGTGCGCGCACTGGACGACCCCTCCGTGCGGCTCGACCCTGCCGACGTAGCCGCCGGCAAGGAAATCTCGCTCTACTGTATCGCCTGTCATGGCCTCAACCTGGTCTCGGCGGGCGGCCCGGCGCCCGATCTCCGAGAGTCGGCGATCGCGCTCACGCCAGACGGCTTATGGTCCGTGGTCCACGACGGCGCGCTGCTGCCGCGCGGCATGCCAAAGTTCGAAGAACTGAGCCGCAAGCAGGTGGAACAGCTTTGGAGTTATATCCG
>Ga0068863_100001894_pt1 | contig 20763 bp, 27 predicted proteins | sample KBSSwiS62_FD_66596 | JGI IMG/M metagenome (GOLD analysis project Ga0068863, IMG submission 66596) | Switchgrass rhizosphere microbial communities from Kellogg Biological Station, Michigan, USA - KBS Switchgrass S6-2 | ecosystem: Host-associated > Plants > Roots > Rhizosphere > Soil ...
CCCGAAAGGCGCCCATTTTCCTTGCCCTGTTCGACCGATTTCTTCGATGCGTCGACGTGGACCAATCGAGCGCCCGCCTCACTCAGCAGAAGCGTTCCGACCCCGGTATATCCGAACAGGTTGAGGACATCCCCATCGGACGAACGCTCACGCATCCAGTCCCATTGCGGCGCCATGTCGGGGAAAAAGCCGAGATGCCGGAAAGGAGTCAGCGAAGCGTCGAAGCTGACCGCGCCTCGCGAAAGCTGCCAATGCTTCGGCACCGGGCGATGCTCGACCCAGCGGCCGCCGCCTTCCTCGTCCGACCCGGGTACGAACGTCGCATCAGCGTCCCAGTCCTGGCTTGAAGGGGGCCACATCGCCTGCGGCTCGGGGCGGACGACCTTGAATTTGCCATAGCGCTCGAGCTTCTGCCCGCTCCCCGAGTCCAGCAATCCCCAGTCGTCCCAGGGCTCGGCAATGAGCGTCGTGAGGTCGGTCACGCCGCCATGGCGAGCTGGGTGCCAACGGAAGCCACTGCCGCACGGCCGTCGATCAACATGGAGCCGGCGTTCCGTGCCGCCTCAGCATCGACGGCGCGGAGCTGGTCGAGCAACTCCTCAACCTCAAGGATGCGGCCGAACACTTCGATCGATCGCGCCATGTGATCGGCGCGGCCCTGCGGCGTCTCCAGCGACATCAACAGACCCGCTTCGAGCTGGGCGCGCGCCCGGCGCACTTCGGTCTCGTCGAGATTGTCGATCGCCTGTGCGACGACTTCCCGCGCGAGATGCATCGACTCCACGGCCCTCGTGCGATCCGCCGCGCAGCTGATCGTCACGATCCCGGTGTCGGCGAAGGCCTGCTGCCAGGCACCGATCGAATAAGCGAGGCCGCGCTCCTCGCGCAGCTCCTGGAACAGGCGCGACGACATTCCGCCGCCCAACGCCTGCGTAAAGATCGACAGCGAATGCATTTGCGGATGGCCGGCCGGCACCCCTGGAAGACCGAGGCACCAATGGGCCTGCTCGAACTCGCGGCGGTCGTTGCGAACTCCACCGATAAATTCTGCGCGTCCGATCGGCACGCCCGGCCAATCCTCCATGTCCCCGAACAGCCGCTCGGCGAGCTTCAGCATTTCGTCTTCATCGACCTTGCCGCTCGCCGCGAGCACCAGCCGCGAAGGGACCAATTCATCCTTGATCCAGGCCAGGCAATCCCGGCTCGTCGCGGCGCACAATGTTTCCTCGCGGCCGAGGATGGACCGGCCGAGTGGCTGACCGGAAAATGCGGCTTCGAAGAGATGTTCGTGAACGAGGTCGTCGGGCGAATCGACAACTTCCCCCAGCTCGGAAAGTATCACCGTCTTCTCGCGCTCAAGATTGTCCGCATCCATGTGCGGGGCGCGCACCAGGTCCGCAATCAGCTCGCAAAGCAAGGCCGCGTCCTTGGCGAGCGTGCGGCCATGGAAAACCGTCTGGTCGCGGGCCGTCCAGGCGTTAAGCATTCCGCCGACATCCTCGATCGCTTCCGCGATCGCGCGCGCGTCGCGGCGGCCCGCGCCTTTGAAGACCATATGTTCGACCAGGTGAGCGAGGCCGGACAGATGATCCGGTTCGGACCGCGATCCGACCATCGCATAGAGCCCGACCACCGCAGACTCGGCTCCCGGAAGCGGATCGACCGCAAGGGTCAGCCGATTCGGCAGTCGATGAAGCTTCGCGCTCATGGTTCGCGTCGCTCTTCACGAAGCTGCTTGCGAAGCGCAAGTGCATAGATGACGAGCGCTATTCCCGCGAAGGCGAACCACTGCACGGCATAGGACCGATGGTTGTTGGGAATTTGCTCGATCGACGGGGGAGCGCTGGGCTGGAGGCCGGGCGCGGCCGTTGCAGCCACGAGTCGCATTCCCGTCCGCCGATCCGGGGCGATGATCCCGCTGACCGGACCTCCTGCCCAATTGAACCTGGCGTTCGGATCCTTCGACCAGCCGATCACCACGCTCATCCCTGGGCCCTCTGCACCGGTCATGCAGTCGACGATCTGGACATAGCCAGCTTCGCCGCCGAGGCTCTCACCCCCCGCAGTCCGCTTGCCGACAGGCCTGAGGCACATGCCGGTGGCGTGCCTGAACAAGGGGAGATCGGCGTTCTTCAGCGGAACCGTCGGCCAGACGATCGGCGGCAGCTTCTCGGCTCGTTCGTAGCGCGCGAGCAACCCTTCCTTCCATTTCGCCCGGTGTAGCTGCCAAATGCCGAGTGAAATCATTGCCGCGACAGCCGCCGCGACGACAATGGTCGCGATAACGGGCACGCGCCGGATCATTCGGCGATCCTGCCTTCGCGCGCCCGGTGACGATATTCCTGGCCGAGCAGCCATGCCTTGGCGAATCGCAGTCCGAGGATCGTCATCACCGCAACGACCGGAATCCAGATCAGGTGAACCCAGATGGGCGGCTCGGCCGAAAGCTCGAGCCCAATTGCGCCAGCAGTTACGATCGCTCCAACGATCAGGATCAGGAAAGCCGCCGGACCGTCACCGACGTTGAAGTTGTCGAAGTTGAGGCCGCAATGGCCGCAACGCGGCGCGAACTTCACCCAGCCGGCGAACAGTGTCCGCTGGCCGCAGCGAGGGCATTTGCCGGCCATTGCCGCAGCCAGTGAGTTGCGCACTGGCCGCTACCCGTCAGCCCGCGTGCGGCGCGCCCCAGCCGCCCCAGACATAGATGGAGGTGAAGAGGAACAGCCATACGACGTCGACGAAATGCCAGTACCAGGCGGCCGCCTCGAAGCCGAAATGCTGCTTCGGAGTGAAGTCGCCCTTGTAAGCGCGGAGCAGGCAGACGCTGAGGAAGATGGTTCCGACGATCACGTGGAAGCCATGGAAGCCGGTCGCCATGAAGAAGGTCGCGCCGTAGATGTTGCCTTTGAAGGCGAAGGGCGCGTGGGCATATTCCCAGGCCTGGACACTGGTGAAGGTGAGGCCGAGCAGGATCGTCAGCCACAGGCCGAGCTTCAGTCCTTCGCGGTCGCCATGGATCAGCGAATGGTGCGCCCAGGTGACCGTCGTTCCCGAACAGAGCAGGATCAGGGTGTTGAGCAGCGGGAAGCCCCAGGGGTTCAGCACTTCGATGCCCTTGGGCGGCCACTGGCTTCCAACCGCGTCCACCGCGGACGGGAAGAGCGAGCTGTCGAAGAAGGCCCAGAACCAGGCGAGGAAGAACATCACCTCGGACGCGATGAAAAGGATCATCCCGTAGCGCAGATGCAGCTGCACCACCGGCGTATGATAGCCCGTGTGCGCTTCGCGGATCGTGTTCGACCACCAATTGTACATGGTGATGAGCACGCCGAAGACGCCGAGCGCGAATACGATCTTCCCGTACGGATTCTCGTGCCACCACATGACGAGGCCGCTGAACAAGGCCAGGCCGCAGAAAGCGCCGATGATCGGCCACGGATCGGGCTCTACCAGATGGTAATCATGGTTCTTCGAAGCGGCCATTCGTGAAGCTTTCCTCGTCTCTTAGCGCTTGCCGGCTCTAGCGGCCCGTCGCGCCACTTTCCACAGGGTAAAATGTGTAGCTCAAGGTGATCTCGTGCACGTCCTTCGTGTCGTCGTCCTTGAGGATCTTGGGATCGACGAAGAACACCACGGGCATGTCGACAGTCTGACCCGGCTTCAACGTCTGTTCGGTGAAGCAGAAGCACTGGATCTTGTTGAAATATTTGCCGACCTGGTCGGGCGTGACGTTGAAGGCGGCCTGCCCGGTGATGGTCCGTGCCGTGAGATTCTGCGCGCGGTAAAAGATCTTGGTCTGCGCGCCAGGAGCCACTTCGACCGTTTCCTGTTCCGGCTCGAACCGCCACGGCAGGCCCGGATGAACATTGGCATCGAAACGCACCCCGATCTGTCCGGCGACCGCACCGGGCGCCTTCTCGGCTCGGCGCGGGGTGCCGTCGAAACCCGTCAGCTCACAGAACATGCGGTAGAGCGGCACCGAAGCGAAGGCGAGACCGACCATGAAAGCGACCAGCAGCGCCATCCAAAGCGCCGTGCGCGTGTTCTTCTGGGCGACCGCGGTCACCAGTTGATGCCCGTCTTGGCGATCGTGATGAAGAACAAGAGGATGACGAAGGCGCCCAGCAGCCACGCGAGGATCTTTGCCCGTTCGCGCTGACGGCGAACGACTTCGTCTTCCAGATTCACCATGGGATCCACCGATCCGCGACCAAAGCCGCGAACAAGGCGAACAGGTAGAAGACCGAGAAAGCGAAGAGCCGCTTTTCCGGAGCCATCTGCTTCGGTTCCGTTACCCGATTGGCGAGGACCGCCGAAGAGAGCGCGACGAAGGCGATGCTCAGTACCGATGCGGCGACGCCATAGATCGGTCCGGCCAATCCAAGGGGCCAGGGCGCAACCGCCGCTGCCGCCATCGGAAGGCTGTAGAGGAAAATCTGCTTCCGCGTGTTCTCGATGCCCGCGACGACCGGAAGCATCGGGATTCCCGCGGCAGCGTAATCCGATCGGACGAACAACGACAGCGCCCAGAAATGCGGCGGGGTCCAAAGGAAGATGATCGCAAACAGCAACACTGGAAGCAGAGCGACGTTGCCGGTCGCAGCGACCCATCCGATGAGCGGCGGAAAGGCCCCGGCCGCGCCGCCAATGACGATATTCTGCGCCGTCCTCGGCTTCAGCCACACCGTGTAGACGATCACGTAAAAGAGGATCGAGATAAGCAGCAGCAGCGCCGCGAGCCAGTTCGTCGCAAGGCCCATCAGGATCACCGAGAAAGTGCCCAAGCCAACGCCAAAATGCAGCGCCGACTGGCGGTCCATCCGTCCGGCGGGCAGCGGCCGCTTGGCGGTGCGGCGCATCTTCGCGTCAATGTCCGCTTCATACCATTGGTTGAGCGCGCCGCAGGCGCCCGCTCCAAGCGCAATGCAAAGGATCGCGGTGAACCCCAGCGCCAGCGGCGGAAGCGCGGGTGCGGCCAGCAATCCGCACAGCCCTGTGAAAACCACGAGGCTCATCACGCGCGGCTTGGTCAGCGCGAGGATGTCGCGCCAGTCGGCGGGAAGGCCGGCGGCTTCCCGATCAATTGCGCTGCTGGTCATTGGCTCGTGCTTTGTCAGTCGATCTTGGGAAGGGTCGAATATTGGTGGAACGGCGGCGGGCTCGAGAGCGTCCACTCGAGCGTGGTTGCACCCTCACCCCATGGATTGTTCGGCGCCTTCTTGCCCATCGTGAATGTGTAGATGAGGTTGAGGAAGAAGACCGCGACGCCGGCGGCTGTGATCATGTAGCCGATGGTCGAGATCTTGTTCCAGTAAGCGAAGGCGGGCGTGTAGTCCGGAATGCGCCTGGGCATTCCGTCGAGGCCGAGGAAATGCATCGGGAAGAACACCATGTTCACGCCGATGAACATCAGGAAGAAGTGAATCTTCCCCAGGGCCTCATTGTACATCCGGCCGCTCATCTTGGGCAGCCAGTAATAGAAGCCGCCGAAGATCGCGAAGACCGCTCCAAGGCTGAGCACATAGTGGAAATGGGCGACCACGTAGTAGGTGTCGTGCATGTAATTATCGACGCCGCCGTTCGCGAGAACGACGCCGGTCACGCCACCCACGGTGAAAAGGAAGATGAAGCCGATCGCCCACAGCATCGGCGTCTCGAAGCTGATCGATCCGCCCCACATGGTCGCGATCCAGGAGAAGATCTTCACGCCCGTCGGGACGGCGATGACCATCGTCGCGGCGGTGAAATACATCTTCTCGTTCACGTTCATTCCGGTCGTGAACATGTGGTGCGCCCAGACGACGAAGCCGACGACGCCGATCGCCACCATCGCATAGGCCATTCCGAGATATCCGAAGACCGGCTTGCGGCTGAACGTCGCGACGATCTGGCTGACCATTCCGAAGCCCGGAAGGATCAGGATGTAGACCTCGGGGTGACCGAAGAACCAGAAAAGATGCTGGTAGAGGACGACGTTGCCGCCGCCCGAAGCGTCGAAGAAGGTCGTTCCGAAATTGCGGTCCGTCAGAAGCATCGTGATCGCGCCGGCGAGGACCGGCAAGGACAGCAGCAACAGGAATGCGGTCACCAGCACCGACCAGACGAACAGGGGCATCTTGTGCAGGGTCATCCCCGGCGCCCGCATGTTGAAGATGGTGGTGATGAAGTTGATCGCTCCGAGGATCGAGCTAGCGCCCGCGAGGTGGAGCGAGAAGATCGCCATGTCGACCGCCGGACCGGCGGAGCCAGACGTCGATAACGGCGCGTAGAGCGTCCAGCCGTTGCCCGCGCCAAGGCCCGTGCCGCCGGAAACGAAGGACGATCCCAGAAGAAGCGTGAATGATGGTATCAGCAGCCAGAAGCTGATGTTGTTCATCCGCGGGAACGCCATGTCCGGCGCCCCGATCATCAGCGGAACGAACCAATTGCCGAAGCCCCCGATCATCGCCGGCATCACCATGAAGAAGACCATGATCAGGCCGTGCGCAGTGATGAGCACGTTCCAGTGGTGGGCCCATTCGTCGAAATTGGCCGTACCCGCACCGATCGGCCAGGCGCGGTTGAGCACCTGGATGCCGGGCTCCATCAGCTCCCAGCGCATGATGCCGGAGATGCCGCCCCCGATCACGCCCGCGACGATCGCGAAGATCAGATAGAGCGTTCCAATGTCCTTGTGGTTCGTCGACATGAACCAGCGGGTGAAGAACCCGGGCTTATGGTCGGCGTCGTGGTGCGCGTCATGCGCCTCATGCTCTTTCAGCTTCAGCGCGTCGGCGGGAATGGTGCTCATGGGCTTTTGCTTCGCTTCTAATTCTGGGCGGTCGCGGCCTGGTTGGTCGCGGGCGGTTGAGTGGCGTTGCCGCTTGGCTGGCTGGCGGGCTGCGGAGTGGCCGGAGCGGGGGCCGCCGCGGGGGTTACGGGCGAAATTCCGGTGCTGTCGGGCGCCGCGGGCTTTGAACCCGGCATCGTGCCACCCTTTTGGGCGATCCATTGAGCGAATTGCGCCGGCGGCACGATTTCGACTGCGATCGGCATGAAGCCGTGGCGGGCACCGCACAGTTCCGAGCATTGGCCGAAATAGACGCCCGGACGGTCGACCTTGATCCAGGTCTCATGCAGCTGGCCGGGGTTGGCGTCCTGCTTGATCCAGAAAGCGGGGACCGCGAAGCTGTGGATCACGTCGTCGGCGGTGATGATGAACTTCACCACCTTGCCGGCCGGAAGCACGAGGCGCTCATCCGCGGCGAGCAGGGGCGGTCCGTCATTGTCGTTGCGATAGCGGTCGCCCGCCTTGAGCGTCGGGTCGCCTTTTTCCTTGAGCATGTAGCTGTCGAACGACACGCCATAATCCGGAAGGTCGTAGGACCAGTACCACTGATGCCCGGTAACCTTGACCGTGACGTCGGCCGGCGGCGGCGTATATTGATTTCGCAGAAGCTTGATCGACGGAATCGCGATTCCGACAAGGACCATCACCGGGACGATGGTCCAGATCACCTCGATCAGCGTGTTGTGCGAATTGCGCGATGGCGTCGGATTGGCGCCCCGGCGGAAGCGGACCATCGCATAGAGCAGCAGGCCGAGAACGATAGCGCTGATGATCGCGCAGACCCAGAGAAGGATATTGTCGTGGAAACCGACCGCTTCGCGGCCGATCGGAGTCACCTGCTCCTGGATGCCCTTCCGCCCATCGGGCTCGCCGATCCCCGGCGTCGGGATCGCATGGCCCACGGTTCCGTAAACGATCGGCTGGGCCTTGGTCGCATCCGACGCCGCCGTCGGATTGTCGGCCGGGGTCGGAGCGATTGCCGCCGCATTCGCAACGGGCGCGCCTGACGCTTGCGCGTTTGCGGCTCCAGGTGTGAGCCCGGCCGCCGCCAAGGCAATCGCCCATCCAATCAGTCTCATTTGCACCCCGGTGACATTCAATTGGGACGAGGGACGCGGGTCTGCGGCCCCGGATTTTGCCGCCTCTATAGGGAGAGGTTTCCAGAGCCTCAAGCCGACACTTCGTTACAATCCTGCCCGGTGTTGAAGGGCTTGGCCGCGCGGCCTAATGGCGTCACCCGAACAGCCATGACCGACGACGAAATCCTTGCGGAGTTCCGCGCTGCCGACGCCCTTCTCGAGGGGCACTTCATCCTGTCCTCGGGCCTCCGGAGTCCGAAATATCTTCAGTGCGCCCGCGTGCTGATGGACCCGGCACGGGCCGAGCGGCTGGCTCGAGCGCTCGCGGCAAAGATTCCGGCGGAAATCCGCGACGGGATTGCGGCAGTGCTCTCGCCGGCAATGGGCGGAGTGATCATCGGGCACGAGATGGGACGGGCGCTCGGCAAGCCCGCGATGTTCCTCGAACGCCCCGACGGCATGTTCGAGCTTCGGCGTGGATTCAGCATCGCGCCAGGTACCAAAGTGCTGATGGTCGAAGATGTCGTCACGACGGGCCTGTCCTCTCGTGAAGCGATCGAGGCCGTCAGCCGGGCCGGCGGACACGTCGTCGCCGAAGCCTCGCTGGTCGACCGGTCCGGCGGGCACGCTGAGCTCGGAGTTCCCTTCTTCCCCCTGATTCGGATCGACGTTCCGACCTTCACGGCCGACGCCCTCCCGCCTGAGCTCGCGGCGATTCCGGCGGTCAAGCCCGGGAGCCGTGCCGCCGCGTGACCGGCCGCCTGCGCCTTGGGGTCAACATCGATCACGTCGCGACCATCAGGAACGCGCGCGGCGGCGATCATCCCGATCCCGTGCGTGCAGCTCATATCGCCGCCGACGCGGGAGCCGACGGAATCACCGCGCACCTGCGCGAGGATCGCCGTCACATCACTGACGAGGACATCGATCGGCTGATGGCGGAAATCGACCTCCCGCTGAACCTCGAGATGGCCGCAACCGAGGAAATGCTCGACATCGCCCTGCGCCATAAGCCGCATGCGGCCTGCATCGTGCCCGAACGTCGCGAGGAGCGAACGACCGAAGGCGGCCTCGACGCCGCGGGCCAGCACAATCACCTGGCTTATTACGTCGACAAGCTCGGGCAGGCCGGAATCCGCGTCAGCCTGTTCATCGAGCCGATCGAGCGGCAGATCGAGGCGGCGTTGCGCCTCGGCGCCCCCGTCGTCGAATTCCACACCGGGCGTTATGCCCATCTGGACGGCGAGGAGCGCGCGGCCGAATTGAAGCGGATCAGCGATTGTGCGGCGCTTGCCATCAAGAACGGCGTCGAGCCGCACGCCGGCCATGGCCTGACGTTCGACAATGTCATTCCGGTCGCCGCAATTCCGCAGATCGCCGAATTGAATATCGGCCATTTCCTGATCGGCGAGGCGATCTTCACGGGCCTCGATGCCAGCGTCCGGCACATGCGCGAGTTGATGGATCAGGCGCGATGATCGTCGGCATTGGCTCGGACCTGTGCAACATCGAGCGCATCCAGAATTCGCTCGACCGCTGGGGCGACAAATTCCTCAACCGCGTCTTCACCGACATCGAGCGCGCCAAAGCCGCATCGCGTCCGCACACGCGCGCCGGAACCCTCGCCAAGCGTTTCGCCGCCAAGGAGGCCTTCTCCAAAGCGGTCGGAACCGGGTTCAAGCGCGGCGTCTATATGAAGGACATCGGCGTCGTTAATCTTGCATCCGGGCAGCCGACGCTACGGCTTTCCGGAGGAGCCAAGGCGCGGCTTGACGCCCTTGCGCCGGAAGGCCACGCCGTCGACATACATCTGACCATGACCGACGATCACCCATGGGCACAGGCCTTCGTCATCCTGACCGCCCGCAAGCTGGAGCCCTGACCTGTTGAGCGACACCGTACCCGAGCCGAGCGCCGAATTGCCCACGGCTCCGCCCGCCGAGAAGAAGGAAGACAAAGGCTCCGCCTTGTGGCGCGAGATCAAGGGCCTCCTGTGGGTGCTCGTCGCCGTCCTCGCCTTCCACAGCTTTGTCGCCAAGCCCTTCTACATTCCATCCGAATCGATGATGCCCGGGCTGTTGACCGGCGACCGGCTCGTCGTGACCAAATATCCCTACGGCTATTCCTGGGTCAGCCCGAGCTTCCACATCTTCCCGCATTGGCAGGGGCGGTTGTTCGGCAAGCTCCCGAAGCGCGGCGACATCGTCATCGTGACGCCGCCCGGCACCCGCACCGATTACATCAAGCGCGTCATCGGCCTTCCCGGAGATGTGGTCCGGATGGTCGATGGCAACCTGATCATCAACGGCGAACCGGTGAAACGTGAGTGGAAAGCGCCGGCGATGATCCCGATCGACGTCAATTCGCCCTGCGGGTCGGAGCATGATCCCGCACTCTACAATTACCGGGTCAAGGGTCCGGACGGGAAAGATTATTGCCGTGTTCCGATCGTCCATGAAACGCTGCCCGGCGGCCGATCCTATGACACGGTCGAGCTGGGCCGTTCGACGGAGGACAATTTCGGCCCGGTCCAGATCCCTGCGGACCATCTCTGGCTGATGGGCGACAATCGCGACGATTCGGCGGACAGCCGCGTATCGGAGCTCAGCGGCGGCCTCGGCGGCCCGGTCCCGTGGGAGAATATCGGCGGCCGCGCCGAGTTCATCACCTTCTCGCTCGATGGTACGACCGAGTGGTGGAATCCGCTGACCTGGCCCAGGGCTTTCCGTTCGGGCCGGGCCGGCCACTCGCTGCGGAATAGCTGATGTCGACCCGGCCGCCGACGACAGAACCTCATGTCGAGCGGCCCGGTCCTGCGGAATTCCGTGATCCCTTCGTCCGCCGCGAAATGGCGAAAGCGGCGGTCTGGCTCGGCATGGCGCTCGTCATTGTCGGGGTCATCGTCCTCGCGCAGCCTCTGCTGCTCATCGTCGGCGGAGCGATCTTCGCCGTATTCCTCGACGGCGGGACGCGCTTCCTCGGCCGCTGGCTACCGATCCCTCGGCCGTGGAGATTGCTTCTCACCATCATTCTCGGCTTCGGATTCCTCGGCTGGGTGTTCTGGTTCGCCGGCACGACCATCGCCGCCCAGTTTGAAGCGCTCAGGATCGTCGTCACCGAGCAATTCAACAAACTGATGGCTTTCGTGGCGTCGCTCGGATTGATGCCGCGTGCGGAAACCGGGACGCTCGGCAGCCAGTTGCTCGGGTCGGTCGGGCGCGTGACCAGCGCGCTGGGGACCGCGATCGGCGCCATCACGAGCGCAATCGCGATGATCGTGATCGGTATTTTTCTTGCCGCCGAGCCGCGCATCTACGACCGCGGAATCGCCTGGATGTTGCCGCTACGGCACCGCGCCGGCTTCTACCGGATCGCCGAGCATGTCGGATTCACGCTCCGCCGCCTGTTGTTCGGCCGTCTCGTCGGGATGATCTTCGAGGGCATTTTCACCTGGATCATGCTCTCGATCGGCCAAGTGCCCATGGCGGCCCTCCTGGGCCTCGTCACCGGTGTGCTCGCCTTCATTCCGAACATCGGCGCGATCACGTCGGGCGTGCTGATGGTCGCCGTCGGGTTCAGCGCGGGCCCGCACCAGGGCATCTACGCCATTTTCGTCTATTTCTTTGTTCAGAATATCGATGGCTATCTGGTCGTCCCGTACATCGCGCGGCGGACCGTCGATCTCGCCCCCGCGATGGTTCTCGCCATGCAGCTTCTGATGGGCGCTCTGTTCGGGATTCTCGGGGTGCTGTTCGCCGACCCGATCCTCGCGACATTGAAGGTGGTTCTGGTCGACCTCAGCCAGCGCCAGGGAGCCGAGGAAGGTGAGACGCCGCAGGTCGTCGACGGCGCCTGAATTATTGCTGCTGCGGCGGTCCGCTCTGCATCATCGCTGCACCGCCGCGGACCACTTTGCGAACCTGCACGTCGAACGTCAGGTGCTCGCCCTTGAAGCCCGGGGGCGTTTGCCCGTTCGTGAATGCCAGGCTCTTCGGCATCCGGAAGTGATAGCGCCCCCCCTCCTGCATTTTCCCCATCGCCTCGGCGAATCCGGGAAAAACCTGCGCCATTGCGAAGGGCTGCGCACCGCCGTGTGATTCGCTGCTGTCGAAGACGGTTCCGTCGTCGGCGGTGAGGATGTAATCCATCAGGGCCGCATCGGCCGGGCCGATCGGCTCGCCGCTGCCTTTCTGCATCGTCCGGAACTCGAGGCCGGTTTCGCTGACGATCGGGCGAAGCGAACCCGCGCCGATCCATGCCAGCGCAATTCCCGCCGCTATGACCAGGATGAACCCGAGCCACAGTTTGACCGCCCGGCCGGTGTTGGCGGGACGGTGAGCGGCTTGGGTGGCAGACACTTGGCTGGCGCTAAGGCTTAGCGCGAGCCTTCGCGCTCGGCGCGCTTGCGCTCGAGCTTGCGGGCGCGGCGGATTGCGGCGGCCCGCTCCCGGGCGCGCTTTTCCGATGGCTTTTCATAGTGGCGGCGCAGCTTCATCTCGCGGTAGACGCCCTCGCGCTGCAGCTTCTTCTTGAGCGCGCGCAGCGCCTGCTCGACGTTGTTGTCGCGAACGATGATCTGCATGTAACCCGTCACAACCCTTCTAAGGTAATGGAATAGCGGCCGTCAGAGGCACACCTCGGCGGCAAGGCGGGCCCTTAGCAGCGCGGGCAAAACCGTTCAACCCGTTGCAAAATCATGACCTACACGACGAACCGTGTTTGATGAACGGTGGGGAGAGCAACATTAACGGATGGGTTATCGGCCATTAACCCATTGAATGATAGACACGACGTTTCGAAAGCGGAGGGCGAGGGTGTCTTTGAATCGGCGTGAGATGTTGCGTTTTGGAGCCATGGGGGCTGCGGGGCTGGTGCTTTCGTCGTCTGCCGCAAGCTCGAGCTTGTCGCCGGTCAGCCTGATCCTGAATGCCAACGGCGAGCCGATTGTACCGGCCGCTCCAACCGCCCAGATCGCCACGCCCACCGCTCCTGCAGGCATCGATCCGCAGCTGTTCGCGAAAGCGAAGGCCGCGCTCGACAGCCATAGGGTTGGACCGCGCGACACCATTGCGATCGCCGATTTCTCGAAGCCGTCGAGCGAAGAGCGTTTCTTCGTCGTCGACCTGGCAAGCGGGAACGTGGAAGCACACAGGGTCGCCCACGGGCGCGGCTCGGATCCTGACCATTCGGGATTCGTCGAGCGCTTCTCGAACGATTTCGGCTCGTACGCGACCTCGAACGGCACCTACACCACCGCAGATTATTATGACGGGAAATACGGGCTTTCGATGAAGGTCCGCGGCCTCGATTGGTCCAATTACAATGCCGAGCCGCGCGCCATCGTCATTCACAATGCATGGTATGCCGAAGACGACATGATCCCGGTCCACGGCAAACTCGGCCGCTCCGAAGGCTGCTTCGCAATGTCGCGCAAGAGCCAGTACGAGGTGATGCGCAGGCTCGCCGGCGGCCGGATGATCTACGCCGACAAGCTGGCCTAAGCTTTCAAACGATCGGACATTTGTGAGCCCCGGCCCAACCGCCGGGGCTTTTTCTTAGCGCGTCGCGACCTGGCTTCCCGCCTTGGATTTTGGCTTGGCCGCGGGATTGGCAATCTCGTCGGACGCCTTCGGCTTGGCCAGGCTTGCTCCGCCGTCCTTCATGTCGAGCGCCATCATCGCTTTGGCGTCGCGGCCGTACAGATCCTTGTAATCGACGATCGATCCATCGAGCAGCGCGGCCGAGCTGAAATAGACGATATAGACCGGCAGCGGCTTCACGAAATTCGCCTGCACCGTCTTCTTGGAATCGAGCGTCGCCTGGATCTTCTCGGGCGTCCACTCGCCCCCGTCGTCACCGAGAAGCTCGGTGGCGAGGTCGAGGATATGCTGCGTCCGAACGCAGCCATGGCTTAGTGCGCGAACCTGATCGTTGAACCGGCTGCGGGCGTTCGTGTCGTGAAGGTAGATATTGTACGGATTGTACATCACGAACTTCAGCTGACCGAGCGCATTGGTCGGCCCCGGAGGCTGCCGCCACCGCTGGATCTTGCCGTCGGCGCCCTTCACCGGAACGAAGCCCTTCTTGCCCGCGGCTTCCTTCTCGATGCTCTTGGGAACTTCCCACCAGGGATTCAGCATCACTCCGACCGCGGTCGCTGAAAGCTGAGGCGTCGGTGTCGAAAGCTTGCCGGCAATCGCACGCTGCTTCCAGCGATTGACTCCGTTCTCGACCAAGGTGGCGTGAAAGCCGGGCACGTTGACGATGATGTATTTCGACCCGAGCTCCCGCGGCATCCAGCGCCAGCGGTCCATGTTCAGCCGGATTCGCTCGATCTTCGATTTCTGCGATGCCGGAGTGGCCGCCAATGCGGCCTTGAGTGCCGCATATTGCGGATGTGTCGGGAGCAGGCCGTTGAGAGCGTCCGTCAGGCGATGCTGGAGCAATGCCCCGCGCAGCAATGTGTCCTGCTTGGCCGCATCCAGATCGTTGTCGGTCATGAACCAACCGACCCGCGCAGCCTTCTTCACGTGACCAAGCGCAAGGTCGGACGATAATTGATCGAAACGATCCGTTGCCGCCTTTGACATCGCGATAGGGTCGCCCGACCGCATGGCGATGATCAATCCATCTGGATCATAGTCTGCCGGATTCAGACCGTCGCGACCGACCTGCTGGATGTAGAGCAGGAGATCCTGTGCGTTCTGCATGTCCCACACCGCAGGCGGCAGGGGTGGCGGAGGGGGAGGCAAGACGGGCTGCGCCGACTGAGGCTGCGCAACGGCGGGCGCCGTCGTCCCAGGCTGCAGGCGCGCCGGTGCCACCGCTGGCGCTCCGACGACAGGCCGCGCGGGTGGCGCCAGAGGGACTTGCGCCAAGGCTGTCCCAGCCGGGAGCAGACTGACAGTGGTCAATAACATCAAGGACTTGAGACGCGCGCTCATCGGCACCAACTCGTTCATTTTCAAAGACATCCCATGACTGAAACCGTAAATACACGGGATGAACAGCCCTCGGAAGTGACGCCGAGGCCACAATCCGGGAAGAAGTTAGCTAAGCGCTCGAAAACCAAACCTTAAGGCCGGCGCCATAGGCTGGTTTCCGAACAGCGGTGGGAGTTTGCGCACATGTCATCCGATTTCTCACTGGATGGTGGGATGATTCCGCGGAATGCGCAGCGCGTCATCGACGAGCGCGGCGAACCCCGGCGGCCGGCCGAATCAAGCACGGCGGTGATGGAATTTCGCGGTCGCAAACATGTCGTCCGGCTGGTCAACGTCTCCGGTTCAGGGGCTATGGCAATCTTTCCCTATGTGCCGCATATCGGCGAGAAGTTGAGTGTTCAGTTGCTCGATTGTGGGCAGGTCACGGCGCAGGTCCGGTGGGTAAAGGATGGCCGGATCGGTCTGTCCTTCGTCGCGCCGTTGGACTAGCTTGGCCGATGGAGATGAACCTTTCGATGATCAAGGCGCGTATCGCCGAAGACCGTGAACGGAGGCAATTTTCACGCCTGCCCGTCGACCTCGAAGCTCGCGTCCGTGAACTTGGGGCCAACGGCATCGAGGCGAAAGTGCTGAACATTTCAGAGCACGGTTTCATGGCGGAAGCCGATGCCCGCTTCGAAGTCGGATCACGGGTCTGGTTGATCCTTCCCGGCCGCGATCGGGCCAATGCCGTCGTCAAGTGGACTGCCGGCGACAAGCTCGGCGCCGAGTTTTCCGAGCCCATTTCGCTCGAGGGCCTAAGGGCCTGAGGCCCGCGTCCCTCCGCTGAACGGCCAGAACTTTCGTCTCATCCCGGTACCGCCGGTTAACGCCGCTTTCACCGTGCAACCGCGCGCCGTCTCGCTCGTTGGCCCACCCGCGAAAGGAAGTCAGCGATGCCGATCAATCCGGCTCTAAGCGAAAGCTGGAAACCCTATGAGCGGGGCTATCACGCCGTTTATCGGGAGCATGAAGTCAATCACTGCCCAGGATGCGGCCGTACGCATTGGCTGATCGGCCGGGTCTCGGCGGAATGCGCCTTCTGCACGACGGCTCTGCCGCTCGCCGAAGCGAGCATGCGCTCGCACAACGGCCCGGTCGTGATCCAGCACAAGAACCGCAATGCCGATCTGTGGGCGGCCTAGCCCTTCCGCCTGACGGGCACCTGCACATTGCACAGGTCGACGCCGCCCGCCGGGCGAATGTAGAAATCGTCCTTCCGGTTCGCGCGCACGCGTAGATAGGCGGCGAAGGTCGGGCTCATTGTGTCCATATATTCGTAGGAGGGTCGATCCGCCGGGGCCATTGCGCTGGCCAGTCGAATGTCTGCGATCGGCACGTTTTGCGCCTTGTCCTTGTAGAAGCCGAGCGCTTCCGTCCCGCGCGGGAGCGAGCTCAGCTGGTCGATACCATCGATTACCCTTCCGACCACGGCAATGTTGCGATCGAGATGCCGCGGCGCGTGGCCGATCGTGGCGTAAAGCTCTCCGCCCGTACCCGTGTCGGGCGACAAGTCGCGTCCGACGCCGACATAGCCATAACAATGCGTAAGGTCCGCCCAGCCGCCCCTCGAGCTGTAGGCGACGGGCCATCCATCAACGAAGCCCGCGCCGGGTGCATAGGGATCGGGAAAACCGAGCGGCTTGATCCGTAGGCCCTTCAGCGGCCGCGTATATTCCGCGGGCGGCTTTGGAGTGACCCCCGCCGGCCATGGCTTGTCGCTTTCGTTGAGTCCCCATTGCGCGACATAATTATCCTGTACCCGATAAATGCTCGCGCCGGCCCAGTAGCTTCCCCGGGCAAGCGCCTTGATATTGGCGACGTGGACGGGCGCGAATTCCGGAGCGAGTTGAATAACTACGCGACCGCCGTTCTTGAGGTCCATCACCAGCAAGTCGTCCGGGCTGATTGTCCTCCAGGCGCCCGGCGGCGCGGCCGCCACAATATCCGAAGGGGTGAGCAGCTTCTTGGCGGGCGCGGCCGCGGCGAGCGCGATTGCAGCGACAATGATGATTGGCTTCATGCGCCTGTTGAACCCCCTTCGTCATTCCCGCGCAAGCGGGAATTCAGGCAGCGGAACCCCGCTTTCGCGAGGGTGACGGAACAGCTATCGCCCAAGCATGTACACCGCCACCTTGATGCTGCTTGGCTCTGGCGAACTTGGCCGCGAGTTCGCGATCGCGGCCAAACGTCTCGGTTGCCGGATGATCGCCTGCGACCGCTATGCCAATGCTCCGGCGATGCAGCTTGCTGACGCATTCGAAGTCTTTTCGATGCTTGATGGAAAGGCGCTTCGGACAGCGGTCGAGAAACACAAGCCAGATGTGATCATCCCGGAAATCGAAGCAATCGACACCGCGATGCTCGCCGAGCTCGAAAAGGAGGGGTGGCGCGTGGCGCCGTCCGCAAAAGCGGTGCAACTTACCATGAACCGCGACGGGATCCGCGATTTTGCGGCGCGCGAACTTGGCCTCGTCACTTCGAAATATCGTTTCGCCGAAAGCCGCGAGCAGGCTCTGGCCGCCGCGGCGGAGGTGGGGCTCCCGTGCGTCGTGAAGCCCGTGATGTCGAGCTCCGGAAAAGGGCAGAGCACGGCGAAGAATGCGCAGGAAGTCGGTGCGGCCTGGGATTATGCGGTGGAGAAAATGCGCGGCGATCGTCCGCGTGTGATCGTCGAGGAATTCATCGATTTCGACAGCGAGATCACGCTTCTGACGATCGCGACGAAGGACGGCATTCTTTTCTGCCCGCCCGTCGGCCACAGGCAGGAAGCCGGAGACTATCGCGAAAGCTGGCAACCGGCGGCTTTGCCCGAAGGCGCCCTGTTTTCGGCGCGGAATCAGGCGCGGAAAGTCGTCACCGCGATGGGCGGCCAAGGGATTTTCGGAGTCGAATTCTTCATTCGCCGCGAGCAGGCGATCTTCTCCGAGCTATCGCCGCGCCCTCACGACACCGGGATGGTGACCCTGATCTCCCAATTCCCCAACGAGTTCGAGCTTCATCTCCGAGCGATCCTTGGCCTGCCAATCCCATCGATCGAGTTGATCGGCCCGTCGGCTTCGGCGGTCATCCTGGCCTCTGAGGACAGCGAAAATTTCCACTACGAGGGCATTCCCGATGCGCTCGCTCTGGGCGCGCCGCGAAACCCTGTCGATCTGCGCATCTTCGCCAAGCCGAGCACGCTCAAGAACCGCCGAATGGGCGTCGCGCTCGCGCGGGGCGAATCCACGGACGACGCGATCGAACGTGCGAGCGCTGCAGCCGCTCGCGTTCACATACGTTACACCTGATGAAGAGGAGATGCCGATGCGGATCCGCCTGACGATCGCGCTTGCCGCCGCCCTGGTCGCATCCTGCAATCAGGAGCAGCCGGCGGGCAATAACGGCCAACCGACAATCAAGGTGCGCTCGAACGAGCAGGAACAGCTGCATCAGCTGAACGCGATGAATCTCGCGATCGGCCTAAAGCGCGCGATCTATGACGCGGGATATACCTGCAAGCGCGTCACCGACGCCGGCTTCGTCGGCGAATATAAGAACCTCGACATGTGGATGGCCCACTGCGTCTACGACCAGGGCGCATCTCGAGACTGGGCGATCTTCGCCGGCCCGGATGGAGGCGCGCAGGTTCGCGACTGCAAGGATATTCCGGGCTCGGGCCTCCCCGAGTGCGTGATCAAGAAACGACCCGAAGGAAAGTTCGGCGCGGCCTAGCGCTTTTGCCTCAACCCGGATTGCACTGACGAGTTTCCTTGTACTCGCCGGCCGGCGACATTTCCTTGACGGTGACACAGTTCCCCTGCCGGATCTCCTCGCGCCAGCTGCCATCGGCCTTCGTTACGCGATTGCCCTTCGGCACGCGCTTTCCGTCCTTGATCTCGTAGCTCCAGCCCTTGGGGGTCTTCTGGTCCTGAGCGGACGCCATGGACGCGCCGCCGGCCGCAGCCAGCAGGGCCACTCCCCCAAGCACCAGCATTCTTTTGCCGATCCGCATGTCCGCACGACTCCTCATCGTCCGGCTAACATGAACGTCGTTAACCCGACCTGACGAATATATGGGACGAAATGAAAGAAATGCGAGACCGGAACGACGCGGTCCAGTCAGCTTAGCCTTGCCTCGCTTTGAAGCGGCGGTTCGTCTTGTTGATGACATAAGTCCGCCCGCGCCGACGGATCACACGGCAGTCCCGGTGGCGCGACTTCAGCGACTTTAGTGAATTGCGAATCTTCATGGCCGGGCGCCTGCTCGTTCTCTTGCGTTACAAGTTGTCGGAAGGTTCGTGAAAACCGGCGGTCCACCTAGAGAGAGGGGCCGTCCAAGTCAAGTTTGTCCCTCAGCTTCTCCAGAAGTTCGGGTAATCGTCCCGAAGCTCCCGGAGCTTCGGCAGATCGTAAACGATCACATATTGCGATCGTGGGTGCTTGCGCACGAAATCCTGATGTTCGGGCTCGGCGATCTCGAAACCGCCGGTTTCGATCCGCGTCGCGATTGGCTTCGTGAAGCGCTTCGACGCGCGCAGTCCGGCAAGGTACCGCTCCGCGACCCGCCTCTGGTCGGCATTCTGAGGGAAGATCGCGGAACGGTAGCGCTCGCCGACGTCCGGCCCCTGACGGTTCACCTGCGTGGGGTCGTGCGCGACCATGAAGAAGATCTGGAGAAGCTGCTCGTAGCTGACCTGGCTGGGGTCGTAGCGGATGCGCACCGCCTCGGCGAAGCCGGTTCGCTCGCCACCAGGCCCACCGAAACCCATCCGCGTTCCGCCGGCATAGCCCGATATGACGTCCTGGACCCCTTTGACATGCTCGTAGAGGGCCTCGGTCCCCCAGAAGCAGCCCCCTGCGAGAACTGCAATCTCGGACTTGGGAGCAGCAAGCGCCTGGGTGCTTGCAAAGCACAAACTGACTGCAAGGATCAGTCGCATCGCTTATTCCGCGGCCTCGGCGAGCGCGGGAACCTCCTGCGCCCGCGAAGTCAGCAAATGTGATGCGATCCACGCCATCGGCATGCCGACGCAGAAGAAGTGCGAAAAGAGCGCATTTCCAACGGCCCACAAAGTCGTCTTCGGATAGATTCCGAACCGGGTCGGAACGACGATCCAATACATCACGAGATAGATGGCAAAACCGTAAGCGACGCCCGCGATCGGCCAGTATTTGCGGAGGAATTCAAAGCGAGAGGCCGCAATCATGTAAATCGTCACCATGATCGCCATCAACGTGAAGTGAGTAAGCAGACCCAGTGCCGCCGCGGCTCCGCCACCATCCCCCATTCCATCGCCGAACGGCCCGCTCGCGACATAACGCAGAATCTTTCCCGGGCTTGCCCCCGCCATCCCGCCGAACACGAAAGCGCTCAGAATATCCAGCGTGCCCGAAACCAATGTGCCGATGAGGATCGCGCGAATAATCAGTGAGTGCATGGTTCAAGCCCCTCTTTCATTCGAGCCCCAGCTTGAGCCACGTATTGGAGTAGGAAGAAAGAGGGTCATGCAGCGCGGGGAAGTTGCGCTGCATGACCCACTCGCCCGTACAATGCCGGAAACCGAGCCCAGTCAGCCGCTTTGCGGCCGAAGGTTGCGATGGCTCGACCGGCACGGGCCAACCCTCAGAAATTCAGCGTCGCGCCGGCGTAGATGTAGCGGCCGAGCGCATCCCATGTGCCTGGGAAAGTATTGCCGTTGCATGATCCGGCGGGGCACAGATTCGACCCGCCAAGACTTGCACTTCCGCCGGTGATGACGGGAGGATGCTTGTCGAAGACGTTGTTGACGCCGATCCGCAGATTGTAGTGATCGCCGACCGTGAACGTCGAGGCGAGATCGAAGTAATCGAACGCCTTGATGTGCAGGCCCGGATCGAGCGGGAAATCGCC
>Ga0068863_100001895_pt1 | contig 20757 bp, 17 predicted proteins | sample KBSSwiS62_FD_66596 | JGI IMG/M metagenome (GOLD analysis project Ga0068863, IMG submission 66596) | Switchgrass rhizosphere microbial communities from Kellogg Biological Station, Michigan, USA - KBS Switchgrass S6-2 | ecosystem: Host-associated > Plants > Roots > Rhizosphere > Soil ...
CCGGCAGGTAGGGCAGCAAGAGCGAGGCCGCAGCACCCAGCCGACGCAGTGGCAGCAGAGATACTGACACGAAGGGAGGCGGCGTGCGGACGTCTCGGCGGAGCGATGGGGCAGCCGACGGAGTTGGCAGCGGTGGCACTGCGGCGACGGACCCGGGCGGCGGGATCAGGTTCCGAAGACCTTGTAGGCGGCGCGCAGCGCGGCCCGCAGGTCGCCGAGCGGGTCCACTTCCAGCGGCCCGCACAACTCCAGCAGGATGTCCGGGCGGGCCGGCGGCGAGGGCACGGCGTCCACTCCCCCGGCCGGCAGCGGCGACGACCAGAACGCCGCTGGGGTGTGCGGCAGCGGGTCGCAGGCCTCGGCGGCCGGGTCGGCCGTTCCGCTGCCGGCCGGCCAGGCGGAGGCAGGCGGACGTCGCGGCTCGCGGGCGGCGCCGGGCGGGCGGCGGCGGCGGATCTGCGCGAGCAGGGCGTCGCGTTCCCGGCCGCGCAGCGCCAGCAGCGTGAACGGATCGAGGTCGACCGCGTCGGCGAGTTGATGGCCGGCCGCGACGAGGTGCGCGCACGGCCGCTGCCAGTCCGGGCAGGTGCAGTCCATCGCCAGGTCGTCGGCGCGAGTGGGGAAGAGGGCAAGCCCAAGCGCGGCACAGACCTTCTCCAGGCCGGCCGGCATGCCGCCGGCCAGCAGGGCGGCCGCGTACCGCGCCTCGGCGGCGAGTGCCTCGGTGAGGCGGTCCCAGTCGGCGTCGCCGAACGTGCGGACGGCGAGCCGCGCCTTGTGCAGGTCCTCGTTCGGGTCGCGAACCAGCGCGACGACGAGGTTGCCGGAGCGCCGCATGCTCAGCACCGATTCGGTGCGGACCAGGGCCCGGCCGGTGCGCAGCGGGTCGGGCGGGCTCATGCCCTCGACCAGCGCGAGAAGGCGCGTCGACCACCAGGCCCGCCGGTCGCGCCGACCCGGCGGGACCCGCTCAGTCACGGACGGCCTCCGGGGCGAGCGTGACGAGATCCCGCAGCTCGTCGTTGGACAGCGCCGCGAGCCAGCTCTCCCCGCCGGAGACGACGGTCCGGGCCAGCGCGGCCTTGTCGACCAGAATCCGGTCGATCCGTTCCTCCAGCGTGCCCATGCACAGCAGCGTCCGCACCCACACGTCACGCGGCTGCCCGATCCGGTAGGCACGGTCGGTCGCCTGCGCCTCCACCGCCGGGTTCCACCAGCGGTCGATGTGGACGACGTGGTTCGCAGCGGTCAGGTTGACGCCCGTCCCGCCGGCCTTGAGCGAGAGCAGGAAGACGCCGGGGCCGCGCCCCGCCTGGAAGCGCGCGACGAGCGCGTCGCGGTCGGCCGGGCGCAGGCCGCCGTGCAGGAACTGGACCTCGATCCCGAGCCGCGCGGACAGGTAGGGCGCGAGCATCGCGCCGAAGCGGGCGAACTGGGTGAAGCAGAGCGCCCGCTCCCCGCCCGCGACCACCTGCGCGAGCAACTCCTCCAGCCGGGCGAGCTTCCCCGACCGCCCGGGCAGCGCCGAGGAGTCCCCGAGCAGGTGCGCCGGATGGTTGCAGACCTGCTTGAGCCGCGTCATCGCCGCGAGCACTACCCCGCTGCGCCGCACCTGGGACGAGCGGTCCCGCAGCCGCTCCATCATGTCGTCGACGACCGCACGGTACAGCGCTGCCTGCTCCGTCGTCAGCGTGCACAGCTGGCGCAGCTCCACCTTCGCCGGCAAATCGCGCAGCACCGCCGGGTCGGTCTTCACCCGGCGCAGCACGACCGGGCGGATCCGGCGGCGCAGTCGGGCGGCCGCGTCGACGTCACCGTAGCGCTCGATCGGCACCGCGTAGCGGGCCCGGAAGGACGCGGCCGAGCCGAGCAGCCCCGGGCTCACCACCCGCATGATCGACCAGAGGTCGCCGAGCCGGTTCTCCACCGGAGTGCCGGTCAGCGCGACCCGATGGCGGGCGGTCAGCTGGCGGGCCGCGCGGGCCTGGACGGTCGCCGCGTTCTTGATCTGCTGCGCCTCGTCGAGCACGAGCCGCTCGAACGCGAACCCACGCAGCTCATCGACGTCGCGAATGAGCTGCGGGTATGTCGTGAGCACCAGGTCATGGGCCCGCAGCGTCCCGGCCAGCGCGTCCCCGGACGGCCGGCCGGGCCCGTGGTGGGTGTGCACCCGCAGGCCCGGCGCGACCCGCTCCGCCTCCCGGGCCCAGTTGCCGAGCACCGAGGTCGGGCAGACGACGAGGGTCGGCTCCCGCGGGGCGGCGCCGCGGGTGAGCACCTCCAGCGCCAGGACCTGGATGGTCTTGCCGAGGCCCATGTCGTCGGCAAGCAGCGCGCCGACCCCGAGCCGGTCCAGCAGCGCCAGCCAGGCGAGACCATGCGCCTGGTATGGGCGCAGCCGGACGCCGAGACCGGCGGGCGGCTCGGCCAGCAGGCGCCTGGCTACCTGCCTGACGTCCGGCCCGGGGCCCGGCTCGTCGTCCTGGCCGGCGAGCAGCGCGCCGAGCCAGCCGTCCGCGGCCACCTCCACGCCCGCGCCCGACACCTCGTCGGCGTCGGCGGGGGCGTGGGCGGGGAAGAGACCGGCGTAGGCGAGCACGTCGCGGACGCTCATCCGGCCGTCCGTCCGCGGGCCCAGGTCCAGCCCCGCCAGCGCGCCGGGGTCCATCCGGGTCCACCGGCCATGGACCCTGACGAGTTCGCCCCTGGCCGCGGCGAGGCTGTCGAGCTCCGCGCGGCTGAGCTCCACCTCGCCCAGGCTCACCGCCCAGCGGAAGTCGACGAGCTGGTCGAGGTCGGTCGTGGCGTCCCGCAGGATCGGCGTCACCGGGTTCACCGCGCGCACCGTCAGCCGCGCCGTCGGCCGGACCGGCCGCACCCACCACGACGGGACCAGGACGCCGAAACCCTCCTGCTCAAGGTCACCGGCCGTCTGCAGGAAGCTCTGGGCCTGCTCGACGGCGAGGTCCAGTCCCGTCGGCCGGGCCTCGTGCAGGGCCCGGCCCAACCCCGGCCACGCGACAGCGGCGCGACCGAGCCCGGCGAGCAGCGACTCCTCCGCGTCGGTCACCCACGCCCCAGGACCCGCCGGCCGCCGTCGCCAGACCTCGTCGGCCGACACCTGCACTCCCGGGTCGTCGACCGCCTGGAGCAGGAAGTCCAGGCGCCAGGCGTCGTCGTCGCCGGGGGCCGTCCGCGACAGGGCACCCGGCTCGGCCAGCCGGAAGCAGACCCGCATCCGCGCGGTCACCCGGGCGCCCGAGCGCCAGGCCTCGACCGTCGCGGCGAACTCGCGGACGGCCACCTCGTCGGCACGCACCCGCGGTTCACCACCGAGGGCCCGCAGCCAGCCGGCCGCCGCGTGCCCGCGCGGCGACCTGACCCGCCCCGGGGCCGCCGGCGCGCGCCCGGCGCGCCGGAGCCGGTCGCGGGCGTGGGCGTCCACGAGCCTGTCGAGCGCGACGCCCAGGACCAGGTCCGCGGCGCCCGCGGGCGGATCCTCCAGCGGGCCGCTTCCAGCCCCGTTCGTGGCTGGGCTGCTGGTGGCGGAGCCGTTCGTGGCGGGGCTGTTCGTGGTGACGGCGGCGCGGAAGGCCGGTGGCATGGCGGCGACCAGTTCGTCGCGCCTGTCGGCGTCCGGGCCGGTGAGCACCGGTCGCCAGCGGGCCGCCGGCCCCGCGCCGTCCCATCCGAGCGCCGGGAGGACCCGGCCCCGGCCGACCAGGTCGCTCGCGAACGCGGCCACGGCCAGCAGGAACAGCGCCGATGCGCCCAGCCGGAAGTCCTCTCCCGGCTGGGCCAGCGCTTCCAGCGTCCTCGGCAGGTCCGCGTCGAGGGTGTCAACCAGCCAGCCGCGCAGGGACGGGACGCGAGTGGCCGGCACCAGCCCGCCGGGCCCTGGCCCGGCAGCCGCTGACGGCCGCGCAGCCAAGGCGTCGGTCAGCTCCGGCGAGGGCAGTGGTCCCGTCGCCGTGCTCGGCAGGAGGATCACGATCGGCTCGGCCGCGGCGCGGCCGGCGGCGAGGCGCGCCAGGTCGGCGGGCGGCGCCGCGAAGGGATGCGGGCTGGGCCCGGCGTCCGCGGCTGGCCGCGCCGCTGGTGGTTCCTGGACCGACCGCCCCGTGTCCTCCGCCCACAGGCGGACTTCGCCGCCGGCTGCGCAGGCCGCGTGCACGACCAGCATCGGCACTCCCAGGGGCCGTCGCCCGAGGCCGGGCGTCTCCGCAGGGTTCGCCCTGTGAGCTTATGCACGGGCCGGTCCACCGCCGCCGGTCGCCCGCCACGTCACCCGGACGGCTGGTAAGACTATGCCCGGGGCGAGAAGATTATTTTTTCGGCCTGGTCGACAGCACCTGCCGTGACCTTCGGCGAGGAGGACCTGGCGATGACCCGACCAGAATCCGCGGACGAGCGGCCCGTGCTCAACGGCGCGATCCCGCGCAGACGCCCGTCGGCCGATCTCCGCCTGGATCTTCCGCATCCCGCGCGGATGTATGACTACTACCTGCGCGGCAAGACGAACTACCCGGCCGACCGGCAGGCCGCCGAGCAGGCGCTGGCGGCCTTTCCGACGCTGGGCCTCTACGCCGAGCTGAACCGGGCGTTCCTGCACCGGGCCATGCGCTTCCTGGCCGGCGAGGCGGGTATCGACCAGTTCCTCGACATCGGCGCCGGCATTCCGACCTCACCGAACCTGCACGAGGTCGCTCAGCAGGTTCGGCCCGCGGCCCGGGTGGTCTACGTCGACAACGATCCGATCGTGCTCGTCCACTCCCGCGCGTTGCTGTCGAGCACCCCGGAGGGCCGGACCGCCTATCTGGAGGCGGACCTGCGCCGGCCGCGGGACATCGTCGAAAGCCCGGTCGTGACCAGCTCGCTGGACCTCTCCCGGCCGGTGGCGCTCGCGCTGATCGCGATCCTGCACTTCTTCCCGGACGAGGCCGACCCGGCGGCGATCGTGCGCGAGCTGGTCGACGCGCTGCCGTCGGGCAGCTACCTGGTGCTCAGCCACGGCACCGGAGACCTGGCGCCCGAGGAGACCCAGCGGGTCGTCGACGTCTACAACCAACGCGGCATCCCGTTCCAGGTCAGGAACCGCGCCGAGGTCGCGGCGCTGGTCCCGGACACGATGGACATCATCGAGCCGGGCGTCGCGGTGCTGCACCGCTGGCGCCCGGACACCGACCCCGACCTCTACTCGGACGCCGAGGTCAGCGCCTACGCCCTGATCGCCCGAAAGCGCTGACCGGGCCGCCGGGTGCAGGAGCGGGCCGGCGCGAGTCGCCGGTCATCCCATCGCGGCGATCGCCGCCGCCGTCTCGTCGGCCCAGCCGTAATCGAGTGGACCGACCTGGAAGACCAACCGGTACGACAGCGAGCCGTAGACGAAGTCGAGCAGTAGCGTCGAAACCGTTTCATCACGGGTGTGGTCCTGCCCTGCGACGGCGGGCCGCGGCTCGCCTGACCGGCAGCCGCCACCCTTCAGCGTCGTCGCCGCTGCTTTGTTCGGACTTTTCGGATCGAAGCCGCGCGGCTTCACGGCGCGCATCGTCACGCGCGGCCCTGATGCAACGCGCCGACCGCCGACCGCGACGAAATTGTCCTGACGGCAAAATATGGTGGAGGACCAGCCTGCCGAAGGTCCGGAGCGACCAGACGGCAGCGCTTCTCACAGAGGAGGAGCGATATGCCTCTTTCCGTTCATTCAACACGGAGACGGCAGCACAGCCCAGGTTTCGCTGCCGCATTGTGCGTGGTGATCACCGTTATCCATCTGGAGGACCAGAACTGGTTCTCCTTCAGCAAGACGCCCGGCTATGTGCAGGTCGGGTATGTTCTCCTCGAATTTGCTGGTCTTGTCACCGCGGGGCTGCTTCTCGTCCGACCGGACCGAGCGGGCTGGCTGCTCGCGGCCGGCGTCGCCCTCGGGCCTTTCATCGGATACGTCCTGTCGCGAGGGCCAGGGCTGCCCGGCTACACCGACGACAAGGGCGCCTGGGGTGAACCACTCGGCGTCGTCAGTCTCATCGTCGAGGGGCTGCTCCTCGTGACGGCCCTCGCAGCCCTCGCGGCACCGACCGCGAGGGACGGCCGCACCGCCCCGGCCAAGACCGCCGCGGATACGAGCGCCGAGCGCCATCCCGTCGGCCGTCACTGATCAGCGGCGGCCGACGACGGAGCGCCGTCAGGGTCTGGACTGGACCAGTCGAGGTAGTCGGGTCCACGCCACCAACGTCCCGCGTTGACGGCATCAGCAGGTGCCGTATCTATATCCGTCCTCTCCCGCGGGGCTGACGTCCTGATCGCGTCGCACGATCGAGATCCTCCCCCGCCAACCCGCGCACGCCTTCACCAGGCCACTGTCGCTGTACTCGATGTCGTAGACCCGGCCGTCGTATACGGAGGCGAAGCCGGCGCATTCGTCGTAAGCGCCGCACTCCTCCGTCACGGCGAAGTCAAAGCCGATACTCGCGCGCTGGCCGAGAAGTTCGGTCGTGTTCTTCTGACCGACGGCCAGACCGTCGGCGTGCGCGCGCCGGTTGATCAGTTGGGCGAATGCGGCATTGTCGGCCGCGGTAAGGAGTCCGTCGGAGCGTTCAAAAGAATCGAGGTTGTCCGGCTCGACGGCCTGGAACCCGGACGCGGCACAGCCGTAGATCCAGGCGTCGACAATGGCCGCCAGGGCGGCGCGCCTGGCCGCGGTGGAGGTATCGAGAAGCGCTTCGTTCCAGTTCGCATCAATGATCACCCGGCGGCCGTCGCGGTGCAGCAGAAGGTCAGGATGGTTGGATCGCCACCAGTCCAACGCGTCCGGCTGCGCTTGGAACGCGTTGACGTAGCAGATGTTGTACAGGCCCGCGGCCGGTGGAGCCGTTCGGTCGCGTGAGACCACACGCACCCCGTCCGGCGGGGCGTAAGGACCCCCGAGTTGGTAGTCGAAGGCGGCGCCAGCCGGTGGCGGAGCGACTCCGCCAGACCTGTTGCTGGCAGAGCCGGGAGACGGTGTCCGACTGCCGGATCCGACCGAGAGCGTCGGGTTGGCGGAGCTGGCGGTCACTGAGGAGGAGTTGGACGAGGTCATGGTGCCACCCCGATCTGGGCCGGCACCGCGGTCAGCGGAACAACCGGTCGTCCAACCGAGGCACAGGATCACCAGAGCGGCGACCGCGACCAAGACTGTCTTTCGGCGGACGAACCGCGCGGGGTCTTCCATCATGAGGGGCTCCCACAGACGGCGGCTACGTGCCGCTGAGCCAGGCACCCGGACGGGCTTATCACCGCTGTGAAGGTGCCGGCGCGAACGCGGCGCTGGCGCCGCCGAGCGCGGCCACGACGCCGGCTCCCCTGCCATACGTGCGCCGGAGATCACGGACCTCCAGCGCGGGCACACATCGTGTCATCGGAGCACTCCGGGAGACGGGGACTGGGGACAGCACCGACGCTAGAAACGAAATGCCCGCCGAACGACGGGCGCAGGCGCCGTTCTCGGGGTGGAGTTTTCTCCACGCCCGCGCGCGGCCGAGGACACTACTCGCCCCACGTTCCCGCCGGTGCCCGCGACGACACGGCGCCGAAAGGCCGCCCGCGGCGGGTACGAGGCGGCAGCCGCCGGCCTGGCAGGATGGCGGCATGGAACGTGTGCTTGGAATCGGCGGATATTTCCTTCGGGCAGCCGACCCGGCGGCGCTGAGCGCGTGGTATCGCGACTGCCTGGGGCTGGATGCCGACGAGAACGGGCTGTGGCAGCAGGAAACCGGGCCGACGGTGTTCGCGACGTTCGAGTCCGGGACCGACTACTTCGGGTCCCTCGCCCAGCAGAGCATGCTCAACTTCCGGGTCCGTGACCTGGACGCGATGCTCGCGCAATTGCGCGCCAAGGGAGCGGACGTGACGGACGAAACGCAGGAGATGGAGGGCGTCGGCCGATTCGGCTGGGTCACCGACCCCGCGGGCAATCGGATCGAACTGTGGCAGCCGGCCTGACCTCGCCCTCGTTCGGGCCGTGACGGGCCTGGAGAGCGGCCGGCCTGGCACCGCTCGCCGGCGCGCTCGGTGCGAGAGCGCCTGGCACCGGAGGCCGCCCCGGCGCGGAAAACGCTTTGCGCGGTGCGGATGGCTCGGGCAGTCTGTGTCGCGCCGGGAAAAAGAAGAAACGAGCCGGGAATATCGGCCGGTCCGGTGGGCTGGAAATGCCGTCGTCCGGGATCGTGCGGTCTGGAGGTGCGAGCGCGTTGCGGAACCATGGGGAGAAGGTCAAGGACATGGCCGAGTCGGTGCTGCCGTCCACCGCGCGAGGTTCCGTGCGGGAGCAGCGGCGACGGGTTCATCGGCGCCACCGAGCCCGTGAGCGGAATCTGCTCGTCAACTCCCGCCGCTCGGCCCATGGCGGCGTCCGCGTCAACGTCCCGGAAGGCCTCGAGGAGGACCGCGACGCGGCGGTCTTCGAGGTGGATTTCGAGGAGCGCCGCCGGGCTCAGGAAATCGCCTCGCTCGTCTGGGGGCGACGGACCGCCGACAAGACCGGGCCGCTGACCCGATGGGCCCGCGTCCAGGTGGACCGGGACGAGCGGCTGCGCGATGCGCCGCGCACGGAGCAGGTCGCGCATTTCGCCCGGCTCGTGCCCGACAACCTGATCGGTCGGCACGCGCTCCAGCACATCGAGTCCGATCTGGAGCACCGGGCGCGGCGGGACGAGTGGCGCCGGGAGCGGGCTGGCCGGGACGCGGCGAGGCTGCGGGCGATGCACGACCAGGTCGTCCGTGACGCCGGGCTGATCCTCCGGGTCGGCAGGCACCGCGAGCTCAACTCGGCCCTGCGGGCGGGCTACCGGGCGCGGGCGACGGGGGCGGCGGACGGGACGATCGTTTTCCCTCTCCCGGCCCGTTTCCTGCACGGCGGCCACGACATCCCGGATTTCGCCCGGGTCGTCGTCGGCCACGCCTGGATCGTGCACGTCGTACACGTGACGGCGAACCACGCGGCCTGACCGCCGTCGCGCCGGGGGCCGGTTTCCACTTTGCTTTGTCGAGGGGAAACCGGCCCTCGGTCGCGTCGGCCGGGGTTGTGAGCGGCCGCGGGACTCGGACCGCGGCTCGAGTAATCAGGCGATACGTCGTCGAACGGCTTCGCTGCCCGAGACGGGCGGGCGGCCGATGAGGTTCGCCAGCGTTGTCGTGGGTGTATCGGCCCAGCGGCCTTGCAAGTCGCCGTACAGCTCGAGGAGCTGTTCCACGGTCGTCGATGGCAGCTCGAAGCGAGCCAGGTAGTCGCGGTACTCGTCGCTGTTGACCGGACGGAAGGGGACCTCGGCAAGCTCGGCAAGCTGGTCCCAGGTGCCCCGGTCCGGGCCCGTGAGCTCGCGATGCCTGCCGGACGGCCGGCTTGTTCGATCTGGTCGCTCACGACTTCGAGGCTGCCCGCCAGTCCCAGTCGGGTGTCCAGACCTGGGCGTCGAGCGTGCCGGTCCGTCTGGTGTCGAGATAGTCGCGCAGCAGGGTGAGCGCCGGATGGGTGTTGTCGTGATGCCAGACCAACGAGTGCGGGTAGACAGGAGTCGGGTTGTGGATGGGAATCCGGCGTAGGTCGTAGTGGTCGGGCCAGAGGTATCTGGTGTTCTCGCCGGCGAGGTTCGCGAGCGTCGAAGACTCGGCTAGCACGTCGAGCAGGTGTTCAGTGCCGAAATGGGGGCCGACCCGCTCGATCGTGAGCCCGAACGCGTCGGCGAGGTCGTCGTAGTACAGGTCCCACTCGCTCCCCGGGAGCATGCCGGGCATCCAGATTCGCCGTCCGACAAGCTCCGCCAGGGTGACCGAGCGAGCGGAGGCCAGCGGATGGGCGGGGCCGACGAGGAGCTGGTGAGCGTCATCGACTGCCGGTATCGCCTCCATCCCCGCGGGCAGCCGGGATACCGGCGAGCCCACGGCCCGGAACGACGCGTCGATGGTCCCGGCTTCGACGGCGGCGATCGCCGCTGGGGCGCTGTCGACGATGGTCACGAGGTCCAGCTCGATGTCGCGATGGACCTGGTGGAATCCCCGCACCAGCGCGGCCGGCGCGGTGCGGTAGCTCATGACGTCCAGGCGCAGGGCGCGCCGGCCGGGTCGCACGGAGTCCGCCGCGCGCTGCTCGACCCGCAGTAGTTCGCGGGCGTGCGGGAGGAACGCCTGCCCGTCAATGGTGAGCTGGGTGCCGCCCGCGCTGCGATGGAGGAGCCGGACGCCGAGGTCGGCCTCCAGCGTTGCCAGCCGTTTTGAGACAGCCTGCTGGCTGATGCCGAGGTGGGCGGCGGCGAGCTGGAACTGTCCTTCCTCCGCGACCGTCACGAACGCTCGGACCGCTTCCAAGTTCATGCGCTCACCTCCTCCGTACAACGATTGGTTGTTCTTGCCTCCCCCAATGTTGTTTGCTTTCCGCAGATTACATGGCTGTAGTCGCTACATGCACACCCATAGGTTGACAAGGCGATCCCTGGGTCGGCAGTTCGGCTGGCTGTGGGCGGCATACGCGGTCAGCGCCTACGGTTCGGGGCTGGCGTTCGGGGCGTTCCCCCTGGTCGCGGTGCTCGCGCTGCACTCCGGCCCCGCCGAGGTGTCCGCGCTGTCGGCGGTGGGACCGGCGGTGGGCGCGCTGATCGCGCTGCCGCTCGCGCCGTGGGTGGAGTTTCACCGCAAGCGCCCGGTGATGATCGCGATGGACCTGTCGCGGTTCGCGGTCATGGCGACGATCCCGGTCGCCTACGCCTTCGGCCGGCTGACCTTCGTCCACCTGCTCGTCGGGTCAGCCGTGGCCGCCGCAGCCAGGATCGCGTTCAACGCGGGGAGCGGCGCCTACCTCAAGACCCTCGTGCGGCCGGACGATCTGCTGGTGGCGAACGCGCGGTTCGAGTCCACGAACTGGAGCTCGCTCGCGGTCGGGCCGCCGCTGGGCGGAGCCGCGATCGGTCTGTTCGGGCCGGTCACGACGATCGCGGCCGATGCGTTCAGCTACCTGTTCTCGGCGCTGGGCATCACGGCGATTCGCGGTCGCGAGGAACCCCCACAGCGAGCGGAGAAGGGTGGAACCCGGGCCGGTGACCTCGTTGAAGGCTGGCGGCACATCCTGACCGATCCCGTCCTGCGGGCGCTGTGGTTCAACAACATGCTTGTCGGCGGCCTGATCATGGCCACCGAGCCGCTGTTGGCCGTGCTCCTGCTCCGCCAGCTCGGATTCCCACCCTGGCAGTACGGGCTCGCCTTCGCCGCCCCCTGCGTCGGGGGGCTCATCGGCTCCCGGCTGGCCCGCCGGGTCGCGGTTCACTACGGCCAGCACCGCGTCCTGCGGACCGTCGGCACCCTGCGCGCCATCTGGCTGCTCGGCCTGGCCTTCGTTCGCCCTGGTGTCGTCGGGCTGGTTACCGTGATCGCCGTCGAATTGGCGATCATCATCAGCATGAGCCTGTACAACCCCGTACTGGCCACCTACCGGCTCGAACACACTCCCAGGCACCGCATCGCCCGTGTCCTGTCAGCCTGGTCGATCGGCTCGCAGGCGTCCATCGCGATCTTCACCACACTTGGCGGGCTGCTCGCCGATGTCACCGGTCCGCGCACCGCCCTCGCCGCCGCGGGACTGCTCATCCTTGCCAGCCCGCTGCTACTGACCGACCAGATCTTCGCGCGGGTGTGTGGCTGGCTCGTCCTGCTCGGTCGTTCGTCGGCATCCAAGGCCGTCGCTCGGCCACTCGCGCGACCTGGCGTCTGGCCAGGGAAGAGGTCAGAATGTTTTGTCGGATGGACGATGCCCAGACCCGGGACCGCCGGGAGAAACATTGAAGATCGGTGACTCCAGCCCCCACTGGCGCGGCACTCGACCCCGCCGGCTCCCGCCCGGATGAGCCATGCGGAACGCGGGCGAGGGGGGTGTCGGGGGGCGAAGCCCCCTGACTGTGGGGGTTCCAGGGCCTGATCGCCCGGTACGCGCAGGAAGTCACCGCCCGGCGGGGCACACCGCGCCCCGCCGGGTCCGCGTACCGCAGCTGCGCTCCAGGCCGAGCTGGGCGGTGTGGAGCACGCGGTCAGGATGCCCCTGTCTCGGTCTGGGCCTCCGGCATGAACTCCCGGATCGATCCCTGCCCGTTCTGGCAGGTGACGACGTAGCTGTCGCCGATCAGTCCCTGGACGATGGTCTGCTGTCCGGACGGCACGATGGCGAGGACCGCGCTGTTCGGGTCGGTGGCGTCCGCGCGGACGGTGCAGGGCTTCGTGCCGGTCGGCCAGGCCGGTGGTGCCGGGACGAGGCCTCCGCCCGTCGAGCCACCGGTCGAGCCACTGGTGCCGAGGCTGGTCACGGTCGCCGCGTAGGCGGGGGCGACCCCGCCCAGGGCCAGGCTTCCCGCGATGCCGAGCGAAGTCAGAGCGCGAATGACGGTGCGACGCATCACCGATGCCTCCAGGAACCGGCGGGCCCGTCTCTCGGGCCCGGTCACCTTTGATTCGGGCCCCAGCGACGGCCGGATGTGTCACCTGGCCGACGGGTCCGCCGGCTCCGCGGGCCGCGAAGGGCCACGGCCTGACGCTACGACGGGGCGTACCGCCAGCACCGGGTCGTTCCAAGACGGGCATCGGCTCGACGCGTTCGCCCGTGGCTTCCATCCACGGACACCATCAAATCGGAAAAATGCCCGACGAAATGGCAACCATTCGCGGTCGCGGAGCCGCTCGGTCGACGGGCAGGTGCGGGCGGCGTCACGTTTGGTCGACGCCGGCGCACCGTCCGGGTCGCCTAACAGACGTGCTGGCCCGGTATCGGCGGATCTTTGGTGAGGGTCATCCGGACACAGTCCGCGCCAGGACAGCACTATCCGATCTTGATCGCGGTTGATGGCTGAGCTCCGGGCTTGCTGATGCGGGTATGCCACGTCACCTGTGCGGTGCAGTAGTGCTCTCTCGCGACGAGTCGAGGAACAGGACACCCGACGCCGCCGTGCACCGAAGCCGATGTCAGGCCGGTCATGTCGGCCTGGCAACGGCTGAGCGCCCCTCCAACCGCCCGACGAGGCTGGTGTCGAACCCGCGAGCACCAAGTCAGCGAGACGCAGCCGCTCCAGGCAGCGTCACGTCCGAGCAGCACCAACCCACCGGGCGCCAAGCTAGTTGACGAGCGGAGGAGGCTGAGGGGACTCGAACCGCCCCTGCAGGTCTGCCACCTGCGGCGATGCAGCCGGTCGAGTGTAGTCGATCCATCACCGAGAGCCATAAATCCAGCTCACGGTTCGACTACGATCAGGGGTGGGCGTGGCAGGGATCGAACCTGCGACCACTCGCTTGTAAGGCGAGCGCTCTCCCGCTGAGCTACACGCCCGGGAGTTCCGCAAGCGTACGCAATCGGACGTACCCGGTGGAGGGTTGCTGCGCTGTGATCTTACCGGTCGGCGGACTGGTCCGGGGGGCGCGTCGCGGTCGTGGGGCGGCCGAACATCCGAGCCAGGGCCGCCTCGACGTCGACCGCCAGGTCACCGGACGGGGTGCCGTCGGACCGGGGGTCCGCCAGGCCTGTTTCGGAGCGGGTTCCGCAGTCGCGGCAGACAACCAGGCCCAGGGCCTTCGCCAGGTGGGTGGAGCTGCAGCGGACGCAGCGGTCGAGGGCGAGCCGCCAGTCGGGGGCACGCTGGCAGTCGGGGCAGACGAGCACCTGCTCGCCGGCCACGACCCCCCGGTTCCACGGGCTGGTTCCGCGGACCGGGTCGGTCTGGCGTGCATGGCAGCGATAACACGGCATGCCGACCCGCCTTCGTCCCCTGAGCAGCGTCAGGGCTCCCACAGCAACTCATTCGGCACAACGATTCACACGTGCCGCTTCCGGCCAGGTCCGCCGCGTTCCAACGTCTCCCGCGTTGGCCCTCGGGCCGGGTGGTCGTCATCGAGCCCGTTGCGCAGCCGCTGGCGGGCCGTGACGCCGGTCAAGGGATGTGCGACCCCTGGCGGTCACGCATCAGGCACAGCTACTCGTCCGGCACGCGCTGGGTCAGCGGCGCCGGCTGAACGTACCGGCATCCGAACGGCCTCGGGGACGGGCCTTCGGATGCCGGTACAGGGTGCTACCGACCCAGGGCAACCACGCCGCCCGACACCGCGGACGGCCGCGTCACAGGGCGGCGAGGGCCTTGAGGTACTCGGCCTGGTCGCGGGCGTCGGGGATCGCGTTAACGACCTTCCAGCGCACGACGCCCTCCTTGTCGATGACGAAGGTGCCGCGCACGGCGAACCCCTTCGCCTCGTCGAAGACGCCGTAGGCCTTCGCGACCTCGCCGTGCGGCCAGAAGTCGGCGAGCAGCGGGAACTCGTAGCCCTGGTCGGCGGCCCACACCTTGTGCGAGTAGGCCGAGTCGACCGAGACTGCGAGCACCTGGACGTCGTCGTTCTGGAACGAGCCCAGGTCGTCGCGCACGGAGCACAGCTCGCCCTGGCAGACGCCGGTGAAGGTCAGCGGGTAGAAGATCAGGACAACGTTGCGCTTTCCCTTGAACTGCGAGAGAGTCACGACCTCGTTGTTCTGGTCCTTGAGCGAGAAGTCGGGGGCGACGGCGCCTACCTCGACGGTCACGTGATCATCCTCCGGTCCGGGCTGTGGACGTGACGGCGTGGGCATGACGACCCGCGCGGTCGCCGCGCGCCCACGCGCGTGCCAGCCAAGCATGCCATTGCGACGAGGCTGAGCGGACCTGCCGGGACGCCTGGCCGCCGAGACGACGCGGGCGTCACATTGGGCGGCTTCACGGCAGGCGACGCGCGACACTCGGGCGGGCGGCCGCACGCTCCCCAGATCGGGCCGCGGCGGCGGAATCGGCACCGTGTGTTGTCCAGATCCGGCCAGTTGACCCCATCGGCGCTACTCTGAGCGCGGCGCTGGCGCGAGCCAGGCCGCGTGGGAGGGCGGAGATTCAGTGACAAACCCGGGTGCGCCCACACAATGGGGAACTCCGCAGCCGCCGAGTTCGGGCTCGTCGGCGGCCAACGGCTGGGGAGTGCTGGGCAAGCGCCGCCACCCACTCGCGGTATGGCTGGGCCTTCCCCTCATCACGCTCGGGATCTACGGCCTGGTGTGGGTCTACAAGACGAACCGGGAGCTAAGCCAGTACGACCGCCGGGTGCAGGTCAATCCCGCGATGTCGGTGCTCGCCTGCACTCTCGGCGTCGTTCTTGTTGTTCCGCCGTTCGTCGCGGTCTGGCGCCTCGGGACCCGCACCGCCCAGGCACAGCGGGCCGCGGGTGTGGCCGAAGTGAGCCCGGGCCTTTCTTTCCTGCTGTTCGTCGTCGGGTTCGGCCCGCTCTACCTTCAATCGCAGATCAACAAGATCTGGGCCCGCTACCCCGTAGCCGTGGAAGGCCAGCAGGTCCCGCTCGCCGCCTGATTCCCAAGCCGCCCGGCTTGCCCCAGTTTGGGTGCGTCGTCAGGCGCAGGGGCTACTAACACGCGGGAGGCGGCGCGCGGAGGTGTCGCCGGAGCGACTGGGTCCCTGCGGAATCGGCGACACGGCCCCTGCCGGATCGGCGGCAGGGTTCCTGCGGCATCGGCGAACGGGGTCCCTGCGAGATCGACGAACAGGGTTCCTGCGGGATCGACGAAGTCGATCCCGCAGGTCGTGATCCCGCAGGTCGGCGATTTCGGAGGTCGTGAGGGCGAGGCCGCAGCACGCAGCCGACGGAGTGGCAGCGGTGGTACTGACCCGGATCCGTCGGTGCCGTGTGTTCCGGCCCACCCCCGCCCCGGCCGACACCACCGTGGTGGTGCCGGCCAGCAGAGCAGCGGGGCTCAGCGATGCCGAACCCGCTGGGTCTTGGGGGCCGCGAGCCGCATGCCGGCCCATTCCTGGGCGACGCTGACCGTGCTCGTCTGGACGAGACCGGCGGTCGGCACGGCATCCAGGATGTCGCTCGGCTCGACGTGACCAGGGCGGCCCGACTTCGGCGTCAGCAGCCAGATGATCCCCTGGTCGGAGAGCTGACGTCGCGCGTCGATGAGCGCGTTGGCGAGATCCCCGTCCTCGTCCCGCCACCACAGCAGCACGATGTCGACGACGTCGTCGGAGTCCTCCGGCACGAGATCGGTCCCACTGGCTGCGGTGATCGCCTCCAGCAGGTCGCTCGCGATGTCGTCGTCTTCGTTGATCGACTGCACCATGGTCCCGGCGACGACACCCAGACGCTCCGCACGGCGCTGACCCTCGGCGTTCGCCGCGGTCGGACTCACCCTCCGCTACCTCCTGTTCGATGCCTGACGGACGAGCGTAGACCCGCGCGTCCCGGTCGGACAAACCCGTCGGCCCGACTGGCCGTGAGCCCCGCCGTGGCCTAAGTCCACCGGACCATGCCGTGGCAGCGCAAGTGCCACGCCCAGCCTTGGCGCGGATCCGTCCGCGCCGGGGTGTCCGAGACGGTGCCTGACGGTCCCGCGAGGCCCGGCGCGCCGCCGTTTGACGGGCGCACACGCGCGGCGCGGCGCCTGGGCGGCTTCGGCCGGATCGGGCCAGCCTGGCGCGGCGGAGGCCGGGGGTCCCACGTAGTGGGCATGACGTATTGAGTACACCCCCGGCCGCCGTCGCGACAGTCTCAGCCGATCGAGGAGCCGGCGCGGCGCACCGTCAGCCCGATAGGACCCCTTCAACCTGCTAGGAACGAGAACCGGACGGTTCGGTCCGGGTTGTCGACGTTCAGGTCGACCAGCGCGATCGACTGCCAGGTCCCCAGCGCGAGCCGGCCGGCGAGCACCGGGACGGTCACTGACGGCGCGATGAAGGCCGGCATGACGTGCGAGCGCCCGTGGCCCGGGCTGCCGTGGGCGTGCCGCCAGCGGCCGTCGGCGGGCAGCAGGTCCGCCAGGGCGGCGAGCAGGTCGTCGTCGCTGCCGGCGCCGAGCTCGAGGATCGCGACACCGGCGGTCGCGTGCGCGACGAACACTGACAACAGCCCGTCGCCACCATGAGTACTCTGATCGACACATTCGGCTACGAACCGGCTCGCGTCGCCCGTCAGGTCGTGGACCCGCTCACGCCGCCCCGTCCGCACCGTCACCGTCGTCGTCCGCACGCACGCATCATCCCGCCCCGCCGGCGGGGGCTCACCCGGCACCCGGCGCAAGCGGGCGCGACCAGGCATACCGTGGTCAGCGTCTTCCGTTCTTTTCGCTACACAGTTCCGTTGACGCTCGTCACAGTCGACGCGACGGAACTCGGCGGTAACCGGGGTGTGCGTGACGTCTTCGACGGCACGGAGCACCATGGCGTCAGCATGTCCGTCCCCAGGCACGACCTGCCCGGGCCGGTCATCACCCGAGGGCTAGGAGCAGAGGAAAAGTGGCACAGGATAGCAATCGGAAGTTCTCGGTCATCACCGATGGACTGCCCAGCCAGCTGCCTGACGTGGATCCGTCGGAGACGAGCGAATGGCTTGAGTCGCTCGACGCGGTCATCGCCGAGCAGGGACGGGGCCGCGCGCGTTTCCTCATGCTCAAACTCCTGGAGCGCGCCAGGGCCAACGCCGTCGGCGTCCCGTCGCTGACCAGCACCGACTACCTCAACACGATCTCGCCGGAGCAGGAGCCCTGGTTCCCCGGCGACGAGCATGTCGAGCGGCGCATCCGCGCCTACATCCGCTGGAACGCGGCCATCATGGTCAGCCGCGCGAACCGGCCGGAGTACAACGTCGGCGGACATATCGCCACGTATGCGTCCAGCGCGAGCCTCTACGAGGTCGGCTTCAACCATTTCTTCCGTGGCAAGGATCACCTGAGCCACTCCCCCGGCTCCAGCTCCGGAGACCAGATCTTCATCCAGGGCCACGCCTCCCCAGGAATGTACGCGCGCGCTTTCCTGGAGGGCCGGCTCACCGAGGACCAGCTTGACGCGTTTCGCCGGGAAGGCGTACCGGGCGGCCTTTCGTCGTACCCGCACCCGCGGCTCATGCCTGATTTCTGGGAGTTCCCGACCGTGTCGATGGGCCTCGGCCCGCTGGACGCGATCTACCAGGCCCGGTTCAACCGCTACCTGCACAACCGCCAGATCAAGGACACTTCCGGCAGCAAGGTGTGGGCGTTCCTCGGCGACGGCGAGATGGACGAGCCCGAGTCGCTCGGCGCGCTCGGCATCGCCGCCCGCGAGGAGCTCGACAACCTGATCTTCGTGGTGAACTGCAACCTGCAGCGCCTCGACGGCCCGGTCCGCGGCAACGGCAAGATCATGCAGGAGCTGGAGTCGTTCTTCCGCGGCGCCGGCTGGAACGTCATCAAGGTCGTGTGGGGCCGCGACTGGGACCCGCTGCTCGCCCAGGACGTCGACGGCGCCCTCGTGAACAAGATGAACGAGACGCCCGACGGCCAGTTCCAGACGTACTCCACGTCCTCCGGGGCCTACATCCGGGAGAACTTCTTCGGGTCCGACGCGCGGCTGCGCAAGATGGTCGCGGGCCTTTCCGACGACGACCTGCGCAAGCTGTCCCGCGGCGGCCACGACTACCGCAAGCTCTATGCCGCCTACAAGGCCGCGACCGAGCACGAGGGCCAGCCGACGGTCATCCTGGCGCACACCATCAAGGGCTGGACGCTGGGCAAGGACTTCGAGGCCCGCAACGCCACGCACCAGATGAAGAAGCTGACGAAGGCGGAGCTGAAGGAGTTCCGCGACCGGCTCTACCTGGAGATCCCGGACTCGGCGCTGGAGAGCGACCTGCCGCCCTACTACCATCCGGGGCCGGGCTCCGAGGAGATCGAGTACATGAAGGAGCGGCGGGCCGCGCTCGGCGGCTCGCTGCCGCGCCGGGTGACCCGCGCGAAGCCGCTCGCGCAGCCGCCGGCGTCGCTGTTCGACTTCCTGCGCAAGGGCTCCGGAAAGCAGCCGGTGGCGACGACGATGGCGTTCGTCCGGCTGCTGAAGGACCTCATGAAGACCAAGGAGATGGGCGCCCGGTTCGTGCCCGTCATCCCGGACGAGGCCCGCACGTTCGGCATGGACGCGATGTTCCCGACGGCGAAGATCTACTCGCCGCACGGCCAGCGCTACGAGGCCGTCGACCGCGAGCTGCTGCTGTCCTACCAGGAGTCCGAGCACGGCCAGATGCTGCACGAGGGCATCAGCGAGGCCGGCTCGATGGGCTCGGTGATCGCCGCGGGCACCGCGTACGCGACCCACGCCCAGCACATGATCCCCGTCTACGTCTTCTACTCGATGTTCGGCTTCCAGCGGACCGGCGACCAGATGTGGGCGTTCGGCGACCAGCTGGGCCGGGGCTTCCTGCTCGGCGCGACAGCCGGGCGCACGACGCTCAACGGCGAGGGGCTGCAGCACCAGGACGGGCACTCGCTGCTGCTGGCGTCGACGAACCCGGCCTGCGTCGCCTACGACCCGGCGTTCAGCTTCGAGATCGCGCACATCACCCGGGACGCGCTGGACCGGATGTACGGCGAGCGCGACGAGAACGTCTTCTACTACCTGTCGGTCTACAACGAGCCGTACCCGCAGCCCGCGGAGCCGGCCGGCGTGGACCCGGCGCAGGTCATCGCCGGGATGTACCGGTTCCGGGCCGCCGACGACGCCGGCACGCCGGTCGCGCCGGCGGCAGGCCGGGACGGCACGACCGCCCCGCCGCGGGCCCAGCTGCTGGCCAGCGGCGTCGCGATGCGCTGGGCGCTGGCTGCCCAGGAGCTGCTGGCCGCCCAGTTCGGCGTCGCCGCGGACGTCTGGTCCGTCACCTCGTGGAACGAGCTGCGCCGGGACGCGCTGGCGTCCGAGCGGGCGAACCTGCTGAATCCGGAGCAGCCCGAGAGCGTCCCGTACGTCACTCGGATGCTCGCGGACACCGCCGGCCCGGTGGTCGCCGTCAGCGACTGGATGCGGGCCGTGCCCGACCAGATCGCCCGCTGGGTGCCGCAGGCCTACACCTCGCTCGGCACCGACGGCTTCGGCCGGTCGGACACCAGGGCCGCGCTGCGCCGGCACTTCAACGTCGACGCCGAGTCGATCGTGGTGGCGACGCTGGAGGCGCTGGTACGCGCCGGGGAGATCAAGGCCAGTGTGGTCGAGGAGGCCATCGCCCGGTTCGACCTGCGCGGCACCAGCGGCGTCGCGGGCACCCCCGCCGGCGAGGCCGACGACCGCCCCATCTCGGGCTGAATTGTGACCGCCGGGTGAGCCAGCTGGTGAAAAGCCTCACCTGGCGTCGGCGGGCGCCGGGAGCCGTAACGGGCCGCGGCGCCCGCCATCGCTAACTCCCCGTGACGAATTGTGGGGACTGGCACGCAGGCCGGTGGCCAGTGCGGCATAGATCGACATCGGGCCGCACGGTCGTCTACGCAGGGAAGCCAAGGAAACACTGGGCGTCTTCATGGCCGGCACCACTGGCCGGCTCCGGCAGCACTGCGCGGACATTGGCTACTATGAGTATCCGTCGGGCGGTGGCACGCCCGGGCCTGTCGGCTCGATGGGCCCGGATGTCCCGTGAGGAGGACAGTCAGCCGGTTTGGGTGCGATGACATCGAGGCCGCACTACGCTGGCGGATTGACGCTCAGTGGTCATGGAGCCGGTTTGGGTCATGGGGCCCGCCGACCCTGCTCATGGGCGCGGGGCCTCAGCGACGCGGCCTCGCCGCTCGCGTTCCCGCTGGTCAGCCGGGCGCCCGGCTGCCCGGCGGATCGTCCGCATCCGCGGCGAGGAGCGCTCGACGAGGGAAGCGCGATGGCGAGGAGGGACCACGTGAAGGCTGCCGTGACGGACACCCGTTGGCCGGTG
>Ga0068863_100001899_pt1 | contig 20740 bp, 14 predicted proteins | sample KBSSwiS62_FD_66596 | JGI IMG/M metagenome (GOLD analysis project Ga0068863, IMG submission 66596) | Switchgrass rhizosphere microbial communities from Kellogg Biological Station, Michigan, USA - KBS Switchgrass S6-2 | ecosystem: Host-associated > Plants > Roots > Rhizosphere > Soil ...
TCGGAGTTCTTCAACATCTTCAACATCACCAACTTCAGCAACCCGGTCGGCACGTTGCCGAACGCGCTGCCGAATACCTCGCTGACCGAGGCGAACAGAGTGCAACCGGGGCAGCCGTATACCACGGCCGCCGCAGGAACCTTTGGCCGGTACACCAGCACCGTCGGCCGCACCGTCGGCCTCGGCACTCCGCGCCAGGTGCAGTTCGCGCTGCGCTACTCGTTCTGAGTAGGTAGCTATGTTGCTAGGTAGCTCGGTTGCTGGGTCGTTACCCAGCTACCCAGCTACCCAGGTTACCCAGCTACGGGCGCAGTCCAAGACGCTCGCGCTCAGCGCGCATGAAGAAACTGCCTTCAGTGACCACTTTGTCACCGGCCACAACACCCGAAACGACCTGGATGCGCTCACCCGAAGGCTGGCCGACGAGAACCTCTCGCTCCATAAACTGCCCTGGTGCGCCTGGCTTCGCGACGTAGACGAACGATCGGTCGGCTAGGTTTTGCACCGCGATTCGCGGAATGAACGCGACGGAGGTTGAAGTTGACGCCTGAATCTGCGCTTCGGCGAGCATGCCAAGCCGAAGGTCGTAATGAGGGTTTGACACTTCCACGCGCACTTTGGTCGTGCGGCTCTCCGGGCTCACCTGAGGATCGATGTAGCTGACGCGACCCTGTATCTGTCGATCGGGGTAGGCAGGCGTGACCACCGTCGCATGATCGCCGACTCGCACACGAGCGAAATCCTTTTCGTAAAGATCCGCGACAATCCACACAGTGGAGAGATCGACCACGGTGAAGAGTTTAGTTGCGGGATCAAAGGAACGTACAGCTAAGCGGTACGGTGTCGTTGGAGTGAATCTGACGGCAACCCGGTTGTGATCGCGTGGTCGTGCTGCGCGTTCGGCGATCGCGCCGACCAGCACTTCAATGCAGACAAGGTTGCCAAAGAACTGGCGCTGTACCGTCGAAAGGGCCCGAGACCAACGACCGCTCATCGAACACGCGCTGCAGCTCGCAAAAACCGGCTTCGCGATGTCGTATCCGAGGAACCGTTGGTTCGTGAGAGCCGGTATTTGGTTCGAGAATGCGATGCGCCGTCGTCGCGGCAACTCGTTTCGCGCATTTGTCCATCCGCCTTCGGAAATGACGCGGATCGTGGAAAGGGCGGGGTTCGAGCTCGCGAGTCGACGACGTACGCCAGCGTGGTCAACTGATGTTTTTGTGAAGCGGTCCTGAATCCTGCGCTCTCTAGAGTCTCTCGATCGTCAGCGCAGCGTAGGTACGCTCGAGATTCGCGGTGAGCCGCTTGAATTCATGGAGATCCCGCAAGCATTCCAGATACGGATCGATCCGAAAAAATGGCCAGCAGGGAAACCCAGCTTCTACCGTGCGCTCGAGCCAGGCCATGGCCTTGTCTGTCTCTCCCAGTGCTCCATAGATACAGGCGATCTCATGATACGTGTGATGGGTATGGCCGAACGAACGCGGCGAATCCAAAGCTTTGCGGATGCATTGAAGCGCCATCTCCCTCTGGCCGCGGCGTGCGTGTAACATGCCCTGCGCGCCGATGTTGAGCGGCTCGTCGGGCCACTGTTTCAAACACGCCGCCACTCGCTGTTCGGCAGCAGCCAAATCTCCCGTGTAGAGCGCAGCGGTCGCGTAGCCGTGAGCATCGTACATGCTCATTTGCCTTTGGGGGAGCTTGCTGGCCTCGACTTCCAGACGCGCGAAGTCTCCGCTCGTCAAGTAGAACCACCACAGATTTCCAGTCTCTGCCTTCGGATTCGACCGTTGCGCCCGTTCGTGCGCAATGCGGCACTCCTGCAGGCGACCGATGTGCCAGCAGATCGTCGCCATCCGGTTATGGGCCCGTTCCAGATTCGGCTGCGACGCCAGCACGTGCTCTAGTTCAGCGATGGCCACGGCATGCTGGAAATTCCTCGCCGGGCTCCAGAGAATCCAGGCCTTGGCCAGGTGCCCCTCTGGCAGATCGGGGTCCAACGCCAATGCGCGTTCGCAATGGACTTCGGCCCGGTCCACCCAGCCCTGCCCGGGCTCGAATTCGAAGTCAAGAATCATCGCCACATGGGCAAGCGTTGCGTGCGCGAGGGCGAACTCCGAATCGCGCTCGACGGCTTCCGAGAGGCGCCGCACGACGGTCCGGAGTCTTTCCGCGCTCTTGGAAAAGCTCTCTTGCAGGCCGACGATAAATGCCTCATACGCACGAGGATTGCTGCTGTAGCGATCGCGTGATTTCCGCGCCACGGGAACGAAGCGGCTATGCAGGGCTTTGATGACGTGCCGTCCTACCTCGTCTTGCACGTCGAACATATTTTCGAGATTGAAATCGTACCTTTCCGAGAAGGTCACCTTCTGGATCGCCGCGTCGAAAAGCTGCAACGACACCCGCCAGCAGCCGCCCAACTTTTGTACGGTCCCCACCAGAGCATGACGAACTCCCAGGTCGCGGCACACGCCCGCCGGGTCGCCGCCAGCGGCGTAGTTCAGAATTTTCGATGTCGGCGCGACTGCCACATCGTCCAGGTTTGCCAGCATCGTGATCAGTGCGTCTGCGAATCCGAGCGACAGCGACTTGCCTCCTTCGACTTCGCTCAGAAACAGGAACGGGAGTACGGCAATCGACGTAAGCGCGTTTCCGGCCGCGGCTTGCGCTGCTGGTAAAGGCGGCGCCGTGGATCGGCCTGACAGCGCATCGAGGACGGCCAACGCGGTTGGGTACCGTTCTGACGGAGCCTTTCGTAGCAACTTCAGCGCAATAGCTGCGACTTCTTGGCTTGCTGTGGAGGTGGAAACTATTTCCGGCGACTCATCGTGCAGAATCGCATGTAGCGTGTCCACATTTGTGGTGCGACGCCAGGGATGCCTTCCCGTGAGCATTTCAAAGAGAATGATCCCGAATGCGAACAGGTCGCTCCGCGGATCCAGCGTCGCTCCCCGAATCTGCTCTGGAGACATATAAGCCACAGTCCCCACGATTTCACCAGTGAGACTGTTGTCGGACGACTCCATGCTGTCCGTGCGCAGGAGATCCGTCGAAGCAATCCATTTGGCGAGGCCGAAATCCAGAACTTTTACTTGGCCGTCCGCACGAATCATCACGTTTTCGGGCTTCAGGTCACGGTGCACCAGACCGACGCTGTGTGCAGCGTCCAACGCTTCCAGCACCTGTGTTGCGATCCTGAGACCCTGCTCGAGAGGAAGCGCGCGCTGAAACCAGTCTCGCAGCGTCTCGCCCTCCACCAGTTCCATGACCAGGTAATTCGACCCGACGTCGTACAAGGTACAAACGTGCGGATGATTCACAACCGAGATCGCACGAGTTTCGCGCTTGAAACGCTTGTTCGCGGAGATCTTGATCGCCACTTTTCGGCCAAGACGTGTGTCGACGGCCTGGAACACCTGCGCCATGCCTCCCGCCCCAATCAACTTTTCGAGTCGATAAGGCCCAAGGAGGTCGCCAGGGACGGCCTGTATTCGCGCCGCGTTTCGATCTTCCAGCAAGCCCGCGGCGACATCGCCAGGCGTCTTCTCCAAGAAGCCGCTCCCCGCTGCGTCTGCTACCAACATCTGCTCCAGCTCGCGGCGAAGTTCGTCGTCTCCGCCACACGCGTCGGAGAGGAAGGCTTGGCGTGCTTGAAGATCGAGGCGCGAAGCCACCTCGAAAAGCTGCGTCATCAACCCATATCGCTCCTCAGGCGTCACGACGACCGAGTTCCTTGTGAAGCCAAGCCTTGGCGGCGCGCCAATCCAGCATGACGGTCTCAGCAGATACGTTGAGTAGATTCGCTGCCTCTTCTATCGTGAATCCTGCAAAGAAGCGCAGCTCGACAACGCGCGCTTGCCGCGCGTGAAGTTGTCCTAGCCGAGTCAGCGCTTCATCCAACATGATGAGGCCTGTCAACCGTTCATCGGAGACGATGATTCCCTCCTCAAGGGATACGCTCGGCACAGCGCCCCCACGCTTGGCCGCGTGCCTCGCGCGCGCGTAATCCACCAGCACGTGTCGCATGGCTTTCGCGGCGACACCGTAAAAGTGCACGCGGCTGTTCCAATGTTTTTCGGAATCACCCGCCATCCGCAGCCAGGCTTCGTGGATCAGCGCCGTGGTCTGCAGCGTGTGACCTGGATTCTGGCCGCGCATCTGATGGCGGGCCATCTTGTGCAACTGCGCGTACACAAGAGGCATCAGCTGCTCTAACGCCGCCTGGTTGCCACGGCTCCATTCGTTGAGTAGTTCCGTGACGTTTGGTTGCATGCGTTCGGCTGGATGACCGCAGAGTATACGCCACGCCCGGCATTACAGGTTTTCCGCAAACGAGTCGATCGCCGCCGGCGTGATGCGATCGACCCATCAGGGAATATCCGAGCCGCTCCGGCATCGCGATCCCATCTCGAAGTGGAAATCGCCCTGCGGGTTGGCCGCCACGCGCTGGAAAAATCGCTCGCTATAGATGGCGTAAGGGGGCAGAGGAATTACCTTGCGCAGTTCATTGGACAGCTAGGGAGCCGCCTTAACCTATCGCCCCAGGTTCAGTCGAGCACCCAGCATCACGCGTCGTGGATCGATGAATACAGTTGCCAAGCCGAAATTCGGGCTATAGAGGTTGTCCGTAGCGAGCCCCTCTTCAGTGGCTTGGTTGAACGCGTTCAGCACGTCCAGGAGTAGTTCGACTCGTCCGAGGCCACCGACGGCCATTGACTTCGACACCCGCACATCCACCAACGTCTGCGACCGCAGGCGTCGCGTTCCGCGCGGCTCGAGCAGAATGCGCTGGTCGCCTTGCGGCAACAAAATCTGGGCGCTGGCCGCCCATGGTTTACCGGAGTAGTACTGCAGGTTGCCAGCGACGTGGAGCCCGATGCGCGGCACTTGCCAGAATGAGGCAGCGCGGAACATGTGGGGCCGATCGTTTGGCAGCCGACCGGTGGCGTTGGTCAGGCTGTTTGGATCGCGGCCGAAGGTCCCCCCACCGAGAGTGCTACTGAATTGCGGATCGGCGGCAGCACCGCCGCTCGAGGGCTGCAGACCGTGGGTTCTCGACCACGTGTAGGAGGCAAACGCGTGCCACCCGTTGGATTGGCGCTTTTCAAAAGCTGTGACGAGGCCGCTATACGTCAGTGAGTAGTCGTGCTGGTTGGTCAAAAGGAATCGCCGGCTCGCGGTGCCGTTCGTCAGCACGAGGACCGGCACCACCTTGCCGTCCACCATCGTGCGTGTCTCCTCCCGGTAGATCCCGCCGGTATCCGTCCAGCCGATGAAGTCGCTGCCGTTCTTTCTGACGTAGGCGATCGCTACCGAGAGTCCGCGACCGAGCTCGCGATCCACACCTACTGAGTACTCGTCCGTCTGCGGTGCCCCGGTCTCGGGGTCTAGGCTCAGATTGGTTTTGGGATCGACCACTGACACGAGGCGGGTATACCCGCCAGTGGCCAGGTCGAAGGCCATGGTCGTAATTGGAGTTTGGCCTGGGTGAATCGGTGCAAGCTCGCCGGTCAGCACACCCTGATGGAACCGCCCGTAGCTCGCTCGCAGCATCGTGCGTCCGTCGGCGGTGAGCTTCGCTGTCACGCCGAGGCGTGGTGACCAGACGTTCCAGGTATACAGTGTGCCAAGACCCATGACGGTTGCGTCCGTTTCACCTCCTGTGAAATCGCGGGCGGGCAGGTCGGGGCTGATCGCGCGGCTGTGGTCGAACCTGATGCCGGCGTTAATGGTCAGGCGATCTCCGATGGTCATCGCCTCGCTGGCGAATGCGCCAGTCGTGATGAACTCGCCACCTGGAGTGGCTGGATCTCGCGAGACCGACTGGAATGGCTGGCCGCTGCTGTCGATGTATCTCACGCCAGTGGGGATGATTCCCAACGCATCGTGATGGCCCTTCTCCGCTTGACCGCCCACTTTCCACTCATGGTCGGCACCGAATAGCCCGGGACGGTAGTGCGTCAGCGTCACTTTCGCAGTCGTCCGGCGGAGGTTGAGGTCGCCGAAGCTTTGTGGGCCCCCGCTCGACACACCAGTAATGCGATCGAACCGATTTGGCGTCGTGATGCTGCCGCTGGCCGGGTCATTGTGCTGCGAGAGCACGAACTGGCCCACACGGGCGTCCCACAGAGTGTTGCTGGAAGGCGTGTGCGTTATATGCGCAAAGGTCGTCGTCGGCACTCTTCCGTTGAGTCGCAACGTCGTTTCAAACGGCGTGACCAGCGTCGGCCGCTCGGGATTGACCCAGAACTCGTTATGAAAGCTCGAGAGCAAGCGCAGACTCGGCGCGATCTGCCACGTCAGCTTGGCGAACAGCTTGTCCTGTTCATATTGTCTCGGGAACGCAGGGTCCGTGCCCGGCTGACTGTCGTAGTCGCGAAGGAACTGATATCCCGCGAAGAACCATACTCGATCGCGCACGATCGGCCCACCGAGGTTGGTGGTGAAGTCACTGTATCGTTCGCGCTCGTAGCCGCTCTGCGGCTGCGTTCCGTTTTGGACTGGAAGGACGACCGGCTGCGAGGTCAGGCCGGCGCTCTGCCAGTAGTACGACGCGTCGTATTGAAGAGCGTTGCCACCCTGCCTGGTGACGACGTTGAACACCGCGCCTTGGATGTTGCCGAACTCGGCGGAGGCACCAACCGTCTGCACCTGCACTTCCTGAATGACGTCGATACCGGGTTCGGCTACGGCCCCGCCGCTGCACGGACAGGTGAAATTGGTGCCGTCAAGCAGGAAGGCGTTCTCGTTGACGCCCGATCCGAGCGTCGAGACGCTGTTGCTGGTGCCGCTCGTCGGCGAGGTGGGTGAGACACCGGGCGCGACTTTGATCAAGTCGAACAGGCTGTAGCGCCTTCCGGGAATCGCTTTGATGTAGTCGGCGGCAAATCGCGTCTCGAATCCGCTGCCTCGCGCCTCGATGCGCGAACCCCCCGCGACCTCGATGGCCTCGGTGACAGCCGCCACCGTCAGCACGACGGAGCGTTCAATCGTCGCTCCGGCTCCCACGACAACGTCCTTGTCATGGTGCGCGACGAACCCCGGCATCTCGATTTCGAGACCATATAGGCCCGGAGGCAGCGCCTGGAATCGCATTTGGCCCTTTTCGTTGGTCGGGGATGTCACGGGCCCCCCAATGAGAGCCGGCGAGCTCACGGTTACGAGAGCGCCCGGAAGGACACCACCTTGCACGTCGCGAACTGTGCCGATCAGCGTTCCGGTGAGTCCTTGCGGCAAGCCGGTTCGTGGCAGCAGGCAGAAGAGAAGAACAAAGAGCGAATACCGCCTTAGGTTCATACCGAATCCCCTCGTCCTATAACGCGCAGTGGCCGCGCAAATTCCCTCAGAGGAAGAGTTCTGGCCCGTCGCTCCTGGTGCGGAGATCATGGAATCGAGGGGCGCGTGGCCGCGCCGAGCCTCACGGCAACGGTACGCGGTACAGGTTCCGTTGCGTCGTCGTGCGGTAGAACGCATAGACATCCGGTGACCGACCGGGCACCATCCAGGCGTTCACTCTCCGCGCGCCCGGGAGTTTGGCGATCTGCTCCTCGGTAACGAATCCTTCCGCGGGCACTGCTGGAAGTGCCTCTCCTGAGCGCAGCGGTACGAGATAGCTGCGGTCCTCAGGGACGGGGCCCCCCACTATAGACAGCCGGGTGCCATCGGATGACCAATTTAGCCCGACGGAACTTCCGATCACGATCGGCGACGCGCCATCCAGCGAGAACGCAAACCACCGTGAATTCCATCCGAGAATCCATCGGCCATCAGGCGATACCTCGCCGAGCAGGGCGATGGGTTGATCGCTCACTCTCTGCAGGCCACTGCCATCGGCGCGAACTCGATAGATAAAAGTCGCCGCTCCTTCGGGACGTCGGAAGTAGATCGTTCCGTCAGGTCCGAACCTCGGTTGGCGTGCCTCGATATTTGGAACCTGTTGCGGCGGCAGTCTTCGATCCACTCTCGCGAGCCACAACCGGGATCTGCCATCCTGATCACTGGCTTCCATCACCAGTTGCTGGCCATCGTTTGAGATGTCGTAGGCAATGGTCTGCAACCCTGGGCTCAGACTCTCGGAGCGCGTCGTCGTCAAGTTGGCAATTCGCAAGTCACCCGGCTGTGGGTAGCTGCCAAGTGTGTTCACGACTCTGTAGAGAAGCGTCTGTCCATCGCGTGTGAATCGAGCGTCGACGGCGCTACCCTCGAGTGAAACCTGCCGCTCTTCGCCGTTATCGTGAAGCCAGAGCGACATACTGCGCAGCGCTACGGCTGTGACCAGAGAACGGCCATCGGGAGACACGGCGATGCCTTCCTCTTCGGTCGGGCCCGAGGTCACCTGCTCCGGTTCGCCATCGGGAAACCGCTGCCGCCAGACATGATTCGTACCCCCCGCGTTGGAGGTGACATAGATCCATCTCCCATCTGGAGACCATGCGCCAAACGTGCAACCGGCATCTGGGGGTCCCACCAGCCGACCGGAGGACGATCCATCCATGGGCACAACGCGGCACGGAGTCCACACGTGGTTCTGGTCCATTTCGACCAGCAGGACCGACTGTCGATCAGGTGAGACGTAAGACAAGTGCGCCATGCCCTGTGTGTGTTCGGGCAAGTAGATATTTCGCCGGCCCGCGTTGTCCTCTGCGGCCGACACGATTCCCATGTGAGGGTTCTCCTTCATCTCGGAGAACAGGAGCTGTCCGGGACCCGTCCAGATCAACCCGGAGGCGTTCTTCCACGTCAGTTGCGGCGTTCCTCCGAGCACGGGAACCGTCCATGTGCTCCAGCCAAATTGGGGATCGACGGTGGTGTACGCGATCCGCTTACCGTCGGGCGAAAACGTCGGGCTCATCTTTGGAAGCTTGTCGTTCGTCAATTGAACTGGCTCCCCATCTGGAAGCAGCTTCACGTACACCTGACCGAGCGCAAAAGGAACGATCGAATTCGATTGACCGCGAACGAACGCGACTATCCGGCCGTCCGGTGAGAGGGCCGGATGGATGACGGAGTCAGGCAGGTTCGTCAACTGGACCCACTCCGAGCGGTCCGCCAAGCGCGCAGGCGTCCTGAGCCACACTCCGACGCCGATGGCGACAACCGCGATGACGGCCGCCGCGATTGCCACGATGCGCCATCGATTCCATCCGCGCTGACATCGTTCGATAGTGTCGCGCGCCTCGGCGATGTCCTGCAGACGACGTGAGGCATCCTTCTCGAGGCAGCGGCGAAGCAGATCGCGAACGCCGGCCGGTGTCGAGCCGGGCAGCGCTTTCCAGTCAGGATCCCGCTCCAGAACGGCGGCGAGGGTATCGGTGACGGTGTCTCCCTGGAACGCCGTCTTTCCCGACAGCATTTCGTACAGCACGCATCCGAACGCCCAGATGTCCGTGCGTTTATCGACCGACGTCCCCCGCGCCTGTTCAGGGCTCATATACGCGGCGGTGCCGGCAATCAAGCCGCCGCGCGTGGCGTCGATGACCGTCGGCGCCTGCGTGAAGTCCAGCCCCGGACCCTCGCCCGTCACGACCTTCGCGATGCCGAAGTCGAGCAGCTTTACGACGCCGTTGCGCGTGATCTTGACGTTGCCCGGCTTGAGGTCGCGGTGGGTGATGCCCTTCTCGTGTGCCGCCTCGAGCGCATTGGCAATCTGTCCGGCGAGCGTAAGCGCTTCCTTCAGTCGAAGGCCAGGCGGCGATGATCCGGCCACGTCCACCAGTTTCTGTGCGAGCGTTTCTCCTTCGACCAGTTCGAGCACCAGGCCGCGCACGCCGTCGCTTTGTTCCAAGCCGTGAATGGCGGCGATGTTCGGATGGTTGAGAGCGGCGACTACTCGCGCTTCGCGTTCGAGACTTGCAACGCGGCCGGCGTCCGCGGTGAGGGCCTGCGGCAGCACCTTGATGGCCACATCGCGTCCCAGTTTTGTGTCGTGCGCCTGGTATACTTCGCCCATACCGCCCCGGCCGAGAAGTGACCGCACTTCGAAGCTCCCGAGCCGCCGCCCGACGAGCAGGGCACTGACATCGCTGACAGGAACACTCACGGCCGCCATTGGACCGCCGACAAACGTGAGGAACTCGTTCGTCCCGACTGGTTGGTCGAGCAGCGATTCGACCTCGAGTTGCAGGTCGGTATCACCGTTGCATTCGCGGGCCAAAAACGCCGGCCGATCCACGGGGACCCGCCTGCGCGCGGCTTCGTACAGTGTTTTGACTCGATCCCAGCGCTCAGGCGTCATCGCACCCATGCTCTGCTCCTCTTAGCCGCGGTTGACTACTCCAAAGCAAAGCTGACGGTAACAAGGGGGGCCATTGGCGCTCCGCTCGTAAGATGAGGTCTTTAGTAACGGGTCAGGGCTATGCCAGGTTGTTCTCTGATTGAGTTCACGTAATCAGCGCCAAAAACCTGTAATGCCGGGCGGGGCGCGCCGCGGCGGCTAACGCGCAGAAGAGCGGAGATCTACCTCACATGGTGGCGGCGAAGCCTTGTTACGCCGGGAGGACTGGCCTATGCTCACCCATCTGACATGACCGACAACCTTCCGCTGCGATCAGGCGTCACTGAGCTCCTCATCGCGTGGAGCGACGGCCGCCGTGACGCGCTCGAGAACCTCATACCGCTCGTCTATGAGGACCTCCGGCGATTAGCCGCGGGGTACATGCGGCAGGAGGCGGCCGGCCATGCGCTTCAGCCGACGGCACTGGTCCACGAAGCCTATGTGCGGCTCATCGATCAGAAACAGGTCAAGTGGCGCAATCGCGCCCACTTCTTCGGTGTGGCGGCCAGCATGATGCGCAGGATTCTGGTCGATCACGCCAGACGACGGCGCGCAGAGAAACGCGACGGCAACCGGGAGCGCGTGACGTTGACCGACAACGAGGTGGCCGCGGAAGGCCCGCGTGAGATCGATGTCCTCGCTTTGCACGAGTCGCTCGAACAGCTCGCAACGTTCGACCCCCAACAAGAGCGGATCGTCGAGCTCCGGTACTTCGGGGGACTGACGATCGAGGAGACTGCGGAAGTTGTCGGAGTGTCACCCGCGACAGTCGTGCGCGAGTGGACGATCGCCAAAGCGTGGCTGCGTGCCACTTTGTCGCGGCAGTCACTCTAAGAAGAGTGAAAATCGGCCCGCAGCCGTGATCGAACATGTGCGCGTCACGCCCACATCACGATCAGTCGTGTTCCGTTCGACTGGCGACGAATCCGTGGGTTCGACCATTGCCGTCTACGTAGGCCCCCACGATGTGACCGCGCGAGTTGATGCCAAACGCCCGCGTTGTAGTCGCCCCCGGGTAGTCCACGGCTCGGAATCTGAGGTTCGCCCACAGAAATCCATGAAAGCCAGCTGCATCGCGGTACACACCCACGACATCGCCGCTCGGATTCACATCCCAGGCAGCTGTAAAGGTGCTTCCTGGCACGTCGAACGGAATGAAGGTGCCGCCAGACAGGAGATAGGCTCGGCCTGTCATCGTGTCCATATCGGTATAGAGCCCCACCACCAACTCCCCGTCCGGTGTGGCGCCGTTGTTCATCGACGCAAACGCGCCGATCTCCGCGAACTCGGCGAGATCCTGGCCGTTCATGGCGATTCCGCGCATGGTGGTCATCAAGTCATTGTCGTGCCGGCAACCGAGGATCAAGCCCGTCGACGTGATGCGCTGAGGAATCGTGTTGGTGTGCCCTGGAAAATCGACCGGACTGAACTCTCCGTGACGATTGCGCAGGTAGCCATGGAAGTTGACTGCTGGTTCACCGGCCATTCTATACGCGCCGACGACGTCTCCCTGGGGGTTGATGCCGCGGGCGTCCGTGTATACGGCGCCCGGATAATCGATCGTGGTAATGATGCCCTCGCTGAGCACATAGCCGTGCGTCACCCCTGCTTGAACGTAAAACCCAACGATGTCGCCGCGGGCATTGATGCCTTGTGCGCTCGTCAACGTTGCTCCGGGCACGTCGATGGAGGCGTAGTGTGCTGCCGAATCGTCTTTGTTGTTGGTTGCGGAGACGATCGATTCGTGTGCTATTCCGTTCAAGCCTGCGACGAGAACAGTCGTCAGAGCGATCGTGGACCAGGTGTGTCGAGCCCTCATAAAGTGATCCCCCTTACCCCATACGCGCAGACCGCCCGTAAATCACCTCACGGGGATCGTCACTGAGCTAAGCTACAGAAACCACTGCGCAAACACCGATCGACGGAAGGACGCAATTAGGGCGAGCGGAACGGCGGAGTGATGGGTGCGTCATGAATCCTGAACGGTGGGAACGGGTCAAGCGGCTGTACGAAGAGGCCCAGGCACACTCACCCGATGCACGTGCGCCATTCCTGGCGCAGGCATGCGCGGGGGATGAGGCGCTGCACCGCGACGTCCAGACATTGCTCGATCAGCCGATCGCCACCGACGATCTACTCCCGATCTCGCACGCCCCTGCCCCGACCGGATCGCTCATTGGGCGCAGGCTCGGCGTGTATCACCTGCAGGCGCTGCTGGGACGCGGCGGCATGGGTGATGTCTATCGCGCCCGCGACACGCGGCTCGAGCGCGACGTCGCCATCAAAGTCCTTCCGACGGCGTTCATCGCCGCGCCCGAACGGCTGGCGCGCTTCGAGCGCGAGGCCCGCATGGTTGCGGCGCTGAATCACCCACACATCGCCGCGATCTACGGCGTCGAAGAAAGCGAGGGGGTGCGCGGCCTGGTGCTCGAGCTCGTCGAAGGCGACACACTCGCCGAACGGCTGGCACGGGCTTCGACCTCGGCGTCACCGGGCCTGCCGCTCGGCGAGGCGCTCGAATACGCTCGCCAGATCGCGCACGCGCTCGAGGCCGCACATGCCAAAGGCATCACCCACCGCGACCTCAAGCCGGCCAACATCAAGATCACCCCAGACGGCACGATCAAGCTGCTCGACTTCGGCATCGCCAAGATGATCGCAGGCCAACCTCCCACCCACGACTCGACGCGAACGTCTCTAGCTGCCGATGCCACGCTCGACGGCGCGATTGTCGGCACGCCGGGGTATATGAGCCCGGAGCAGGCACGCGGAGAGAGCGTCGATAACCGCGCAGACATCTTCAGCTTCGGAGCAATGTTGTACGAGCTGCTCGCAGGACGGCGCGCCTTCGATGGGTCCTCCACTGCTGTCGTCATCAGCGCACTACTGAAGGACGATCCGCCGCCGCTGCAAGTGTCCGTGGAGCTCGATGGCGTGGTGCGCCGCTGTCTGCAGAAGGACCCGGCACGGCGGTTTCCGACGATGGCGGCGGTGCGCGAGGCGCTGGAAGAGTGTTCTTCGGCTCCTACGAGCTCGCAGCCGTCGATCGCCGTGCTGCCGTTCGAGAACCTGAGCACGGACCCGGACAGCGAATACTTCGGGGACGGCCTTGCGGAAGAGATCATCAACCTGTTGGCACAGTCGCCAGGATTGAAAGTCATAGCCCGCTCGTCGTCGTTTGCCTTCAAGGGAAAGCGCGAGGACGTGCGTCGGATCGCCGAGATACTCGACGTCACTTATGTGCTCGAGGGGAGTGTCCGCAAAGTAGGGGACCGCATTCGCGTGACGGCGCAGCTTATTTCCGCCCGCGACGGCAGCCACATCTGGTCAGACCGGTACGACCGTGAGCTGGCCGACGTCTTCGCCGTTCAGGACGACGTGGCGCAAGCCACCGCGTTCGCCCTTCATCGCTCGTTGTCCGGCGAACTCGCGCTTCGGCGGCGCCCGACGCGGAACCTCGCCGCCTACGAAGCCTTCCTCAGGTCCCGTCATTACGTGCTCAACAAATTCGACTTCACGCGAGGCCTTGCGTTCCTCGAGGAAGCGGTCGCGCTGGATCCAGAGTTCGCGCTCGCGCATGCCTATCTCGGGATGCACTTCCTGTTCATGTTTACCGGACAGGCCATGGCAGCACACGACGCCGTGCCGCTCGCTCGTCGGCACGCGCACCGTGCGCTGGCGCTCAATCCCTCGCAGTCTGAGGCGCACGCTGTCCTCGGCAGCATTGCGGCGATGTACGACTTCGACTGGGAAGAGGCAGGCCGACGATTCGACCTCGCATTCAAACCGGGTAAACCGCCACAAGACGTCCGCGTGTGGCGGGCGAATTCCTTCCTCGCACACTCGGGGCGCGGGCGCGAGGCCGTGGAGGACATGGAGCAGGCCGTTCGAGAGGACCCGCTGAATTGGGGATCGAACTGGGCACTGGCAGTGTCGTATCGATCCGTTGGCCGAGACGCCGACGCCGATCGGCTCTATGTTCGCGTAATGGGCGATAGCGGTCCCTGGTCGGCCATTCCCGCCGTCGTCCTGAGCGGCAACCACCTCGCACGCGGCCAGATGCAGGAGGCACTCGCGTTCGCGGAAACGGCGTATGCGAAGAACGCGTCGCTCCCAGCAGCGGTCGGGCAGCTTGCAGGCGTGCTGGCGCGAACTGGCAACGACGGGCGTGCGACCGCGCTCCTCGATCGCCTGCGGCCGGGTACCGCGTTTGGCTCTCCCTTTGGACTCGCGCTCTACTATCTGGCCATCGACGACCGCGACCAGTGCGCGGACTGGCTCGAGAAAGCGATCGACCAGCGCGATCTGTGGGTGTCGTTTCTTCTCAACGTCGGCAACATCGGCGGACGCATGATGTGGTCGAGCCCCCGATGGCCCCGGCTGGCTCAGTTGATGAACGTCAGCCCAGTTCGATCGTTGACGTAAGCGATGCGATACGGCTCAATCAGTTGGCGCGAGCGGAGGCTGCCTGGGCACGAGCGCGTTCGCGTGCTTTCAGCTCCTCTGTCCAGTTGAGCACGACGATCGCTCGTGTTCCAAAAATGCCAGCGCTGTTGTCGCGGACCATGAGGAAGCGCTGGCCGTCTGGCGTGACGTCGTAGTTTGCTGCCGTGGGACCGCCCATCTCACATGAGGCGCCGGTGCCTTCGTAGTAGATACCTTCGAAAAGCATCTTCGGCGCCGACGCTCGCAGCTCCGATCCGCGAGTGTCAACGGCAACCATCATCATCTTGTTGCCCTGCCTGTAATAAAGCTCTCCGCCCATGCGCCGCCACACGGGATCGGTGCCGCCGGCATTTGAGATCTGAATCTTCGGACCAAGACCTGGGAACGGCTGGACGTAAATCTCCGGTTTGCCGGATTCGGTCGAAGAGTACGCAATCCATCGTCCGTCGGGAGAGAACTTGGCGGACCCTTCGCCGGCCTTCGAGCGTGCTATCGGACGGGACTCACCGCCCGACACTGGCATGATCCACGCGTCGTCGTTGGTGTCGGCATCCTTTTGATCGAAGGTAATGAACTTTCCGTCCGGGGAGAACGAGACGGGATTCTGCCTGGCCCCTTTGGGATCCAGTCGCTCGGGTGTTCCGCTGCGATCGGCGTTCATCCACCACATCGTCATACCGCCGGCCAGCCACGATCTGAACGCGAGGCGCTTGCCGTCCGGCGACCAGACGGGGTTGTGGCTCATGCCGTCGCTCGTCACTTTGCTGAGGACGGTGCGCGCGAAGTCGTAGAAATAGAAATCGTGATTTGGCCCTTCGATCTCGACGGCCATCGTCTTGCCGTCTGGGGCGAGTCGCGGGTACAAGTACGAGGCGGGATCGAGGGGTACGTTCTCGGTCTTGCCAGAGCGATCGACCCATACGAGAGTGCGGTTGCCCCCTTCCACTCCTCCAGGCACATAGGCCAGATCGCCGCGGCGCGAGACCGCAAAGTGTGCGGCACCTGTGTTCTGGCTCATCATCACGTTGTCCAGCACTTGCATTGGAGCGCCAGTCACCTCGCGACGCCCGAGATCGAACGGCACGGCAAACAGTTTCCCCGCCCTCGCGTAAACGATGTGGCCCGATGGGGAATAGACGGCGGCGCTGCCACCGGTAATCAGCGTCTTCCTCTGACGCGTCTTCAGGTCAAACAGGTCGATGCGCGCATCGTCATAGGTGCCGATCCCCGCGAAGGCGACGGTGTAGATGAGGGCGTCACCACCAGGCAGCAGGCGCGCGAAGCGATGACTGCGCTCGCCGTTTTTCACATCAAGTTCGGTCACCGGCTCGATCGGGCCGCCAGAGTCACGTACGCGCACGATCCCGCCGGGATAGGTGTTGGTCCAGTAAATCCATCCGTCGGCCGACCAGTCACCGGTATGAAAGTGGTCGTACTCGGTGATCTTGACGGGCGTTCCACCCGCCAGTGACGCCTTGAACAGCGGCCGATTGGCGCCCACGATGCCGTTCCACTCGATCCACGAGAGAAATGTGCCGTCGGGCGAAAACATTGGCGAGTTGCGAAATACGCCGGGCTTGCCCTCTTCAATCGGCCGGCTGTCGAGACCGTCCAACCGGCGCACGACTGGTGAACCCGGCCACGGCGTGAGGGCCAGCTGCGACCCGTCGGGCGAAAACGCGACTGCCGTATCGAGCGTGGGCGCGGTGACGGTGTCCTTCGGGAAATCGACCGTGAAGCGCGAGACGCGAGCATCGCCTCCCGCGGTTCCACCACGCGTCAGCGCAAACCAGACGAGCACCGCAGTCGACAGCGCCAGGACGGTGGCGGCGGCGGCAGCGAGCTGAGAGCGTCGACGCCATGCCTTCGACTGATGCAGCGCGACGTCGGCATCGACGTCGTCGGTCGGCGACTGGATGATCTGCTCGATCTCGAGTCGCGCATCGCCGATGTCGTGCAAGCGCTGCTTTGGATCCTTTTCGAGGCAACGCTGAACGAGCCGGCGTACGGCTCTCGGAGTATCCGGCGGCAGCGTCGACCAGTCAGGGTCGCGTTCGAGAATCGCTGCGATCGTGTCCGAAACGGTATCGCCCTCGAATGCCATCTTCCCCGTGAGCATCTCGTAGAGCACGCAGCCGAACGCCCAGACGTCGGTCCGCTTGTCCACTGACTTTCCGCGCGCCTGCTCCGGGCTCATGTACGCAGCCGTGCCGGCGATAAGGCCGGCGCGCGTGTTGTCGGTGACGGTTTGCGCTTGCGTAAAGTCGCGTCCGGGACTCTCGCCGGAGACGACCTTCGCGATGCCAAAGTCGAGCAGTTTCACGACGCCGTCCGGCGTGAGCTTGACGTTGCCCGGCTTGAGATCGCGGTGCGTGATGCCTTTGTCGTGCGCCGCTTCGAGCGCATCGGCAATCTGTCGGGCAATGGTGAGCGATTCCTTCAGCCGAAGACCTGGCGATGAAGATCCGGCGGCGCCATTCAGTTTCTGTGCGAGCGTCTGTCCCTCGACCAACTCGAGCACCAGCCCGCGAATGCCTCCGCTCTCCTCTAGGCCATGAATGGCAGCGATGTTGGGATGATTGAGAGAAGCGACGACTCGCGCTTCGCGCTCGAGACTGGCCACTCGGCTCGCGTCGGCGGTGAAGGCCTGCGGCAAAACTTTGATGGCGACGTCACGTCCAAGCTTGGTGTCGTGGGCACGGTAGACCTCACCCATACCGCCGCGACCGAGGAGCGACCGCACCTCGAACGTCCCTAACCGGCGCCCGACGAGCAGTGCGTTGACATCGGGACTGGCAATTGCGACTGGCGCGCCGACAAACTTGACGAAGTCCTGAGTGCCAACAGGCTGGTCCAGCAGCGACTCGACTTCCAACTGCAGGTCCGTGTCGGCGGCGCATTCTCGGATCAAAAACGCCGATCGTTCCTGTGGAGAGCGGGTGCGCGCCGCTTCGTAGAGTACCTTCACTCGTTCCCAACGCTCAGGCGTCATCTAGGTCTCCTGGCAAGCGGGCAGCCATTCTAGCTCCACGGACCCGCCCACCGATTAACGCGCAAACGGGCGGCATTTCAAGTCACGACGCTGCCACACGGGGCCGGATGGAGAGTTCTCGCGTGCTTCAACGCGACGCCAGGGACATCTAGCAGCGGCGGTGACACGGCCGCGCGCCGCGGGCGTTTGTCGTCACTGGCGTGGCGGTCGGGTAGAGGGCCTGACGCGAGTGGCCGGACATTTGTTGCGCGCAAGTCATCCGAAAGCGACTGACTGGCAGGACGGAAAACTAGAGACTGCGCCTTTGGAGATCCAGGCGCGTCGTGCTTTTAGTTGAAGTCGACCTGAGTCAAGCTTCCCAGATCGACCGTCCGGCTGCGACCGTGGGCGTCGGTCACATATAGGATGCGATTCGTCTCGATGACAGTCGCAGGGCGTTCGCCGCCGTGCTTGAGGCCGAGCACCACCTGCAGCGGACCGCTTCGCCCTCCGGAGATGTGTCGTATGCTGGCGATGTCATCGAACCAGAAGCTGTCCCACGTCCATTCCTGCGCCCGCACGCGCGAACACATTGATTCTTTACAGCCCACTCCTTGAAGAATGGCGGTCTGCTGTGCTCCGTCAGTGAGGGTCAATGTCACTGGTAAGGCGGATCGATGCGCTGGATCGTTATGGGGCCTGGCGAAGCTGACGGTCGCGATGAGACATAGTGTCCCGATGGCTGCGAGTCGCGTCGTCCTAAAGAGTGGCCGCATACACTTCGATATTACTACCCCTAATCAAGTTTCGGCCCGACATTAAAGCGCCGACTCGGATCCATCGTAGCGATATTTGAAATTCGTGATGGCCGATGTATCGTCGTGTCTGAGATCACACCCAGGAGATTGACCCATGGACGCCAAGACCCACTGGGAGCGAGTCTACTCGAGCAAACGAAGCGACGAACTGAGCTGGTATCAAGCCAATCCGGATCCATCGCTGCACCTGCTGGACCACGTTGGTCTCGGCCCGAATACCTGAATCATTGATGTCGGAGGCGGAGATTCCCGCCTCGTGGATCGCCTTCTTGATCGTGGGCTGACGTGCGTTACGGTCTTGGATGTCTCGCCCGCCGCGTTGACGCGGGCGCGCACGCGACTCGGAGCACGGGCGGCGCGTGCCGCATGGATTGAAGCAGATGTGACCGGAGACTGGCAGGTCTCACCAGTCGACATTTGGCACGATCGCGCCGTGTTCCATTTCCTCACTACGACGGACCAGCGCGACACGTACATCGCACACTTGCGCCGCACGCTCAAGGTTGGAGGAACCGCAATCATAGGAACCTTCGGGCTCGAGGGGCCCACGCAGTGCAGTGGCCTACCAGTCGAACGGTACGACTCGCCCGGCATCGCGGCACTGCTCGGGCCCGATTTCGAGCTCGCGGAGAGCTTGAAAGACTTCCATCAGACACCAACCGGCGGTCTGCAGGCGTTCTCTTTCGGGCGATTTGTCAGGCGGTAAAGCTGGCAGCTGGGCGGGATGAGGTGCTTGAAGGAACAGAGAGATTAGGACCAGCCCTCGCGCTCAACGAGGGCGCGCACGCGGTCGCGAACGTCATCCCGGATCGCCCGCACTCGTTCGAGAGGTTGACCCTTTGGATCTTCGAGTGGCCAGTCTTCACGAATGGCACCGGGAACGAACGGACACTGATCGCCACAGCCCATCGTCACAAGCATCTGCGCCTGTTGAGCGATTTCCGCTGTCAACCTCGTGGTTGCCGTGTGCGACAGGTCGATGTCGACCTCGTGCATCGCGACAACGACTTCCGGGTGTACTTGGCTCCCTGGATCAGTCCCCGCTGAAATCGCTCGCGCCTTGGCGGGATCGGCGAGCGCGTTGAACCAGGCGGCCGCCATTTGCGATCGGCCGGCGTTGTGAACGCACGCGAACAGCACAGTCTTCATGGCAGCGCGCGCATGGAGATCGCAACGCGGTCCCGTGTTTCAGACGATCCAGGGATCATCCACCGGAACAGCAGCGTCGCGGCCATGCCACCGGCGAGTTGCGCGGTGATAAAACCGGGAACATCGAGCGGACGAATTCCTGCAAAGGTATCCGTGAGCGCACGTGCGAGTGTCACTGCCGGGTTCGCGAATGACGTCGACGACGTGAACCAATAGGCCGCGGTGATGTACGCGCCGACGGCGAAGGCGACTGCATTCGGTCTCGTCCTGGCACATCCCCAAATCACTGAGAGGAGGCCAAATGTCGCGACAACTTCACTGACGATCTGTGCTGAGCCGGCACGTGCATGGGTTGACCATGAGTAGAGAGGTGCCCCGAACATCACATGGGCGAGTCCGACACCGAGGAATGCGCCGAGCAACTGCGCCACGATGTAGGCGCCTGCATCGGCCCAGCTCAGGCCGCCTTGGAACGCGTCGGCAATTGATACGGCCGGATTGAAATGCGCGCCGGAAACCGGGCCGAACGCGAGAATGAGGGCAATCAGCGCCGCGCCGGTCGCGATCGTGTTGGCGAGCAGCGCAATCGCTTGATTCCCTCCGGACAGGCGGTCGGCCATGATCCCCGAACCGACGACTGCCGCCAGGAGCAGCATTGTACCGATCGCTTCGGCGACGAGCCGGCGAGGGCGATCGGAGGTCATCGCTCCTCGACCAGGCGTTTTCGCATCACGATCGCCGATGCGGGGCAGGCCGACTGGAATTCGACCGAGGCCTGCACGGTCGCCGGAACATCGCTGCGCGCGATTTGTTCGAATCCGAACCTGGGAAAGAAGTTCTCAGCGGTGGTGGTAAGTAGGAACACCGTGTTCAGATCGTGTTCCCGGGCGATTCCGAGAACGGCTTCGGTCAGTTGATGGCCGATGCCTCTTCCCTGAAGCAGCGGATCGACTGCGACCGAGCGCAGCAGGGCACCGTCGGCATACAGTTCCGCAGCGGCTACACCCACAATCTTTCCATGGTCTCTGGCCACGACCATCGAAGCGACGTGCTCGCTGACGCCGTCAAGCGGCAGGTGAT
>Ga0068863_100001900_pt1 | contig 20740 bp, 13 predicted proteins | sample KBSSwiS62_FD_66596 | JGI IMG/M metagenome (GOLD analysis project Ga0068863, IMG submission 66596) | Switchgrass rhizosphere microbial communities from Kellogg Biological Station, Michigan, USA - KBS Switchgrass S6-2 | ecosystem: Host-associated > Plants > Roots > Rhizosphere > Soil ...
AGGGTCCACGGGAGCTACGGGCTTGTCGCCGAAAGGGTGGCGAATCGCACGGAGCAGGTTGGCTAGAGGCGGCATCGGACGCGTTCGCTCCGGGTGTGTCCTGTACTATAAAGGCGCCCACCGCACGAGATAGACAACGAGCCCGCTGCCGGCGGCCGACGCACAAGAATGGAAACTGTCTCGCTGGTCGCCATCTCGATTGCCGTGGCGATATCGGTCGCAGTCACCCTGATCGTCGTTCGCATGATCGCGGCCCGGTCGCCGCAGCCGGCGCAAGCGCCACAAGCACCAACGTCGAGCGCCGCCGTGCCGTCTCCCGCTGCCGCGCCGCCGGCCGTTCCGTCCACCCGCATCGACGTCGCGCCGCCCTACAAGCTGGTGCAGTCGCGCCATGGCTGGATGCTGGTCAATCCGAACGACGCCTATCTCGGCCAGGCGATCGTCCAGTACGGCGAGTGCTGCGAGATCGAGGTCGCGTTCCTGCTGCAACTGCTGTCGCTGCGCGCGGGAGTGGTGATGGAGGTCGGCACCAACATCGGCACGCACACCGTGCCGCTGGCCAAGGCCCTGGCGCGGCAGAACCGGCGCCTGCTGGCGTTCGAGCCGCAGCCCGTCATCTTCCAGAACATGTGCGCCAACCTCGCGCTCAACGCCCTGGGCAACGTGATGGCCTGGCCGAGCGCCTGCGGCGACCGCGCCGGCACGCTCTATTTCTCGCAACCCGACTACGCCGCGGGCGGAAACTTCGGCGGCGTCTCGATGAGCACCGAGCCGATCGCGAACGGCGTGGCCATCCCCTGCATCGAGCTCGACGAGGTCTTCGGCGGCGAAACCGTGAGCCTGATGAAAGTCGACGTCGAGGGCTTCGAGCTGCTCGTCCTGCAGGGCGCCGAGGTGATCATCGATCGGTGCCGGCCGGTGCTCTACGTCGAGAACGACCGGCCCGAGAAGTCCAGGGAGCTGATCGAGTGGCTCTGGTCCAAGGAATATCGGCTGTGGTGGCATACCCCGCCGCTGTTCAATCCCTCGAATTTCTTCGCCAATTCGAACGACGTGTATCCGCAGGTCGTGTCGATCAATATGCTGTGCCTGCCGCGCGAGGCGAAAGTTCCGGTCAACGGTCTCCAGGAGATCGTGGACAACCGCCATCCGCTCGAGGGCGTGCCGGCATGAGCGTGTTTTCTTCCAGGAGTGCTTGAATGTTGTTGAGCTGGTTCGATGCGCGTGAAGCGAGCAAATTCGGAACGACCCTCGCGGAGATGCTGATCGAGCGGACGCCGGTCGACGGCAAGCTCGGCAAGCGCATGGCCGCCAAGAAGCACGAGGCGATGCTGCATCAGCTCGAGCAGCACGTCACGCGCTTCGGCGCCGAGCACAAGCTCAACGCCTACAAGAAGGCGCAGCTCGGCAATCGGTTCAAGTGGACCTTGCGTGACAAGGGCTACGACGCCGAGTACGTCGATCAGCTGACGCATTGGCTGATGCTCAAGCTCGGCACGGGCGCCAAGAAGTCCTGAGCCGAAGACGATGTTCGAGCGGATCAAGGGGCTGTGGCGCCCGGCGCGCGGCGGCACGGCGGGCGCGCCTGCCGCACCGGCAGCACCGGCGACGCCCGTGTCGCGCGAGCGGAGCGCCGCCCTGAAAGCGGAGGGCGATCGCTTTCTCGCCGCCGGCAACCTGGCCGAGGCCAGCCGCTCCTTCCGCTCGGCGATCGCGGCCGACCCGGGCGATGCGGCTCCCTACCTGCCGCTCGGCTACACGCTGCGCGCCGAGGGACAGCTCGACGCCGCCATCGCCACGCTGGCGACCGCACTCGAGCTCGACCCGCGGGCGATCGACGGCCACTACCTGCTCGCGCTCTGCCTGCAGGACCAGGGGCGACTGCCCGAGGCGATCCGCCATCTCGAAGCGATCGTCACGCTCGACCCGGGCATCGTCGACGCCTACGTGCGGCTCTGCCAGGTGCATGTCCAGTCGGGGGACATGGCCGGCGCCGCGGCGATCGTCGAGAAGGGCATCGCGCAGCAGCCGGCGTCGGCCGACCTGCACAACCTCTCGGGCAACCTGAGTCTGCACCGCGGGCAGCTCGAGGCAGCGATCGCCGCCTACCGTCGCGCGCTCGCGATCGATCCGGCGCATCCCGAGGCGAACTACAACTGCGGCATCGCGCTCCTCGGCTCGAGCCGCGCAGCCGAGGCGCTCGAGCGCTTCGACGCGGCGTTGCAGGCCCGGCCCGACTATCCCGCCGCCCTCAGTCACCGCGGCAGCGTGCTGCTTCAGCTCGGCCGCCCGGCCGAGGCGCTCGCCAGCTACGAGCGCGCGCTGCAGCTCGCGCCCGAACTGACTGCCGCCTGGATCGACACCGGCCGGATCCTGCGCGACGCGAAGCGATTCGAGGAGGCACTCGCCGCCTTCGAGCGGGCACGTGCATCCACGCCCGACCACCTCGACCTTCTCAACGACCTCGGCCTGGTGCTGCGCGACCTGAAGCGCCCGGTGGAGGCGCTGGCCGCGTTCGATCGGGCATTGCAGCTGAAGCCCGATTTCGCGGAAGCGCTCAGCAACCGCGGCCTGATCCTGCAAGAGCTCGACCGCTTCGACGAGGCCCTCGCCGCATACGACCGGTCGCTGCAGCTTCGCCCCGACCTCGCCGACACCCATGCCAATCGCGGCAACGCGCTCCAGGAGCTCGCCCGCCACGACGAGGCGCTCGCGTCTTACCGCCGCGCGCTCGAGATCAAGCCCGGCTACGAGGCGATCTATCTCAACGAGAGCCTGTCGCGCCTGGTCTCCGGCGACCTGTCCGGCGGCTGGCCGAAATACGAGTGGCGCTGGCAGAACAACGCCGAAGCGCCGCCCGGGCGCCAGTTCAGCGAGCCGCTGTGGCTGGGCAAGGAGCCGCTCGCCGGCAAGACGATCCTGATCTACGCCGAGCAGGGCCTGGGCGACACGATCCAGTTCTGCCGCTACGCCAGGCCGCTCGCCGAGCGCGGCGCGACCGTGCTGCTGCGGGTGCAGCCGCCGCTCGTGCCGCTGCTGCAGGGAATCGACGGCGTCGCCCGCCTGCTCTCTGCCGACGAGACGCCCCCGCGCTTCGACGTCCACTGTCCGCTGCTTAGCCTGCCGCTCGCTTTCGAGACCACGCTGCAGACCATTCCCGCGGGCGGCGCCTACGTTCATCCCTCGGGGCCGGGGTTTGCAAAGCAGCTCGAGGCCTGGCAGGCGCGGCTCGGGGCGAAGGACAGGCCGCGCATCGGTCTGGTCTGGTCGGGCAACATCCATCACAAGAACGACCGCAACCGCTCGATTCCACTGCAGGACTTCGCCCGCACGGCGTCGGAGAAGGCGCGCTTCGTCTCGCTGCAGAACGAAATCCGCGCGGCCGATGCGGCGGTGCTGAAGCAGCGCGGCGACATCGAATGGTTCGGCGCCGAGCTCATCGATTTCGCCGAGACGGCGGCGCTCGTCGCCCAGCTCGACCTGGTGATCTCAGTCGACACGTCGGTCGCGCACCTCGCGGCGGCGATGGGCAAGCCGGTCTGGCTGCTGCTGCCGCTCAATCCCGATTGGCGCTGGCTGCTCGGCCGCGAAGACAGCCCCTGGTACGAGACGATGCGCCTCTTCCGCCAGACCCGGCGCGGCGAGTGGAGCGACGTGCTCGCCCGCATCGAGCAGGAGATCGCTCGGCGTTTCGCCTGAGGCGCTCGGGCTCCTCCTATTCGCCGGGCGCGATTGCGCACGCCTCGGCGGCCGCCCGTGGATCGCGACCCGTCTCTTAGACTGGCGCGATTCCTGAGGGGGCAGCCCGAATGAGAACGCGCGACATCGCCTGTGGCCTCGGCATGGGCCTGGCTTTCGTGACCGCGGCGCATGCCGCCGCCATCGTCTCCGCTGCCCCGCAAGGCGAGGTTGCCCAGGTCCGCCAGGTCACGGTCAAGTTCTCCGAAAGCGTGGTCGCGTTCGGCGATCCGCGGCTCGCCGACCCGTTCGCCCTCAGCTGCCAGGGCGCGGTGCCGGCCGGCGCCGGCCGCTGGGCGAGCGACCGGGTCTGGGTCTACGACTTCCGCGAGGCCCTGCCTCCGGGGACGAAGTGCAGGGCGTTGCTTCGCTCCGAGTGGAAGCCGAGCGTCGCGGCCAGCGGCCCCGCCGCGGCGGCGGCGCTCGGCGGACTCAAGGAATTCGCGTTTTCCACTGGAGGCCCGGCGATCGTCTCGATGCAGCCGGGCGACGGCGCCGAGATCGAGGAAGACCAGCACTTCCTGATCCGCCTCAACGGCCCGGCCGTGGAAGCGAGCGTCGTGGCCAACGCTCGCTGCGAGGTCGAGGGCATCGGTGAGCGCCTGCCGCTCGCGCTCCTCGGCGGCGAGCAGCGGGCGCAGCTGCTCAAGGCTCGTCGCATCCGTCAGGCAGAGTGGCCGCGCATGCTGATCGCTCGCTGCGACCGGCCGCTCGCCAACAACGCGTCGCTCCGCCTGGTCTGGGGCAAAGGCATCGCCGCGGCGGCGAATCCGCAGGTGGTGACGACGATCGAGCAGCGCTTTCGCCTGCACGTGCGTGCCGCCTTCACGGCCGAATTCAGCTGCGAGCGCGAGAAGGCGGCCGCGCCTTGCCTGCCGATCCGGCCGATGAGCCTGCGCTTTTCCGCGCCCGTGCCGCGGCCGCTCGCTGCGCAGGTGCGGCTCGCGCCGGCGAGCGGCGAGCCCTTGGCGCCGGTGTTCGACAAGGACGACAAGGCCACCGAGGTGACCGAGATCGTTTTGCCCAAGCCGCTGGCCGAAAACGCAAGCTACAGCGTCGTCCTGCCGCGCGAGCTGCAGGACAACGCCGGCCGGCCGCTCGCCAACGCCGCGAGCTTTCCGCTCAAGGTCGCGACCGGTTCGGCACCGCCGATCGCCAAGTTCGCGGCGGCGCCCTTCGGCGTGATCGAGCGAAACGCCGACGCGATGCTGCCCGTGACCTTGCGCCATGTGCAGGCGGACCTGCGCGGCGGCGACGCCGCGGCCAGCGCGCCGGCCGCGACCAGCGCCGGCCGGGTGCGGGTGAAGCGCCTGCAGAGCGACGCCGACATCCTGGCCTGGTACGCGAAGCTGCAGAAGTACCACGAGACCCAGCTCACCGCCGAGGAGCTCGGCCTGCCGAAGAGCCAATGGTTCACCACCGAGGACGACGTCGACGCCAAGGGCCGGCCGATCAAGCGCAAGGTCGAGCGCCGGGTCGGCACGCGCGAGGTCTCGCTGCTCGGCAGCGACGTCGGCGCGAAGCGGCTCGACCTGCCGCAGCTCGCCGGCGGCGACCCGCGGCCGTTCGAGGTGGTCGGCCTGCCGCTCGCCGAGCCGGGCTATCACGTGGTCGAGATCGAATCGCTCCGTCTCGGCCAGGCGCTGCTCGACAAGCGCGCGCCGATGTACGTGCGCACCGGCGTCCTGGTCACCAACCTCGGCGTGCACTTCAAGCTCGGGCGCGAGAACAGTGTCGTCTGGGTGACGACACTCGACCGCGGCAAGCCGGTAGCAGGCGCCGACATCGCCGTCAACGATTGCACCGGCAAGCCGCTCTGGACCGGGCGCAGCGACGCCAAGGGCCTGGCGGTGGTCGCCCGTGCGCTCGACGCCGGCTTCGACAACTGCCCCGCCGACAGCGGCTACTTCGTCACCGCGCGCAAGGCTGACGAGAAAGGCGGCGCGACCGACGTCGCGTTCGTCTTCAGCAGCTGGCAGAAAGGGATCGAGTCGTGGCGCTTCAACGTGCCCACCGGCCGCGGCGCCGAGCCGGACCTGCGCGCCGCGACGGTGTTCGACCGCACCTTATTCCGTGCCGGCGAGACGGTGTCGATGAAGCATTTCATCCGCACCGAGACCGCCGCCGGCCTGGCCGTCGTGCCGGCGGCAAAGCTGCCGACCACGGTCAAGCTGGTGCACCAGGGCAGCGGCCAGGAGTTCAGCTTCCCGTTGCAGTGGAGCGGCGGCGGCCGCAGCGCCAGCACCACCTGGAACATTCCGCCCGCGGCCAAGCTCGGGGTCTACGAGGTCTCGCTCGAACGGCCTGACGCGGCCGATGCGAAGCGACGTGCCGGCGGCGAGGGCGAGGCGCGGCAGCGCAGCTGGGCCAGCGGCAACTTCCGGGTCGAGGAGTTCCGCCTGCCGCTGGTGGACGCGCGCCTGTCCGGACCGAAAGCCGTCCAGGTCGCGCCGGCAAGCGTCGCCGTCGATGTGCAGATGAGCTACTTCTCCGGCGGGCCGATGGGGGGCGCGCCGCTTCGCGCCTCGGCCCTCCTGAAGAGCCGCAGCCCGGGCTTCGCCGGCTACGACGAGTTTTCGTTCGAGCCGCCGCGCGATCCGAAGAAAGCCGAGCAGGAGGGCAGCGAGAGCGAGGAGGGCGACGGGCCGGCCCGCGACGGCAAGCTCGTCGCCGACAAGCTGCCGCTCACCACCGACCGCAACGGCGCCGCCGCCTTCACGCTGAAGGACCTGCCGCCGGTCGTGCGGCCGAGCCAGATCGACGCCGAGGTCAGCTTCGCCGATCCGAACGGCGAGACCCAGACCGTCGCCGCCCGGATCGACCTCTGGCCGAGCGCGGTGGTGCTCGGCGTGCGTGCCGCCTCCTGGGCAAGCAACCGCGGCCGCGCCAAGTTCACCGTGCTCGCGCTCGACACCGCGGGCAAGCCGATCAAGGGCCAGAGCGTCGCCGTCAAGGGCCGTGTCAGCCAGATCATCTCCACCCGCAAGCGCATGGTCGGCGGCTTCTATGCCTACGACAACCGCACCGAGGTGAAGGAGCTCGGGTCGCTGTGCTCGGGCACGACCGACGACCGCGGCCTGCTGCTCTGCGAGGCGACGCTCGACGCCGCCGGCCAGGTGGAGCTGATCGCCGAAGCCAACGACGCTGCCAGCCATCCGGCCACGGCCGCGGCGACGGTCTGGATCACGAAGCAGGGCGAGGTCTGGTTCGCACAGGACAACGACGATCGGATCGATGTCCTGCCGGAGAAGAAGCGCTACGAGCCGGGCGAGACCGCGCGGCTGCAGGTGCGCATGCCGTTCCGCGAGGCGACGGCGCTGGTCGCGGTGGAGCGGGAGGGCGTGATCGCGACCCAGGTGGCGACCCTGCGCGGCGACGATCCGACGGTCGAGCTGAAGGTCGAGCCGGGCTGGGGCCCGAACGTCTACGTCAGCGTCCTCGCCTTGCGTGGCCGGATCCGCGAGACGCCCTGGTACTCCTTCTTCACCTGGGGCTGGAAGGAGCCGCTCGAGTGGTGGCGCAGCTTTCGCGGCGACGGCAAGGACTGGCAGGCGCCGACGGCGATGATCGATCTCGCCAAGCCGGCGTTCAAGCTCGGCGTCGCCAAGCTGCAGGTGGGCCTCGCCGCGCACGAGCTGCAGGTGAGCGTCACGGCCGACAAGCCGCAGTACGCGGTGCGGCAGACGGCGATGGCGAAGATCAGGGTGACGCAGGGCGGCAAGCCCATGGCCGGCGCGCAGGTCGCCTTCGCCGCGGTCGACGAGGGCCTCCTGGCGCTGCGCGGCAACGACTCCTGGAACCTGCTCGAGGCGATGATCCGCGAGCGCGCCTGGGGCGTGGAGACCAGCACCGCGCAGAGCGAGATCATCGGCCGGCGGCATTACGGCCGAAAGGCGGTCGCCGCCGGCGGCGGCGGCGGCCGCGGCTCGGCGCGCGAGCTGTTCGACACCCTCCTGATCTGGAAGGCGAACATCGTCGTCGACGCCAACGGCGAAGCGACGGTCGCGGTGCCGATCAACGACTCGCTCACCAGCTTTAGGCTGGTCGCGATCGCCGATGCCGAGGTGCAGAAGTTCGGCACCGGCAGCACCAGCGTCCGCGTGACGCAAGACCTGCAGGTGCTCGCCGGCCTGCCGCCGCTGGTGCGCGACGGCGACCAGTTCAGCGCCATCCTGACCTTGCGCAACACCACGCCGCGCGAGATGAAAGTGCGGGCGACACTGCAGGGCACGGCCAACCTGCCGGCGGCCGGCGGCGGCAGCGAGCTCGCGCGTGTGCCGATCGCCCTGCCGCCGCAGGACGTGGTGCTTGCAGCGGGTACGGCGAAGGAAGTGGTCTGGCCGGTCAGCGTACCGGCCGAGGCGATCAGCATCGCCTGGGAGGCCGCGGCCGAGGAGGGCAGCGCCAAGGACCGGCTCAAGCTCACCCAGCTCGTCGCCGCGGCGGTGCCGGTGCGGGTGCTGCAGGCGACGCTCGCCCAGCTCGACGGCAGCTACACCTTGCCGGTCGCTGCGCCGGCGGACGCGTTGCTTGTCGGCGCGCCGCTCGGCGGCTCGACGCTCAGCGCTGCCAAGGTGCGAGGCGGGATTGCCGTGGCGGTGCAGCCGAAACTGAGTGGCGCCTTGCCGGGGATGCGCCGCTTCTTCGAGACCTATCCCTTCGTCTGCCTCGAGCAGAAGGCTTCGAAGGCGGTCGGCCTCAAGGACGCGAAGCTCTGGGCCGGCGTCGCCAACACCCTGCCGACCTACCTCGACAGCGACGGCCTCGCCGGCTACTTCCCGCCGCGCTCCGGCGATGCGCCCGGCGGCAGCGACCGGCTCACGGCGTACGTGCTGGCGGCGACGCACGAGGCCGGCTTCGAGTTGCCGGCGGCGGCGCGCGACGCGATGCTCGCGGGGCTCGCCGGCTTCGTCGAAGGCCGGATCGAGCGCAAGGGCTGGTCGCCGCGGCCCGACCTCGACGTGAGGAAGCTCGCGGCGATCGAGGCGCTGTCGCGCTACGGCCGGGCGCAGGCGAAGACGCTCGGCTCGATCGCCATGACGCCGAATGTCTGGCCGACCGCTGCCTTGATCGACTGGCTCAACATCCTGAAGCGCGTCGACGGCATTCCCGACCGGGCGAAACGCCTGGAGGAAGCGAACCAGGTCCTGCGCGGCCGGCTCACCTACAGCGGCACGACCCTGAAGTTCAGCACCGAGGAGAGCGACTTCTGGTGGTGGCTGATGGATAGCGCCGACGCCAACGCCGCGCGCCTGATCCTCGCCGTGCTCGACGATCCGGCGTGGAAGGACGATCTGCCGAAGATGGTGGTCGGCTCGCTCGCCCGGCAGCGTCATGGCGCCTGGCTCACCACCACCGCCAACCTCTGGGGCTCGCTCGCGCTCGACAAGTTCGCGGCGAAGTTCGAGTCGCAGAAGATCGCCGGGACGACCGTGGCGCAGATCGACCTGCCGGCGTCCGCTGCGGCGGCGTCGTCGGCACGCATCGCCGACTGGGCTGCGCAGCCGGCAGGCGGTCGGGCGGCGCTGCCGTGGCCGCCGGGCGCGGGCACGCTCACGGTCGCGCAGCAGGGCAGCGGCAAGCCGTGGCTCACGGTGCAAAGCCTGGCGGCGATTCCCTTGAAGGCGCCGCTCGCCGCCGGCTACAGCATCGCCCGCAGCATCAGCGCGGTCGAGCAGAAGGACAAGGCGCGCTGGTCGCGCGGCGACATCGTCCGGGTGCGGCTAGAGATCGACGCCCAGGCCGACATGACCTGGGTCGTGGTCAGCGATCCGGTGCCGGGCGGCGCGACCCTCCTCGGCTCGGGCCTCGGCCGCGATTCGGCGCTGGCGACGCGCACCGAGAAGCGCGCCGGCTCGGCCTGGGTGGCGTTCGAGGAACGCAGCTTCGAGGCCTACCGCGGCTATTACGAATACCTGCCGCGCGGCAAACACGTCGTCGAGTACAGCATGCGCCTCAACAACCCGGGCAAGTTCGCGCTGCCGCCGACGCGGGTCGAGGCGATGTACGCGCCGGAGAGCTTCGGCGAGGCGCCGAACACGGCGATCGAGGTGGCCCCGTGAACCGCGTCGCCGCCGCGATGCTGCTGACGCTCGGGCTCGCCGTCGGCGAGGCCGGCGCGGCGCCGCTGCCGAGCTTCGCCGCGGTGAAGGCGGCGCATCGGCCCTCCGACATCACCCTGCTCGACCGCCATGGCGTGTCGGTCCAGACGCTGCGCGTCGACAAGGACGTGCGCCGCCTCGCCTGGGTGCCGCTCGCCGACATGTCGCCCGCTCTGCTGACGGCGATCGTCCTGAGCGAGGACCGGCGCTTCTGGGAGCACAGCGGCGTCGACTGGAGTGCGGCGGCCCGGAGCGCCTGGGGCAACCTGATCGACACGCAGACGCGCGGCGCCTCGACCCTGACGATGCAGCTCGCCGGCCTGCTCGACGACGGCCTGGCGCGGCCCGCCGGCGGGCGCAGCGTCGCCCAGAAGCTCGGCCAGGCGGTGACCGCGACCCGGCTCGAGGCGGCGTGGAAGAAGAGCGAGATCCTGGAGGCCTATCTCAACGCCGTGCCGTTTCGCGGCGAGATCGTCGGCATCGACGCGCTCGTCCAGACCCTGTTCGCCAAGCGCGCCAGCGGCCTTGACGCGCAGGAGGCGGCGGTCGCGGCGGCGCTGGTGCGCGCCCCCAACGCCCGGCCGGCGGCCGTGGCCGAGCGCGCCTGCGGCGTGCTCCGGCTCCAGTGGCTCGATTGCGTCGGCGTCGTCGGCCTGACCGAGACCGCGCTGGCGCGGCGCGGCGGCATGCCGCTCGGCGAGCAGCTCGCGCCGCACTTCGCTCGCCTGGGCGTGGATCCGCGCGGCCCGGCGGCGCAAGCGAGCACGCTCGATGCACCGCTGCAGCGCTTCGCCGTCGAGACACTGCGCCGCCAGCTCGCCGAGCTCGCCGGCCGCAACGTCGAGGACGGCGCGCTGGTCGTGCTCGACAACGCCAGCGGCGAGGTGCTCGCCTGGGTCGGCTCGAATGCGCGCTCGTCGACGGCCGGCGAGGTCGACGGCGTGCTGGCACGGCGCCAGCCGGGCTCGACGCTCAAGCCCTTCGTCTACGAGCTCGCGTTCGAGAAGCGCCTGATCACGCCGGCGACGCTGCTCGACGACTCGCCGGCGCAGATCGCCACCGCCGCCGGACTCTACCTACCGCAGAACTACGACCGCGAATGGAAAGGCTTCGTCAGCGCCCGAACCGCCCTCGGCGCCAGCCTCAACGTGCCGGCGGTGCGCGTGGCCGGCCTGCTCGGGCCCGACGCGCTGCACCAGCGCCTGCGCGCCCTCGGCTTCGCCTTGCCGGAGAGCGCCGGCTGGTACGGCGCGTCGCTGGCACTGGGCAGCGCCGACGTCTCGCTCCTGGCGCTGACCAACGCCTACCGCGCCTTCGCCAACGGCGGGCTGTACGCGCCGCCGGCGCTGCGCAGCGGCGGCGCGGCGACGCGGCCGGTGCGCGTCGCCGATCCGGCGGCGGTGTTCCTGGTCACCGACATCCTCGCCGACAACAACGCCCGCGTCCGCACCTTCGGCCTCGCCAGCGCCCTGGCGACCCGAGGCTTCGCGGCGGTGAAGACCGGCACCAGCAAGGACATGCGCGACAACTGGTGCGTCGGCTTCACCGATCGCTACACGATCGGCGTCTGGATCGGCAACGCCAGCGGCGAGGCGATGCACAGCATCAGCGGCGTCAGCGGCGCGGCGCCGATCTGGCATGCGATGGCCGGCGCCCTGCACGCCGGCGCCGTCTCGAAGCCGCCGCCCGCTCCTGCCGGCGTGAGCCGGCTGCGGGTGACGTTCGACAGCGCCAGGGAGCCGGCTCGGGACGAGGTCTTCCTCGCCGGCAGCGAGCGGGCCCTGCAACGAGCCACGGCCGAGGTCGACGGCGCGCGCCGCTTCGGCATCACCAGTCCGCGCGACGGCAGCGTGTTCGCGATCGACCCCGACATCCCGCCGGCGGCGCAGCGCATCACCTTCGAGGGCGAGCACGGCAAGTGGGTGCTCGACGGCAAGCCGCTGGGCACCGCCGAGCGCTGGCGCTGGGCGCCCTGGCCGGGGCGGCATCGCCTGGCCCTCGTCGGCGGCGACAACCGGGAGCTGCAGAGCGTGAGCTTCGAGGTGCGCGGCGCCGGTGTCCGGCCGCCGTCGGCGACGAACTCCGCGACACGACCGGGCTCCGAGACAAAGGCCGCACCGACTGCTTGGCGCAAGTCCGAGCCGTAGACTCGTCCGCTCTTTCGATCCCGGTCCCTGTTCCCCATGCTCAAGCACGCGCTCGTCGCCTTCGCCTTCACCCTGCTGGCGTCGACCTCGCCGGCGCAGACGCGTCCCACATCGCCCTTGCCGGCGGGCATCGAGGAAGTGACGCAGGTCGAGGGCATCACCGAGTACCGGCTGAAGAACGGCCTGCAGCTCCTGCTCGTGCCCGACGACTCGAAGCCGAGCACGACCGTCAACGTCACCTACCGGGTCGGCTCGCGCTACGAGAGCTACGGCGAGACCGGCATGGCGCACTTGCTCGAGCACCTGCTGTTCAAGGGCACGCCGACGACGCGCAACGTCTGGGCCGAGTTCACCAAGCGCGGACTGCGCGCCAACGGCAGCACCTGGTACGACCGCACCAATTACTTCGCCACCTTCGCGGCGAACGACGACAACCTGCGCTGGTACCTCGGCTGGCAGGCCGACGCGATGGTCAACAGCTTCATCGCCCGCGCCGACCTCGACACCGAGATGACGGTCGTGCGCAACGAGATGGAAGCGGGCGAGAACAGCCCGAACCGCATGCTGCTGCAGCAGACGATGGCCGCGATGTACCAGTGGCACAACTACGGCAAGAGCACCATCGGCGCCCGTGCCGACGTCGAGAACGTCGACATCCCGCGGCTGCAGGCGTTCTATCGCAACTACTACCAACCGGACAACGCGACCCTGATTGTCTCCGGCCGCTTCGACAGCGCGCGGGTGCTCGAGATCGTGGCCCAGGCCTTCGGCCCGATCCCGCGGCCGACGCGCACGATCGCCCCGACCTACACCCTCGACCCGCCGCAGGACGGCGAGCGCGCGGTCACCCTGCGTCGCGTCGGCGGTGCGCCGCTCATCTACGTCGCCTATCACGTGCCGCCGGCAGCAAGCGCCGATTTCGCCGCGGCGACGCTGCTCGCGCAGGTGCTCGGCGACACCCCGGGCGGCCGCCTCTACAAGAACCTGGTCGAGCGCCAACTCGCCGCGAACACCTTCGGCTTCACCCTGGCGCTGGCGGAGCCGAGCCCGCTCTTCATCGGCGCCGCGCTCGCGCCGACGCAGGACGTCGACAAGGCGCGCGCCGCGATCGGTGCGACCGTCGATTCGCTCGCCACCGAGCCGGTCAGCGCCGAGGAGCTGGAGCGGGCACGGACGCAGTGGATGAACGACTGGGACAAGGGCTTCGCCGATCCGGAGAAGATCGGCGTCGCCCTCTCGGAAGCGATCGCCGACGGCGACTGGCGTCTCTACTTCCTCGGCCGGGACAACGTCCGCAAGATGACGCTCGCCGACATCCGCCGGGTCGCTGCCGAGCGGCTGCGCCGCGACAACCGCACCGTCGGCACCTACCTGCCGACGGCGCAGCCGGAGCGTGCACCGACGCCGGCGCGGGTCGACGTCGCGGCGCTGGTCAAGGACTACAAGGGCGACGCCAGCGCGGTGCAGGCCGAGTCGTTCGATCCGACCCCGGCGAACCTCGACGCCCGCACCCAACGCTTCGTTCTCGACAGCGGCCTGAAGGTCGCGCTCCTGCCCAAGGGCACGCGCGGCCACGCGGTGCAAGCGCGGCTGCGCCTGCGCTTCGGCGACGTGGCGACGCTGAACGGACAGGACGCGGTCGCCGGCTTCGTCGGCGCGCTGCTCGACAAGGGCGGCGCCGGCCTGACGCGCCAGCAGATCGCCGACCAGTTCGACCGGCTGCAGGCCGATGTCGGCTTCTCCGCCCACGGCCAGACGGTCAACGTCAACATCACGACCCGGCGCGACCGCCTGCCGGCAGTGATCGAGCTGGTGGGCAAGCTCCTGCGCGAGCCCAATTTCGCCGCGCCGGCGCTCGAGGAAGTCCGGGTCCAGTGGCTGACCGGGATCGAGCGGCAGAAAAAGGAGCCCGACGCGCTGATCCGCAACAAGCTCGCGCGCTATGGCAACCCGTATCCGCGCGGCGACATCCGCTACGAAGGCACCTTCGACGAAGACGAGCAGGACGTGCGCGCGGTGACGCTGGCGCATGTGGCCGCGTTTCATCGCCGCTTCTACAGCGCCGCCTACGGCGAGTTCAGCGCCGCCGGCGACCTCGATCCGGCGGCCGTGCGCCAGGCGCTGGTCGCGGCGTTCGGCGGCTGGAAGCAGCCCGCGGGTGGCGCGCTGCCGTACGCGCGCGCACCGCAGCCGCTGGTGGCGCTGGCGCCGACGCGCTTCATCGAGGTCACGCCCGACAAGGCGAACGCCAACCTGCGCGGCCTGCTGCCGGTGCCGCTCATGGACAGCGATGCCGACTATCCGGCCTTGCTGATGGCCAACTACCTGTTCGGCTCGGGCGGCTCGTCGCGCCTATGGCGGCGGATCCGCGAGAGCGGCGGCCTGAGCTACGACGTGCGCTCCGGCGTCGACTGGAATGCCGACGAGCCGAACTCGAGCTGGACCGTGAGCGCGATCTTCGCGCCGCAGAACCAGCCCAAGGTCGAGGCGGCGCTGCGTGAGGAGCTGGCGCTTTCGGTCAAGGAAGGCTTCACCCAGAAGGAGCTCGACGAAGCCCGGGCGGGCCTCCTCAACCTGCGGCGGCTGGCGCGGGCCCAGGACGGCAATGTCGCCAGCCAGCTCGCCTCCGACCAGCGTCTCGGCCGCACCTTCGCCTTCTCCCAGCGCATCGACCAGGCGATCGAGGCGCTGAGCCTCGATCAGGTCAACGCTGCCTGGCGCAAGTACATCGATCCGACGCGGGTCGTGCTCGCCTGGGGCGGCGACTTCAAGGCGGCGCCGTAGGCGGCGCGCGCTACAGCCGGGGTCGGGGCGCCTAAGCGCGCTGGAACATGCGCTCGAGGGCGACGTCGATGACCAGGCCGCACAGGCTGTAGAGCAGCGAGCCGATCAGGGCGGCGCCGAAGCCGGTGACGTTGAAGCCGTCGAGCACCGAGGCGGCGAAGTAGAACATCACCGCGTTGATGACGAACAGGAACAGGCCGAGCGTCAGCACGGTCACCGGCAAGGTCAGCAGCACCAGGATCGGCCTGAGCAGCGCATTGAACAGGCCCAGCACCAGGGCGGCGATCAGCGCCGAGCCGAAGCTGGTGACGACGACGCCGGAGTAGATGTTCGCGACCAGGAGCAGCGCCGCAGCGAGCAGCAACCAGCGGATGGCGATCTTCATGAGCGAAGGATAGCGGCGCCGCGGCGACCGGCCGATGCGCCGGCGCCACGCAGGACGGAACACTAACAAGAATCGTTCTCATTCGATGCTACAGTGGCCGGCCTTGCGCACAGAACCATGTCCGGCAACCCGCTCACGCTCAGTCACGCGCCGCACGTTGCAGGCTCGCCCGCGGGCGTGGCGCCGACGCGGGCCGCGTTCGTGCCTCCGCCGCTCCCGCGGCGCGGCGAGCGCCACGACGGGCTGACCCCGACCCAACGCCACCTCATGGTGGCCGCGATCGTGGCCGCGCACGCGGTCGCGGTCTGGGGTCTGCTGCAGATTCGCGAGGTGCGCGACGCGGTCGCCGACGTGACGCCGATGTTCGTCAACCTGATCACGCCGCCCGAACCGCCGAAGCCGGTGCCGCCGCCGCCGCCGCCGGTGCCTCAGCCGATGCCGAAGCGCCCGCCGCCGGTCGTGATCGCCGCCGCGCCTTCTCCCGCTCCGGCGCCCTTCATCGTGCCGGCGCTGCCCCCCGACGTTCCGTCACCGCCCGTGCCTCCGCCGCCGCTGCCCGTGACCGTGGCCGCGCCGCAGTCGCCCGCACCGCCGCCGGCGCCCAAGCTCATTCCGGCTTCGGCGGTGCAGTACCTCGGCGATCCGCCGGTGCCCGAGTACCCGCGCCTGTCGATCCGCGCCGGCGAGACCGGGCGGGTGATGCTGCGTATCTATATAGACGAAGCCGGCCTGCCGCGCACCGTGCAGGTCGAGCGCAGCTCGGGCCATGTGCGGCTCGACGAGGCCGGCGCCGCGGCGATGAAGAAGGCCCGCTTCAAGCCCTACACCGAGAACGGCCAGGCGGTTGCCGGTTGGGCGTTCGTTCCCCTCGATTTCGCTCTGGAGAAATGACCGTGAACACGCAGATCGCCGCCGACCCCGGCTTCGCCCACTTCATGAGTCAGAGCGACGCCGTCGGCAAGACGCTGCTGGCGATCCTGATCGTCATGTCGGTGGCGTCGTGGGCGATCATGGCCGTGAAGGGCCTGACCCTGGTCCTGCGCAACGGCCGCAGCCGCGAGTTCCTGAACTTCTTCTGGAACGCGACCTCGCTCGAGGCCGTCGCCGGCGAGATCGCGACCCACGGCGCGCGCGATCCGTTCTCGCACCTCACCAGCCACGCGATGCAGGCGCAGGCGCACCACGCCCGCTACGGCGCGGCCAAGCTCGAGGAGGCGGGGACGTCGAGCGAGTTCGTCGCCCGCACCATCAAGAAAGTGCTCGACGAGGAGATGTCGCGGCTCGAGAACGGCCTCACCGTGCTCGCCACCGTCGGCGCGACCGCGCCTTTCGTCGGCCTGTTCGGCACGGTCTGGGGTGTGTACCACGCGCTGGTGGCGATCGGCATGAGCGGCGCCGGCACGCTCGACAAGGTCGCCGGCCCGGTGGGCGAGGCGCTGATCATGACCGGCCTCGGCCTGGCGGTCGCCATTCCCGCGGTCGTCGGCTACAACTGGCTGACCCGCGCCAACCGCGTCCTCGCCGCCAAGCTCGACGCCTTCGCCTACGAGCTGCACACCTTCGTCTCGATGGGCCAGCCGCTCGGCACCGGCGTCGGCGCCGAGCCGGGCCCGAACGTGCGGCCGATCGCCGCCCGCCCGGCGGCGGCCTGAGGAGCGCAGGATGGCCTTCGCCAGCTTCGACCCGAAGAACTCCGGCGCGCCGATGGCGGAGATCAACATGGTCCCGCTGATCGACGTGATGCTGGTGCTGCTCGTGATCTTTATCGTCACCGCGCCCCTCCTGACCCAGGCGGTCAAGCTCGAGCTGCCGAAGGCGACGTCGCAGGCCAACGATCTCCGCCCCGAGAAGGTCGAGTTCGCGATCGACGCCGCCGGCCTGCGCTACTGGAACGGCGAGCCGGTCTCCCGCGCCGAGGCGCAGAAGCGCTTCGCCGCCGAGGGCAAGAAGCCGGTGCCGCCGGAAATCCATCTCAAGGCCGACCAGGGCGTCGCCTATCGATTCGTCGCCCAGACACTGGCCGACGCGTCGAAGGCGGGCCTGTCCAAGGTCGGCTTCATCAGCGAATCGGAGACGCCGCAGTAAGCGCATGACGGCCCCGATCGTCCCGCCCGAAGATCCACCGCGCCCGGCGTCGGCCGCGCCCCGAGGCGAGCCGCGCCTCGCGCCGGCGCGTCCCGGCGGGCCGATCCCGAGCGAGTCGCTCTTCGCCGGCGCCAAGGAGGTGCAGATCGAGCATCGCGGCTCGCTCTACCGCCTCAGGCAGACCGCGCTCGGGAAGCTCATCCTGACCAAGTAGCCCGCTTCTTCTTCACCGCCAGTCTTCGCACCAGCCCGCCGCCGCCAGCCCGTGCCTCACCGAAAGGAAAGCACCGTGCATCGGCCGTCGCGACTCCATCCGCTCGTCACTTCCGAGCCCCGTCCTCCTTCCGCCCAGCGCCTGCTGCCGCTGGGTGCCCTCGCCGCCGGCTTCGGGCTGTTCAACGTCGCCGCGCTCGCCCAGGTCGCGCCGACTCCCGCAGCGCCCGCCACACCGGCGACGCCGGCCTCGGCCGCCTCGGGCGCTTCGGGCGCCGCGACCGCGCCAGGCGCGCCGGCCAAGGACGGCACCGTGCTGCAGACGATCTCGGTCAAGGCCAAGGCCGAGACCGACCAGAACTCGGTGCGGGCGACGACCAGCGCGATCGGCCGCGGCAACCAGGATCTGCGCGACATCCCGCAGTCGGTCACCGTCATCACCGAGAAGCTGATGGAGGACCGCCGCGTCGACACCGTGAAGGAGGCGCTGCACTACACCGCCGGCATCAGCTTCCAGGCGGCCGAGGGCGGCGAGGAGGACGTCCGCCTGCGCGGCTTCTCGCTCACCGCCAGCGGCGACATCTTCATCGACGGCGTCCGCGACACCGCGTTCTACGAGCGCGACGTCTTCAACTTCGACCGGATCGAGGTGCTGCGCGGCTCGGCGTCGATGCTGTTCGGCCGCGGCTCGACCGGCGGTGTCGTCAACCAGGTCAGCAAGACGGCGCTGCCGGCGACCGTCAGCGAGGTCTCGACCACCATCGGCTCCGGCAGCTACCTGCGGCTGACCGGCGACTTCAACCTCAAGACCTCGGAAACGTCGGCGTTCCGCCTGAACGCGATGACGACGAACGCCGACAACTACGGCACCGCCGTCGACAAGTACGGGATCGCGCCGACCTTCCGCTGGGGCATCGGCACGGCCGACGAGTTCTCGGCCGGCCTTTTCTATCTCGAGAACCGCAACGGCATCAACTACGGCATCCCCTGGCTGCGCAAGGACGACTCGGGACCCATCAGCGAGGCCAACCCCGGTGGGCTGCTCAAGGTCGACCCGAAGAACTACTACGGCGCCGCCAGCGACTACAACGCCACCAGCGCCGCCTACGGCACGTTGCACTACACCCACCGCTTCCAGGACGGCGGCGCCTGGCACACGGTGCTGCGCAGCGGCGGCTACGACCGCGACCAGCGCGCCTCGACCATCCGCTACTGCGTCCGCACCACCAATGCGCAGACCGGCGTGGTGACCAATCCCGACTGCCCGACGGTCGGGCCGACCCAGGCGACGGTCAGCGACGCGACGCCGCTCAACCGCGGCACCGCCAACAAGGTGCAGGACCTGCAGGCCAGCTACCTGCAGACCGACTACACCAAGGAGTTCACCTGGCTCGGCCGCGCGAACGAGCTGCTCGCCGGCGTCGACCTGTCGCGCGAGGAATTCAACAACTTCGCGATGGTGCTGCCGGCCGGCGTCGTCCTCGACAAGAACACCCCGCGGACGACGGTCGGCACGCCGAACGACGGCACCTCGGTCGAGGAAGGCCTGCGCACGAAGGTGCTGACGCGCAACTTCGTCGCCAAGGCGATCGGCGTCTACGCCCAGGACATCATCGAGGTGGTGGAGCACTGGAAGCTGCTGGGCGGCCTGCGCTGGGACCGGTTCGACGGCGATTACGTCAGCCCGCCGACGAGTGCCACGCCGCAGATCGAGCGCTCGCGCTCGGATTCGCTCTGGAGCCAGCGCTTCGGCGTGCTCTGGCAGCCGAACGACACCAGCTCGTACTACGCTTCGTACGGCACCTCGTTCAACACCTCCGGCGAGCTCTACAACTACGACGCCCAGGGCTCGAACACGCCCCCGGAAAAGAGCCGCAACATCGAGGTCGGCGCCAAGCTCGACCTGTTCGACGGCCAGGCCTCGGCCCGGGTGGCGCTGTTCCACTCCACCAAGTACAACGAGCGCAACCGCGATTCGCCCGACGGCCAGCCGCTCGAGCTCTACGTCCTGTCGGGCAAGCGCCATGCGGCCGGGGTCGAGCTCGACCTGGCCGGACGCATCGTCCCCGACTGGGAGGTGTTCCTCTCGTACGCCTTCATCCCGTGGGCCGAGATCGACGAGGCCGGCCCGGGCGGCACCCTGACCGGCGAGCTGCCCGGCCAGCGGCCGTCGATGACGCCGCGGCACAGCGGCACCCTCTTCACCACCTACCAGCTGACGCCGGAGCTGCGGATCGGCGGCGGCCTGAACGCGCGCAGCTCGCAGACGCCCAACCGCAACCCGCCCGGGATCGTGGCGCCGAGCTGGGTCACCGGCGACCTGCTGGCGGAGTACGCGTTCAACAAGCAGGTGACGTTCAAGTTCAACGTCATCAACGTCGCCAACAAGCTGTACGCCGACTCGCTCTACACCGCCCACTACATCCCCGGCCAGCCGCGCACCTTCTACGCGACCATGACGGCGCGCTTCTGAACCGCCGGGATATCCTCCGCCGATGCTGCTGCATGTGCCCCAGGTCCTGACGGCCGACGAGCTCGCCGGGATGCGCAGGACGCTCGCCGCCGCGTCCTGGAGCGATGGCCGCGCCACCTCGGGCGCGCAGTCGGCCCAGGCGAAGAACAACGAGCAGCTGGCGCAGGGCCGGCCGGAGCTGCCCGGGCTGCAGCAGACCGTGCTCGGCGCTCTCAACCGGCATGCGATGTTCTTTTCGGCGGCGCTGCCGCGGCGGATCCTGCCGCCGATGTTCAACCGCTATTCGGGCGCCACCAACGCCTTCGGCAACCACATCGACAACGCCGTCCGCTACCTCCCCGGCAGTCCCGGCGAGCGTGTTCGCACCGACATCAGCTGCACGCTCTTCCTCGCCGGGCCGGACGAGTACGACGGCGGCGAGCTGGTGATCGAGGACACCTACGGGGCGCAGCACGTCAAGCTTGCGGCCGGCGACATGGTGATCTACCCCGGAACGAGCGTCCACCGGGTCGAGCCGGTGACCCGGGGCGCGCGGCTGGCGAGCTTCTTCTGGGTCGAGAGCATGGTGCGCAGCGACGAGCAGCGGACCCTGCTGCACGACATGGACCGGCACCTGATGCGCCTGCGCGAGACCGTCGGCGAGACCGACTCCGCGGTGATCGGCCTGACCGGCACGTATCACAACCTGCTGCGCCTCTGGGCCGACGTCTGACGACGATCCGGCTTCGCTTTCGATCGCTCCCGGAGGCTGCGCGGCGGCCCTCCGACCCGCATTCGGATCGCGAAAATCGGCGCCGCGTCGCTGTCTGCGCGG
>Ga0068863_100001904_pt1 | contig 20720 bp, 11 predicted proteins | sample KBSSwiS62_FD_66596 | JGI IMG/M metagenome (GOLD analysis project Ga0068863, IMG submission 66596) | Switchgrass rhizosphere microbial communities from Kellogg Biological Station, Michigan, USA - KBS Switchgrass S6-2 | ecosystem: Host-associated > Plants > Roots > Rhizosphere > Soil ...
GGGATGCGCGAGGTGCCATTTGTAAATGTCCACCATGCGATCGCGGCCGTCGACTTCAACGACGGGAGTGATCAGCGTGATCATGCCGTCGCGAATGTCTTTGATGTACGGGCTTTCGTCCACGGCGAGGCGGTAAGCGAGTTCCATCAGGGCGGTGGGCGCGCCAGTTTCCGGAGAGTGAATGGTGCCGGTGATGTAGTAGATCGGAATTGCCTGCGCGACGATCTTGTCGGCTTCGGCGTCGTTGAGCTTCAGCGCGCGCGGATCGGCAAGTTTGGCGAGCAGCGCGCGATTCTCTTCCATCTTTTTCAGATTGGCGTCGGAAGAGAGCGCGACGGCGATCATTTCGCGGCCTTCTTCGGTGGTGCCGATAGACAACACTTTTACGCGCGGGCTGGCTTTTTCCAGCATGCGCATGTATTTGTACACATCTTCGGCGTAGGGCAGGATGCCGGGTGCGCCGGCAACGTCGCCTAACACCGCTTCGGGCGTTGGCACAGTTTTCGAGGCGGGGAGATAGTCCACCAGCGGCGACGTAAAGAAAGATTCCGTCGTGTACTGCTTCATTTTGGCAGTGTAGGCCTCGTCGATGGGCTGTTTTGCATCGCGGCCCGGCTGCGTTTCGCCGTCAGCGAGAGCACCTGCAACGAAACCGAGACCGGCAAAAATGGACAAAACGACTTTCAACCGGAAAGCGCGGGCCATGAAATGTCTCCGTGATGAAAATTGGACAGGTGATTGTACTGCGTTTTTAGACGGCGGCCAGTGGCGGTGCGTTTCCGTGAAGTCACTCGCGTCTGATTAATCTATCGGAAGAAACGAGATGCAGATGGGCGAGGGAGTAGTGAGAGTTTCTCCGGTAGGGGTAAGTTTGCCGGTGGACTGATCGATGCGGAATTCGACGATCTGGTTGGTGTTTTGGTTTTCGGCGAGGAGGAAGTGGCCGGTCGGATCGATAGCGAAGTGACGCGGTTCTTTGCCGCTGGTCGGGACGATTTCCACTTGTGTCAGAGTGCCCTTTTTCTGGTCGATCGCGTAGACGGCGAAGGAGTCGTGACCGCGATTGGAAGCGTAAAGGAACTTGCCGCTGGGGTGGATTTCGATTTCGGCGGCGTCGTTGCGGCCCGAGAAGCCTGTGGGCAGCATGGGAACGACTTGTACTGACTTGAATGAGTCTTTGTCGTGAGCAAAAACAGTTACCGTCGAGTCGAGTTCGCCGAGCAGGTACATGAATTTTTCGTCCGCTGCGAGCGCGACGTGGCGCGGACCGGCTCCGGGTTTGGCGACCGCACTACCGGACAGAGTGAGTGTTCCTTTCGCTGCGTCGAATTTGTAAGCCAGAACCTTGTCGAGGCCGAGGTCGGCGACGTAGACGATGTGGTTGTCTTTGGATGCGCCGATCCAGTGGGCGTGCGGCCCTTTCTGGTGCTTGTGCGGGCCAGGCTGGCCCTGGTTGGTTACGGTAGCAGTGTGTTCATCGAGTTTGCCATCGGAGGAAATGCGATAGACCACGGCGTTGCCGGTCGAATAATTGGCGGTGAGAAGGAATTTACCGGTGCGGTCGAAGGCGAGGTGGCAGGGACCTTCGCCCTGCGCGGGCTGCTGATTTAAGAGGGTGAGTCTGCCGGATTTTGCGTCGATGGAAAAGGCGCTGATGGTGCTGCCTTTATCCATTTCATTGGCGGCGTAGAGAAATTTCCCGCTGGGGTGAACGATTACCCAGGAGGGATCCTGGGTTTCGCCGGCGAGTTCGTAGGCGGACATTTTTCCGGTAGCGGGATCAAAGTCGAATTGATAGATGCCTTTGCTTTCGGTCTTTGACGTGTAGTTGCCGACGTACGCGCGATAGATTTTCGCGGCGGGAGGCTCTGGAGCTTCGGCGGCGGCCAACATCATCGGCACAAAGAGAAGAATAGCAGCGGAAAAAGCGTAGCTTAGGTTGTTCATGGCGCGGAAAAGTGTACACCAAATCTAGCGCATTGCATGCGGGCGCCGTAGAATCGAAAGTTACAGTGCAGGCGAATGCAAAGCTTCCGCTTGATCAGTTGCTGCGCGACTGAAACCGCAGAAGAGGCAGCGGCGCTGCCGCACTCCAGAGACTATTTCTTTTCTTCGTCGTTTTCTTCCTGCAGGACGGCGGCGGCGGCGATGGAGTCGTCTTCGTCCAGGCGGAGCAAGCGGACGCCCTGAGTGGAGCGACCGGCTTCGCGGATTTCGTTGGCGTGGACGCGGATGACTTTGCCGTGTTCAGTGATGATCATGACGTCGGACTCTTCGGTAACCTGAAGCGTGGCGACGACGGAGCCGTTGCGGTCGGTGGTCTTCATGTTGACGACGCCTTTGCCGCCGCGGGAAGTGATGCGGTATTCGGCTAGCGCGGTGCGCTTACCGTAGCCTTTTTCCGCTACGGTCAGCATGAGCGTGGTCAGCGAGTCCTTGATGTCCTCGTTTTCAAGTTCCTCCAGGTTCTGCGTGGTCTTCTTGCGTTCCTTCGCGATGATTTCGAAGTCGGGCTGCACGGCGTCCATGGAAACAACGTAGTCGTCCTTGTCGAGGTCCATGCCGTTGACGCCGCCGGCGTTGCGGCCCATCGCGCGCACTTCGGTTTCGCGGAAGAGGATGGCCTGGCCTTCGTGGCTGGCGAGGAAAATCATCTGCTTGCCATCGGTGAGCTTCGCGCCGATGAGTTCATCCTGGGCTTCTAGGCTGATGGCAATGATGCCGGTGGAGCGCGGATTGGAGAATTCGGTCAGCGCGGATTTTTTCACAGTTCCATTCTTGGTGGCCATGAAGACGAACTTGTCGGCGGCTTCGAGGTCGCGCGCGGCGACCAGAGCGGTGAGTTTTTCGTCTTCCTGGAATTTGACGAGGCTGTTGATGGCCTTGCCGCGAGTAGCAGCGGCGGCTTCGGGAATTTCGTAGACCTTGACCCAGTAGACGCGGCCCTTCGAGGTGAAGAGCAGGATGTAGCTGTGCGCGGAGGCGACGAAGAGGTGCTCGACGAAATCTTCTTCGCGCGTTTTGGCGCCTATGCGGCCCTTGCCGCCGCGTGACTGGTGGCGGTAGGTGTCGGTGGAAGTGCGCTTGATGTAGCCGGCATGGCTCACGGTGATGAGCATTTCAGTGTCGGCGATCAGGTCTTCCAGCTTGATTTCGTCCACTTTGTCGACAATCTGCGTGCGGCGGTCGTCGCCGTAGGCTTTGTGGACTTCCCGCAACTCAGCAGTGATGACCTGTTTTAGCTTTTTGTCGCTGGAAAGAATTTCGCGAAGCTCGGCGATCAAGTCGCGAATGGATTTCAATTCCTTGAGAATGTCGTCGATGGAGAGTTGCGTGAGGCGGTGCAATTGTAATTCGAGGATGGCGTCGATCTGGATATAGCTGAGGCCGAGAGTGTTAGTGCCTCCCATGGCCTCAATCTCAGGCGCACCCAGGAAGCGGTATTTGCGGCCGTCGAGTTTGACGCCTTCGAGCTTGCGTGACTTGCCGTTCTCGGTGATGGTGACATCTTGCTCGGTAAAATACTTAAACAGGTTTTCCTTGGCCTCCGCACGGCTGGCTGATCCCCGAATGACGCGAATCACGTTGTCGAGGTGATCGAGTGCCACCTGGTAGCCGACCAGGATATGTTCGCGTTCTTCCGCTTTGCGCAGTTCGAAAACCGTGCGGCGGCGAACCACTTCGACGCGATGTTCGATGAAGAGCTTGATCATCGGAATGATGCCGAGTTCGCGCGGCTGGCCGGCGACGATCGACAACAGGATCATGTGGAACGATTCCTGCATCTGCGTGTGCTTGAAAAGGTTGTTGAGGATGAGTTGCGATTCCTCGCCGCGCTTCAACTCGATCACGATGCGCATGCCTTCGCGGGAGGATTCGTCACGCACGTCGGCGATGCCTTCGATTTTTTTGGTTTGCACGAGTTCGGCAATGCGCTCGATCAACCGCGCTTTGTTGACCTGATAGGGAATTTCGGTGACCACGATGTTTTCGCGGTCCTTTCCGTTATCCTCGATCGCGGCTTTGGCGCGCATGGTGAAGCTGCCGCGGCCAGTGCGGTAAGCCGCTTCAATACCTTCGCGCCCGGCAATGTACGCGCCGGTGGGAAAATCCGGGCCGGGAACGATTTTCAGAACTTCCTTGAGCGGGGCGTCCGGCTTTTCAATCAACATAATCGCCGCGTCCACGATTTCGCGCAGATTGTGCGGAGGAATGTTGGTGGCCATGCCGACGGCGATGCCGCTGGCGCCGTTTACGAGAAGATTGGGAATGCGCGAGGGCAGAACGACAGGCTCTTCGCGCGTCTGGTCGAAGTTTGGAATGAAATCGACGGTCTCTTTTTCGAGGTCCGCAAGAATGTCCTCGGTGATTTTGGCGAGGCGAGCCTCGGTGTACCGCATGGCCGCGGGAGGATCACCGTCAACGGAACCGAAATTCCCCTGGCCGTCGATCAGCGGGTAGCGCATGTTGAAATCCTGCGCCAGACGCACCAGTGCTGGATAGATCACCGCTTCGCCGTGAGGATGGTAATTCCCGGAAGTGTCGCCGCAGATCTTGGCGCATTTGCGGTAGCCGCGGTTAGACGCCAGTCCAAGATCGTTCATGGCGACAAGGATGCGGCGCTGCACCGGCTTCAACCCATCGCGAACGTCGGGCAGCGCGCGCGCGATGATGACGCTCATCGCATAGTCGAGATACGACTTGCGCATTTCCGCTTCGATATCAATAGGAAGAAGAATGGATGTGTTTGTTTCGTCTGCCATGTTCCCTCAGCGCTTGGTTTTTTCAGTACCGCTTGGTTGCAATTGCAAAGCCACACTTCACCTGCTCGTGCGTTCGAAGACGTACGCTTTTACGGTGTCAAACGCCTCCGCCGTGTTGCTAAACCGGCGCGCAGCGAATTCCACTTCCGCAGCCTTTAAAAACGCGTCGCGCTCGGCATCGTTCGCGAATTCCGCGGCAACCCCGTACTGCGTATCCGGATTTTCCACGAGCGCCGCGCGGAATTCACTCACGCTCAGTCCGCGCAGCCCCGGCAAAGTCGTCCATCCCAATTGGTAGAGCATCGATTCCCTGCAGCGATGGCGTCCGCGGTGGCAGCTAAATATCCAGGTTGACGACTTCGAGTGCGTTGTCCTCGATAAATTTTCTGCGCGCTTCGACATTTTCACCCATAAGTGTCGTGAAAATATCCTCGGCGGCAACAGCATCCTCCAATTTTACCTGGAGAAGGGTGCGCGTATCGGCGTTCATGGTGGTGTCCCAAAGCTGCTCGGCATTCATTTCGCCCAGTCCCTTGAACCGTGTGATGGTGAAGTCTTTCTTCGCGTCCTCCATCACATAGTTCAGCACGTCGCTGGCTTTTTCTTTGGAAGTCTTGCTGCCGTTGCGTGTAACGATGAACGGCGGATGATTGAATTCCTCGATCTGCCTGGCCAGGCCGCGGAGACGTTTGTATTCCGCGGTCGAAGCGACGGCCCAATTGATTTTCTGGTTATGCGGCGCGCCAAACTGAATTTCGTAAAGGCTATGCTCTTCGTCAAATGCGAGCTTGCCTTCCAGTTTGATCTTGGCCTTGTCGATTTCCTTGAGGAGCTTCTCCAAAGTCTTCTTGTCCTCAAAATCGGTTTTCTTTTCAAGACCGCTCCCGGCGAGAAGCTCGACCAGCGCGGGTTCGCGGAGGCGCCGGGCAAGCTTGGCGGCGGCCGCTTCGTATTCCTGCACGTTGAGGAGAAAAGATGTGAGCCGTGCGCCTTCCAGGCTGACGCCTTCCTTGGCCTTGACGACGTGATCTTCCGTGGCGCGTTTCATCAATTCACGCGCGAAATCACGCTCGTCGCGGATGTAGCGCTCGCTCTTGCCGCGCTTCACGCGGTAGAGTGGCGGCTGGGCGATGTAGATGTGGCCGCGGTCGATGAGTTCCTTCATATGACGGAAGAAAAAGGTGAGCAGCAACGTGCGGATGTGCGAACCGTCGACGTCCGCATCGGTCATGAGAACGATCTTGTGGTAGCGGAGCTTGCCGGCGTCGAAGTCGTCCTTGCCGATGCCAGTGCCAAGCGCGGTGATGATGGCGCGGATCTCTTCGTGGCCCAGCATTTTGTCGTAACGCGCTTTTTCGACGTTGAGGATTTTGCCCTTGAGCGGAAGGATGGCCTGGAATTTGCGGTCGCGGCCCATTTTGGCGGAGCCGCCTGCAGACTCGCCCTCTACGATGAAGAGCTCGCAGCGCGTCGGATCGCGCTCCTGACAATCGGCGAGCTTGCCAGGCAGGCCGCTGGAATCCATGGCGGACTTGCGACGGGTGAGTTCGCGGGCTTTGCGGGCGGCTTCACGAGCGCGGGCAGCGTCGATACATTTGGAAATGATGCGGCGCGCGACCGTGGAATGCTTGTCAAACCACTCACCGAGCTTTTCGTTGACGAGTTGCTCTACGTCGCCTTTGATGTCGCTGTTCAGTTTGCCTTTGGTTTGGCCTTCGAACTGCGGCTGCGGGAGCCGGACGCTGACTACCGCGACCAGGCCCTCGCGCACGTCGTCGCCGGTGATGCTGACTTCGTCTTTTTGTTCCTTCAACATGCCGGCGGAAGAAGCGAAATTGTTGATGCTGCGGGTGAGGGCGGAGCGGAAGCCGGAGAGATGGGTACCGCCGTCGACGGTGTTGATGGTATTGGCGAAGGCGAAGACGTTTTCGCCATAGGAATCGTTGTACTGCAGGGCGATTTCAATTTCGACGTTGCCCTTCTTGCCTTCCATGTAGATGGGCGAGTCGTGGAGCGTGGTTTTGCCGCGATTGAGATGCTTCACGAATTCGGCGATGCCGCCAGTGAAGCGGAACTCGGCGGATTTTTCGCTGCGCTCATCGGTGAGCGTGATTTTCAGGCCTTTATTGAGAAACGCATATTCGCGGAGGCGAGTGGCGAGCGTGTCGTAGCTGAAGACAGTTTTCTCGAAGATGGAAGCGTCCGGATGGAAGGTGACCTTGGTACCGGTTTTGCGGGTTTTGCCGGTCTGCTTCAACTTTGAAGTGGGCTTGCCCTTTTCATAGCTCTGTTCCCAGACGGCGCCATCGCGCTGAATTTCGAGCTCGAGCGAGTCAGAAAGAGCGTTGACGACGGAGACGCCGACACCGTGCAGACCACCGGAAACTTTGTAAGTGTCGCTGTCGAACTTGCCGCCGGCGTGGAGAACGGTGAGGACGACTTCGGCGGCGGGACGCTTTTCAGTGGCGTGCATGTCCACGGGAATTCCGCGGCCGTTATCCACCACGGTGACAGAGTTGTCTTCGTGGACGGTGACGTTGACCTCATCGGCGTAGCCGGCCATCGCTTCGTCAACAGAGTTGTCGACGACTTCCCAGACCAGGTGATGCAGACCCATTTCGCCGGTGGAGCCAATGTACATGGCCGGACGCAGGCGGACAGCTTCAAGGCCGCCGAGAACTTTGATGGATTTTGCATCGTACTGATGGCCGCCCGGGCCTTTGCCGGTCACGGATTCTTTTTCTTTGTCACCCATTAGCCCCTCATCTCTTGGCGAACAAAAATCGCGGAGCAGTGCCCGGATAGCGGGCGCTCATAAAATCATTATTGTTATGAAGCAAGACTGGCGCGCTTGCGGAAGGATTCCAACATCGTCCCGTGCAGCCGGCGAAATTCGCGGCCGACGCCTTACTCTTTGATCCTCGGTGCAGGCACCGGGACTCGTAGAGTTCCTGCTTCATCCCATCCCGCACAGCGGGACGCGGCGAAGACTATTCCCCTGCGAACTCCATCGCGAAGCGAGCAGGTTCGTTACTCCAGGTTGGCTGCAATCCGCTGCTGGCGCGCAGCGACCGCGAGAGCAACCGATCCTGGCGGACGAGCTCCAAAAATGATTTGGAGCGTGTCGATTTGAGGGTGATTTCTGCGAATCGACGACCTGAAAATTATAGCGGAAAGGGGCGACTTTCACAACCGGCTAGGCATGTTTACCCAAACTTAAACCTCTTGTTTTGTGTTATTTAAGCCGGCGCGGAGAAGGATCAGTCGGCGCCGGAACTGGCTGCGACAAGTGCGTGGAACGCGATGCCGCTTCTTGCAGCAACTGGAGTATCGAGCATTTGCCGGATAGCGGCAAAAACGGCTTGAAAACGCGAGTCATAGCCTTTTCGAGCGATTCGATCTTGCGGCGAAGCTCTTGGTGAGTGGCCAAGAGTTCACATAAACGACGAAAGTCCGCATGATCACATTGTTGACCTGGATTGGGCGCGAACTGCGTAGAACACCGGATAGCATAGCAACGCCCTGTCCGTGAATAGCAAAGGCCAGTAACGCTCGTCCGCCGCGCGTACTTTTTGAAGCGTGCGTAGGTTACATTTCTATTTTTAGATTAATCAATGGTTAGCTATCTGAAGAATACGTTCAGATGCGCATGGGCATGATGATGTAACGGTAGCGGTAGGATTCATCGGCGAGGGGACGCATCTGGCCGGCGCTTTGTTCGTCTTTCAGTTCGATGCTGATGGGGCCCTCGGCGGCAGCGGCGAGAAAGTCCAGGACGTAGCTGGAATTGAAGCCGATGGCGATGGGATCGCCCTTGTACTCCTTGTCGATATTTTCCTTGGCTTCGCCGTACTCCGGGCTGGACGCGGAAATTTCGATTCCGTCGGTGGAGACGGCGAACTTCACGGCGTGGGAGCGCTGGTCAGCGAGTTGTGAAACACGGCGGACGGCGTCGTGGAGTTCGACGCGTTCGAGGACTACAGATTTGTTGTTGTCGCGAGGCAACACCGCTTCGTAGTTCGGAAATTGACCGGTGAGGATGCGCGAAATCAGAAGACGGTGGCCAACCTGGAAGAACAGGTGGCTTTCGTCTTTGGCGAAGTCCATTTTGGCTTCGTCGCCGGAGACGGTAGAAAGTTTTTCGACTTCATCCATGGCTTTTTTGGGAATGAGGATTTTGACTTCGCCGTTGAGGCCGCTGAGTTTTTGATCGGTTTCGGCGAGCGCCAGGCGGTGGCCATCGGTGGCGACCATGGCGAGCGTATCAGGCTTAAGGATGAGCAAGCCGCCGTTGAGCGTATAGCGCGACTCCTCCATCGAAATAGCGAATTTCGTTTTGGAGATCAGGCTTTCCAGCACGGTGGCGGGGATTTTGACGAGAACATGCGGCATGGCCGGGAGAGCTGGGAAATTTTCCTTGGCCATGCCTACCAGTTTGTACTTTTTACGATCGCTGACAATCTCGACCCAGTGGTTGTCGAGGAGCTTGAATTTGATTTCGCCCTCGGGCAGCAAGCGGACCAGTTCCAGCAGTTTTTTTGCAGGAATAGTACCGGCGCCCTCTTTCTTGACGCTAGCGTCGCAAGAGGTGCGGATACTCAACTCCAAGTCGGTTGCGGTGATGGTCACGCGGCCGTCGCGCGCCTCAACGAGGAGATTGGAAAGAATGGGGATGGTGGTTTTGCGTTCCACCACACCCTGCGTGGTGTTGAGCTCATTCAGAAGAGCTGACTTCGTTACACTGAATTCCATCGCTTGGCTTTCCTCGCGTGCGGTTCCGGTTGCAGACATTCGGTGACCTTTCTCACTTATCTCAAGACTTGAAAAGGCAAGCCCTGAAACCCTGGGGACGGGATTCCGCTGCAGCGTACTTTACCCGGTTTTTACGCTGGGCGAAAGGCTTACGAACGAAAAGACCATGTGGAAATTGGTGGAAACTGATACGGCCAGGGTCAGTTGGGTGGATGGAATGCGGAGCCACAACCCACAACTACAATTTCAACAAACAGGATAATTGATTTTCAATTCCTAAGAACCTTTGCGCCTTTGTTGTTGTGATGAGTATTGTGGAACTGTGGAAAGCCTCGCAAGCAGCCTCAATCAAAAACGTTAGCGGCAAACGAGAGTGTGGAATTTTTGTGGTGTACGTGGAAATATACTGTGCTGCACCAGATTCTCACATTAAGGATTCTAAGTTCTCCTCACTGTTCAACAAAATATCCCCAGCTTGCCCACTTGTTTTTCACAAGCGCAGCAACCGGCCAAAATCCCGCGGCGTCCACCGCACGAAGGAGTGACACAAGCGATCGGCACAAAGGCAAATTCGATTTGTTGTCGCGCAAAAAAAAACTTTATTGGAGGGCGTCCATCAAACGAGTGATAGTGCGGTTCAAATCTTTGTCGGATCGGCGCATCCCTTCGATCTTGTTGATGGAATGCAAAACAGTGGTGTGGTGCTTGCCACCGAATTGACGGCCGATCTCGGGTAGCGAAGCAGTGGTGAGCTGCTTGACGATGTACATAGCTACCTGGCGTGGAAAGGCGATGGCGCGGGTATTGCTGCGGACCTTCAAGTCCTGTTCGCGTAGATTGAAATGTTCGCTTACCCGCTTCTGGATTAAGTCGATGGTGACGCGCTTTTCCTGCGAAGCGATAATATTGCGCAGCACCTGCTGGGCGGTGGCGAGAGAAATCGCAGCGCCGGTCAAAGAAGCGTAGGCCATCAAGCGGGTCAGCGCGCCTTCCAGTTCGCGCACGTTGGACTTGATGGCGCGCGCGATGTATTCAGCCACATCATCGGGGAGCACAAAGCGATCGTTTTCCGCTTTTTTCTGAAGAATAGCGATTTTAGTTTCCAGGTCGGGCGGCTGAATGTCCGCGATCAATCCCCATTCAAACCGCGAGCGCAGGCGTTCTTCAATTGAGTTGATCTCTTTCGGGAGGCAGTCCGAAGAAATGACGATCTGCTTGTGCTGTTCGTAAAGCGCGTTGAAAGTGTGAAAGAACTCTTCCTGTGTGCGTTCCTTGCCGGCAATGAACTGAATGTCGTCGACCAGGAGCACATCCACCGTGTGGAAGCGCTCGCGGAAGCTAAACATTTTGTCGAAGCGCAACGAGTTAATGACTTCGATGGTGAATTTCTCGGCGCTGACGTAGCTTAGGCGCGCAGCGGGATTGCGCTGCTTGATCATGTGCCCGATGGCATGCATCAAGTGGGTTTTGCCCATACCCACGCCGCCATAAAGGAACAAAGGGTTGTAGGCCTTGGAGGGCTGCTCGGCAACGGCGCGCGAAGCCGCGTGCGCGAACTCGTTGGACTTGCCGACCACAAAGGTGTCGAAGGTATAGCGCGAATTCAGTTGGTGGTCGCTGCTTTCAAAATCCAGCTTAGATTGTTTGATCGCTGCGCTGGCAACGGCGGGACTGGCGGCCACCGGTTCTTCTTCTGTGCAGACATACTGAACGCGAGTATTGGGCACGCCCAATTCGTGGAATACGGCTTTCACGATCTCGCCGTAGGTACGGGAGAGGACCTGACGGAAGACCGTGGTAGGAATCTGGACGTGCAAGACGTCGCCTTCGACGCGGCTCAGCCGGGTTGGCTGAAACCAAGTGGCGAAGGTATTGATGCTAATGCGAGATTTGACGCGCTCCAGGAACCTGTCCCACAAATTTGCCGCTTCGCGTTCTTTACCAAGTTGGATCGCCGTCGTCATCAGAGCAAAATACCAACCTCTCGCTATTTCCACAGGTGTGTATATCCTGTGGAAAGACAATTTTCCTCTTGAGGTCCTATTTCGTACGGGGAAGCCATTCGCAGCGGAACGTTCGCTTGCCCCTAGATTCCGCCTGCGTCTCTTTTTGTCCCTCGACCGCCAACTGACTTTGTAAGTCAGCGGGGGATTCTCGCCGATTGACGCCAACGGGGCAAGGAAAAAATGTGGAAGAGCGCGTGCCCGTGTTCACACAGCATACACAGTTTTTCCACAAGCACAAAATCTGTGAATGCAAACCTTTTCCGTCACGCAAGTGCAACAATTCGAGGAGGAAAAGAGCAACAGCCTCTGTGTGTGGCGAAACATTCCCGAAGAGAACGGCAGCTTCATGCGAAGAACATGCTGTGGAAAAGTGCCGTCGCACAAAGAAAAATTCGTCGTACAGATTTTCTGGTGCGCTCGCTAAGGGAGTCACTTTACGTCGAGGCGTTCAAATTCGTAGACGCCAATCGGATCGCCGCCGATGATTAAGCGATTTTTTTCCACCACAATGGCGTTGGCCTCGAGGCGCGCGTTCTGCGGCGTGTAGAGACGGTACATGGAGCGGCGATTGCCTTCTTTATCGAAGCGGAGCAGAGTGCTGCCCATGGCGATCCAGACTTCTCCGGTGGATTTATCGACGCCCATTGCGGTCATCACCTGCTTGAAGCGCGGCGGATCACCTCGCCGTTCCTGTTTCTCGATTTCATGGCGCACCGCGGCGGCTTCCTGCATCACGTCGAGCGAGGAATAGCGCAAGTCTCCGGCGGCGTAGCCGAAACGATCGAACTGGCGCACGGTAGGTTCGGGGAAATACTGGAAGCCATAATACAAATGGCCCTGCGCATCGGTGGCCAAGTCTCCCATGTTGAGGTAACGGTTCAAGTCTTGGCGGTCGGTAAGCGACTCTGCGTCGCCAAACTCGCGGACAAGCCTTCCGTTCTTGTCGAAGACGGTGACCAGGGCCGCCTGGCGCATGGTGGCGACGGCCACTTCGCCCTCGGGCAACGCTGCGACGGCCAAAGGCGCGTTGATATTGATGGTGCGCAGGTGTTTGGCGTCCTTAGAATAGACCTGGACGGTATTCGAGGCTCGATCGGCAACATAGATTGTACCGTCGGCGTCAACGTCGCAGTCTTCGCCATATTGGACCAGAACTTCTCCTGAGGTCCTTGCCTCGGCAAGCGCTGCTTCGGGAAGAGCCGACGCTTCCCGCATGGTAAGCAAACGCCGCGCCTCGGGGGAATACACCACCAGCCCCGGGAATGGCGAAGCGAGAACATAGATTTTTCCGTCGGCGCCTTCGCGAATTTGCTTTAAGCCCGGTCCTACCGGAGCGAAAAGGCGGCGCTTGGCCACCATGTCAGCGTCAATTTGCGCGGCGGCGGAGACTGCCGAGAGGAAAGTGAGACACGACACCGCAAGGATTCTCAAGGCTGGGGCACCCCTGTCCCGATGCTATTCGTCTGATAAGACTGCCAGTTACGCCTTTTAGGTTGCTTTTGCCGTCTCCGGTGCGCCGCGTCCGTCAATTCACCTGGGCGCCGCGAGTCAGTCAATGCGCAACCGCAGCCTTTCGATGCTGGTGGCGCGAAGCCGACCCGCAGAGTTTCGCGGGCCATCGTCGTCCGTTTCAATCAGGACGGCATTCAATTGGACGTCGCCCTGCGCCACTTCGAAACGAGCGGGCAAACCATCCAGAAATTTCTTGATGATACCGGCGCGATCCATGCCGATTACGCCGGCGTGTGGCCCAGTCATGCCGACGTCGGTTATGTACGCAGTGCCTTGCGGCAAAACGCGCTCGTCCGCGGTGGCAACGTGCGTGTGCGTTCCGACGACGGCCGTGGCACGACCGTCCAGGTACCAGCCGATGGCAATTTTCTCACTGGTGGTTTCAGCGTGCATGTCGACCAGAACAAAGGCCACGTCAGCAAGAAGACTCGCCAGCAACTCATCCGCTTTGCGAAACGGATCGTCAATTGCCGGCAGGAACACGCGGCCCTGCAGATTGATCACGGCATACTTCACACCGTTCTTGGCGGTGCCGACGTACATTCCCTTGCCGGGATTGCCTTCGGGGAAATTCGCCGGGCGCAGAAGGCGCGGTTCGTACGGCATGAATTCCATGATTTCGCGGCGATCCCAACTGTGGTTGCCGCCGCTGATTACTTCGACGCCGCATTTGAGGAGTTCTTCGACGATTTTGGGAGTGATGCCGAACCCGGAGGCCGAATTTTCGCCGTTGGCGATCACCAAATCGATGTGCTTTTGCGATAGCAAATCGGTGAGGCGGTCGCGAACGATTTCGCGGCCCGGTGAGCCGACGATGTCTCCGATGAAGAGTACGCGCATGGATAAGTGGTCAGTATCAGTCGTCAGTTTTCAGACGGAAGACTCGCAAACCTATCACAACGCGCCTCCACGGCTGTCGTAATGCAGTCTATCAGCAGCAGCTTGTCGGAAGACGTGCTACAACATTTCACTGATGGCTGAATTCTGACCGACTAATGAACAAAAGAGCGGACTGCTTGGCCGTGGAGAGCTAGGCCGTGAACCTCCGAATTAGGTGGGCACCACGAGCCAACCATTAGGCTTTCCTGCCCCGCTCGCGAGTCGGTAGTTTTCATCTCAAGGTTTGTAAATACAAACCCTGAAACCCGACGCGCCAACGGGACAGGCCGTGCACACAGGCTGTCTGTCCGCAGCACCCCAGAGATTCATTACGGTTCAAACGGCGTTCGCACTCTCACCTGCTTCGAAGTGCCGCTCCGCTCACATTCTACAACTTGAGAGTGCTCGTTCCCAACTGCGCCGAAATCCTAGAGCGCACGCCTAAGAGCTGATGGATTTCCACCTCAAGAAATTTTCCAAGGAATTGTGACCGCGCTTCCAGAAAAGCTTCGCCGCAGCGAGGCGCCAGTTTGCGGCCAAGTTGAGCTGGTGAAGCGCTCGATGAGGCCGCGAGCTTCCAGCTTGTCCAGGTGCCGCGTCACACGGCCTTTGTCGCGGCCAATGACCGAGGCAAGTTCACCTGAAGATCGCGATTTTGCCTCGGCGCAGCGAATCAGCAGCGCCGCCTCCTGGCAGTCAGGCCGAACGGCCGAAACCGAGCGTCCATGGCATTTTGCAATTGAATGCCGGTCTGCGCGATCAAAGCAAGCAGCAGCTCTTCGCTCTCCCTGCGAAAATGTGAAGCTGTCTTGTCACGTTGATCGTGAAAGGCGGCCCGACCCGGCATCGAAACTCTCCCAGTGTGAAATTTTGGCAGTGCTGCCAGGGAAGTGAGAGCTAGAAGTGGAAGCCAACTTCCGCTGAATACGTACGAGGCGTCACAAAGTGCGTGCCGCTGAATGTCGACAGGAAGTTGTAGAGTGCAACCTCATTGCTCAGATTGATTACGGTAAAGCGTGCGCTCCACCGGTAACGGTCGCCGTGAAACAGATTGTCGTGACCGGCGCTGATATCGAACAAGTGGCGCGGTGCGATTCGTGGAGGATTGTGATCGTCATTTTCCGTTCCGGGAGCCGGAAGGCTGATGCGCGTCGATCCATACAAAGACGGATCGCAGCTGGTCAGTGGCGCTGTCAGCGTCGGAACCTGGCTTCCGCAGAACAACCCTGCCTGAATCTGCTGGTCGGCGGTGAAGCCAGTCAGATCCACGGGAACCCCGGCGGCCGCCACCGGCACAGCGCCGGACACCAGTCCGTTATCGTAGCGCCAATTGAAGGCAATCCATGGCCAAACCTTTTTAGGCTGATACTGCAGGTGCGTTGTTTGCTGGAACTTCTGGTCGTGGTCGATGCGGAATGCTCCTTCCGTCGAGAAGTCCGTGCCCAACCCGCCAACCTGCGGATTGAAGAAGCGCGAGTTTACGCCGCTCATTACAACGAACGCTGTCAGGCCGTGATAGTTCGGGACGCTCGCGCGAATGGAAAACCCGCTGATTTTGGACCTGTCCCACGCGATCGGAAACGTAATGGGAGTATTGAAAAGCACGCCGAAGTCGAAAGCATTGTGCGTGTATTTCCACAGGTAATCGCCGTCAATGACCAGGTGCCCTCCGAAAGCCTGCTGAAACCCGGCGTGAAACTCATTGCGCTGCCCCGGACGAATCGGACCCGGTTGGCCAAGGACGCTGGAAAAGACGCCAGTCGGATCCCCTAGACTTCCAACCACCAGGTTTTCGTTAAACGGAGTCTCCATAACCCGAGCGTAGGACACGCGAAGAACGGTGTTGGTTGGCTTGATGTTGTAAGCGACGCCCAGCCGAGGTTCTACCTGGTTGTCATTGCTTTCGATCCCGCGGTAAATGTCGCCGCGCAGTCCCACGTTGAACGACCAGTTGCCAGCCGTTATGGTGTCTTGAACATACAGCCCCACTTCCTTGACGTCCGCGTGCCCGCGAAACCCAAAAAGATCGCCACCACGCGTAAGGTCGAACGGAAGCAGGAGCGAGCACGGGTCAACCAAGGCCACACCGCCGACAAAGCAAGGATCGCCATTCGCATCCACGAGAGAAGGGATGAAAGTCGAATCGACAATTCCCAGATTGTCTTTCTCAGTCAAAAACGTGTGCTGGAACGTGACGCCTGCCTTGATGTTGTGGCGCCCCTTCACGTAAGAGATGTCGGATCGAAATCCCAAGTTGCCGAGCGTGCGGTCCTGCGCGATCGACTCGCTCTGCAGCAACGGGCTGAAATCATCGAATGGATTTCCGCTCGGATAGTAGTTGTAGTGATCGTGACGCCAGAAAACTCCCGCGGTCAGCAGCATTGAAGTGCCGAAAAGGTGAGTCCAGGTCGGCGCCAGATTGTAAGTCTTGATTTGCGAGCGCTGATCACTGGGACCCAGAGGATCGCCGTTGGTGGGATTCACGAGCACCGTACCCGTGGCATCGCAATCGAAATCGAGCCCCGGCGGGCACAGATGCAGCTGCGCGTCGTACGAGTTTGGATTCTGGAACCAGGAACGCGTGTAGCCGGCATTGAAGTGGACCGTGTCTGCTTGGCTCAGCTGAAAATCCACGCGGTCAAAAATATTCTGCTGGTTTCCCTTGTCATGCATCACCTGCGGCTCAGGTGGATCGAGAAAGCGACTCGTTTGCAGTCCGCTCGCCGCCACGAAGTTGCCCCACTTCTGTCCGCCGAACGCCAGGTCGAATCCGGCCGTAGTGGTGCCGAAGGAGCCGTAGGATGCGTGAACGCTTCCCGTCGGCGTGGTCTGCCCTAAACCCGAACGCGTGGTCACTTTGATCACCAGACTCGTTTTGTCGCCAAATTCGGCAGGCGGCGCTCCAGCAATCACTTCCAGCGATTGAATGGACTCCACCGGAATCTGGTTGGAGAAAACCTTGCTCTGCTGATCGGTGATCGGCTGTCCGTCCACCGAAAACGAATTTTCCGCGTGATCGCCGAGCCCGTGGAAAAGGCCATTGGAATCGGCGACGACTCCGGGCGACGCCAGCGTTACCAGCGAACTAACCGAAGATGACGGGCTTTCCAGCGGTAACTTTTCAAAAAGCCCGCGATCCACGTCGGTGTGCGGTGTCGAATCATTTTCCACCAAATCCGCGCCAGTCGCCTCGACCGTAATGCTGGTGTTGGCGGAACCAACCTTCAGGACGATCTGCAGTGTCGCGGGCACACTAGAACGAACGTCCACGTCCTGCGAGTAGTCGGCAAAACCCGCAGCGGACACGACGGCGTGATAAGTATTGAAAGGCACGTTGATAAACCGAAATGCGCCATCCGTTCCCGTAGTGGCCGTGCGCTTGTACCCGCTGACCGCATAGGATATTTCCACGGTTGCGTTTGCCACGGCAGCTCCGGACTGATCCTTCACCGCTCCTTCAATCGTGCCGGAAGATTGCGCACACGCCGGAATCGCGCTGAAGCAGAAATTCCCTAAGACTGCCAATACTGCAAAGGCAATAGATGCAAAATTGCGAAAAATCTTCAACATGAAATTTTCTCCAAGGCACGAAGGCCGATGTTGAGTGGATCAAGACCGCTGTAAGAAGCGGAGTCGCCTGCGGTGACAGAAATGCCAACCGAGCGAATGGCTGAGACTACGAGCGGACTTCAGGGATGATGACTAAGCGAAGGGAGGAGCGCGGCCGGCGTGGTGCAGCGAAACTTCATTCAGCGCGGTGGCTTGAATTGCGCGGGAATCGTGCCAGCCGGTAATCTCGGGCGCTTCGACCACCACACCCGCGGAAGCCGCCAGCGCAGGCGCATGCAGCGACTGGCAAACATGGCAAACCGGGTCCTGTCCGGCGCGGTGCTGGTGCAGGAAGCTGCCGCCGGCGGCGAAATAGAACAGCGCCAGGCAGACCAAAGCTGCGGCGCATCGGCGCAATGCTCGGGCACCCAGGTAGGAGAGGTCAGCTTGCATGCTTCGTCAGACTACACCGCCTTGCCATGATTTGACGGCGTAAACCAGCTCTCGGTTGCATATCTGACCACTTCGGAGCCGCGAGTCCTTGACCCAGCAATGATTCTCTCCTAAGCTGCGTCTTAACAGACACATGCCAGTGAACCGCGTAAACGGCCGCATCATCGCCTTAGTGCTCCTGGTGCTTTTTCTAGGGGCGCAAATCCACTTTCTGTCCGACCTGGAGTCGGGCCAGGTGGGAGCACACCTGTGCCCGGTCTGTTCCGTCTTGACCTTCGCTATTCTGTTTACGCTCCCAGTTCTGTGCTCACTTCCGGTGACTGGCCGAGCGAACGTCCTGGCTACTGTCGGTGTTACCCCGCAGGTAATCAGCCGTTTGACTTCTCCTCGTGCACCCCCGCCCGCTAAGTCTTTTCGGATTCTTTCTTCGTTTTAACCGTTCAACCTCTTTTCAACCTTCTTGGAGCGCCCTATGAAACGCACCGTTCTGTCCTCAATTCTGGCTCTGCTTTCCTCATTGTCCGTTCGTGCGCAACAAAATGCCATTTCTCCAGTCCCGCCTGGTGAAGCGCGCATCCAATCTCTCGAGGAGCAAGTGCGCACGCTCGCAGAGCAGGTCGCCCAGCTCCGCGCTGAATTGCAGACGGTGCGGCAATCGCAGGCACCCGCGGCGCCTACGTCGAATCACGTTCTGCCGGCGGCAGCGCACGTTGAACCAGTTATGGTCACTGCCTCACCTGCGAACGCCGTTACGCCGACCGCACCGTCCGCTCCGGCGCCGGAGGCCGTTGCCCCCGCAGCGCCGACCCAGGTTGCGCAGACACAAACGTTCGGTGGCGCTACTTCTAACGCAAAACTCCTTAATCCAGACATCAGCTTGATCGGCGATTTCGTGGGCACAGCGGGCCACAACAGCGTCTCGCCAAGCCCATCGCTGGAGATGCACGAGACGGAAGTCGGCATGCAGGCCATCATTGATCCATACGCCCGCGCCGACGCGTTTCTCTCTTTCGGAGAAAAAGGAGTAAACGTCGAAGAGGCCTACGTCACTTTCACTTCGCTTCCGGCAGGATTGCTTCTTAAAGTCGGCAAAATGCGCGCTGAGTTTGGCAAGGTCAACACCATCCACAACCACGCTCTTCAGTACATTGACCGGCCGCTTGTAACAAACAACCTTATAGGCGGCGAAGATGGCATCGATGACGCGGGCTTGTCGGTCACGCGCTTTATCCCCGCGCCCAAGGGCTGGTTCGCCGAAGGCACCGCTCAGGTGTTTCGCGGCGATTCCGACGACGTTTTCAGCGCGACCCGGCGCCAGGACGTGAGCGTTGTGGGGCACCTCCGTGCCTATCGAGACCTGAATGAATCCACCAATCTCGATCTGGGCGTTTCCTACGCTCGAGGCCACAACAACGCTGGAGAATTCGCCTCCGACCCTTCCGAGTTCCTGACAAATCTTTATGCCGCCGATGCCACTCTTCGCTGGAAGCCGCTGCGCCGCGCCATCTACAATTCGTTTCTGTTTCGCACCGAACTCTTCTGGAGCGCTCGCGATCAGTTCTCCCCTGCCGACATTTTCGAAACGCAGCACGCGTTCGGCATGTACGCCCATGCCGAATATCGCCTCAATCGCCGCTGGACCGTGGGCGGCCGCTTCGATCGCAGCGGCCACGCAAACAATGGCAACCTGACCGACACTGGTTTTTCGGGTATCCTCACCTACTGGCCTAGCGAGTTCAGCCAGATCCGTGGCCAGTATCGCTACGGTCATTTGCTGGATCCCGCGACCCTGCGTTACGACAACGCCAACGAATTATTGTTCCAGTTTCTTTTCGTGATGGGTGCGCATGGCGCCCATCCATTCTGAGTATTCCGGAGAAACTTGATGACCGCCGCAAAACTGTACACACGCTATATCGCGTTGCTCTCCGCCCTCGCGCTGCTTTTTTCTTTCGGTCCGCCGCCGTCATACGCGGCGAGCAAGCTCAACGTCATGACCGCCACCACGGACTTGGCAGCGCTCGCGCAGGAGATCGGCGGCGACAAAGTGGACGTGGAATCCATTGCCCGCGGTTATCAGGATCCCCACTTCGTTGAAGCGAAGCCCAGTTTTCTCTTGAAGCTGCGCCGGGCCGACCTTCTGATCGTGGTGGGTCTCGAGCTTGAAATCGGCTGGCTGCCGCCACTGATCACACAGTCGACCAATCCGAAAATCCAGGTGGGAGCGCCCGGATATTTCGACGCTTCACGCTTCGCCAAAATTCTGGAAATCCCCACCGGAGCAGTTACCCGCGCAGAGGGCGATGTTCATCCGCAGGGCAATCCGCACTACTGGCTGGATCCGGAGAACGGCCTGCGCATCGCTAAGGGCATCGCGGACAAATTCAGCGAAATGCGCCCCGGCGACGCGGCCTATTTCGCGGAGCGGTATGCCAATTTGGAGCAGCGCCTGAAACAGGCCGACCAGCAATGGCTTGCGCAGATGAAGCCTTACGCCGGCCGCAAAATCGTTACTTATCATCGCTCCTGGCCCAATTTCGCGGAACACTTCGGTTTGAACGTTGTCGGTTACGTGGAACCGCGCCCGGGCATTCCTCCTAGCCCGCAACACACGGTTGAACTTATCGGCCAGATGAAACGCGACGGCGTGAAAGTGATTGTTGTCGAGCCTTACTTCGACTTAAAGACTCCGAACGCCATCGCACGCGACACGGGCGGGCAGGTAGTCGTGCTCATGCCCAGCGTCGGCGGTGAAAAAGAAATCACCGATTATTTCAAGCTGTTCGACTACGACATCGCCAAGCTT
>Ga0068863_100001907_pt1 | contig 20710 bp, 17 predicted proteins | sample KBSSwiS62_FD_66596 | JGI IMG/M metagenome (GOLD analysis project Ga0068863, IMG submission 66596) | Switchgrass rhizosphere microbial communities from Kellogg Biological Station, Michigan, USA - KBS Switchgrass S6-2 | ecosystem: Host-associated > Plants > Roots > Rhizosphere > Soil ...
GGAGAAAGAGGGCTATGGAAAGAGCGCAAAAGGGTTTCATGGCGTTACCCGACCGCCCCTTCCGGAAATACCGGCCGCGTCTTCTTCTCATGGACCGCATTGGCGAGTACCGGCGCGAAATCGAGCGCCTCGCCGACGACCTGGTGCATGTCGAGATAGCGATAGGTCGCCAGCCGTCCGAGGAAAGAGACTTTCGTCTCCTGTCGCGCGAGATCGAGATACTTATCGAGCAGCACTTTGTCCGGGCCGAGTCGCTTCGGATAGAACGGGATATCCTTCTCCTCCGTCTCCTTGCTGAATTCGGTAAAGACGGCAGTGTGGTCGTGCTTTTCCCACGGGGCGAAATGCTTGTGCTCGACAATGCGCGTGAAGGCGACATCCGGGTCGGGATAGTTGATCACGGCGTTTCCCTGGAAATCGCCTGCATGGTAGGTCTTGTCCCAATAGACTGTCCGGTAGCCGAGCCGCCCGAAACGGTACTCATAGTAGCAATCGATCGGCCCGGTAAAGATGACGTGCGAGAACTCTGCCGTCATGCCTGGGTCCCAGCCCGTCTTGAGTTTTACCTCAATGTTCTGGTCTGTCAGCAGCCCCTCGATAATCGCTGTATAGCCCTTGATCGGAATGCCCTGGAACCGGTCGTTGAAATAGGAATCGTCATAGTTGAACCGGATCGGCAGCCGCTTGAGCAGCGAAGCGGAGAGGTCGCGCGGTTCGCAGCCCCATTGTTTCTTCGTGTAGCCGTAAAAGAACGTGTCGTAGAGTTCTCGCCCGACAAATTTGAGCGCCTGTTCCTCGAAGTTTTGGGGCTCGCCGATGGTCTTGTCGCCGAGGGTGGCGATGAACGCCTCCGCTTCCTTGGGTGAAAAGCGTTTGCCGAAAAAATTGTTGATCGTAAGCAGGTTCATCGGGAGCGAGAACATTCCGCGGCTGGTGGAGGCTTTCACCCGGTTCACGTAGGGGCCGAACTCAGAGTAACGACGCACGTAGTTCCAGACATCCTCGCGCGAGGTATGGAAAATATGCGCCCCGTACTTGTGAACCATAATTCCGTGCTTGGATTCGCGCTCCGTGTAACAGTTGCCCGCCACATGGTCCCGCTCGTCGATGACGAGGACTTGTGTGTTGTGCGTCTGCGCCAGTTCGCGGGCCACGACCGCGCCGGAAAAGCCGGCACCGACAACAAGGATGCGAGATGCGCTCATCGGGAAAAACCTAGAAGTTCTCTGCGGACTTGGCGAGAGCCGCTTTGTGACGAGTGTTCGTTCTTCGCGTCCACGGGATCACTTGTCTTTTCAAATTTTATCTTCACTCTTGCGGGCATGACCAAATCTTTCGCCGCAACCCTCGGTTGCCTTTTTGGGCTCGTTTTTATTTCCGTCGCACACGCCGACACGCCGCTGGACAAATCGATGAAGCGTTTCGCGAAGGCCTACAAGCAGCTTTCGCTCGACCTGAAGCAACCGGTCGATGCCAGCAAGAACGACTACGTGGCCCTGGCCAATACGTTGAAGACAGAGGCCCAAACGGCGCGTGGGCTTGTTCCCGAAAAAGTGTCAACCCTTCCTGCCGACCAGCAGGCCGCCATGGTCACTGCCTATCAAAAAAGCATCGATGAACTTGGCGTCACGGTGGACGACCTGATCAAGGCGCTCCAGGCCGGCCAATGGGACGCGGCGCGCCAGCAAATGGATTCACTCAGGAAACAGGAAGGCGAGGGTCACAAGGAGTTCCGCATCGACAAGAAGATGCAGGGGAACGCTCCGCCCAGCGCGACAACGCCTCCCCCGGCTCCCGCTCCGGCGCAGTAAGCCTGGCAGGCAATGAGGGCTGGCACTTCCGGATGAATTATATGAAGACCATACCTGCCCTTCTCGCTCTGGCACTGACCGGTTTCACCATTGGTTACGCGGCGGACTCCGCTTCCGACGGCAAAGCGAAAACGATCACTTATCGCGCGGCGGCGCCGAACCAGCTCTTCGACAACTCCGGTAACGCGACGCCCTCCAACGTCCATCCTGAGAAGATACCCGCCGCTTTCGAGCAGTACGAAATTATCGACCGGGTCGGGGCGGCACGCACTTTCTCCGGCAAGGTCGTGGTCGATGGTCCGATGGACGGAGTTGAAGTCGGACTGGTCTCGCTCGTGAACATCCACTGGAACGTGCCCGACGCCTACCAATGGCAGCCCGTCGCCGCGGACGGTTCTTTTTCCATCACGGACAAGAACCATCTGGATGCCAGCAAGGCGCTCTCTGTGCGTGGACCCAATACCGCTTGGACTTTTCTTCACTACAATTTCAACCCGCAACAAAGCGCGAAGGACATCGTCCTGACGGCGGTTCCCTCCAAAAAAGTCCGTCTGACTGCCAGCGCCGCCGATATGGTCGACTTGGACAAGGTCGCTTTTGAGCCCTTCGACGCGACCAACCCGACCGATGCCGACGGGCGGGGGCTTTGCCTTCAGCAGTACGGCTATCTGAAAACCGGCGACCAAAAATATCTCGACGTCATGCTGCCCGTTGGCGAGATCGCGATCTATGTTCATCGCGGCGGTTTCGCCGATTACTACCAGGTCATCGATACCTCGAAGGCGGATCACATTCACTTCGTCCTCCGCAAGGCGGGCCGGATGAAAATCACCGTGCTCGACGCCGAGGGAAAGCCGAAACCAAACTGGGCCATCAACTGGAACAATCCGGAGGCATACCTCTCATTTTGGGAAGTCAAAACGAACGCCAGTGGCGTGAACTACGCCGATCACCTCGTGCCCGGCACCTTCAACCTGAATGTCTCCGGCTTTGACAAGAACGAGGTCGAAGTCAAAGAGGACCAGGTCACGGAAATCGTCTATCAGGAGGGCAAGCCGCCGACGGTTCCGGTTTTCTCCAAGGTCCCGCCGAAACCTCCCGAGGTCAAACCGGCTGCGAAATAAATCACGACCTCTGTCTCCATGAAAAAACGAATACTGTCCGCCTGTCTTTTGCCGGGACTTGTGGCCTTGCTGTCGCCGCTTCACGCCGCCGACCCAACATCCACGGATAAAGACAAAACACTCGTCTATCGAGCCGAGACGCCGAATCAGGTCTGGAACGGATGGGGGGCGGTCGCGCCGCCCGATCCCAACCCGCAGAAAGCGGCCCCGCCCACTCCGGAACAATTCGCGGTCGTCGATACCCTGGGCAAGATACCGCGGGTTTTCACAGGTACCGTCGTGGTCGACGGTTCCAAGGACGGGGTCGAAGTCGGGCTGATCTCGCTGGTGGGGATTCATTGGAACCTGCCGGATGCCTACCAGTGGGAACCGGTCGGGCCCGATGGCAAATTCAGTATCACGGACAAATTTCACCTGGATGCGCCCAAGGCACTCGCCGTGCGCGGGCCCAACACGACCTGGACTTTCCTGCGTTATAATTTTGGCTCCGGTCAAAGCGGCGAGGACATTGTGCTGAAAGCCGGCCCGTCCAAGAAGGTGCGCCTGACGGCCAGCGGCTCGGACATGGTCGATCTCGACAAGGTGGGTTACGAACCCTTTCACGCCAAGACGCAGTTCGACGACGACAACAAGCCGCTGCGCCGTCAGCGCTTTGATTACCTCAAGAGCGGCGACGCCAAATTCGAGGACGTCATGCTGCCAGTCGGTGAAATCGCCATCTTCGTGCATCGCACCGGTTACGCCGATTTCTACCAGATCGTGGACACGACCAAGGCAGACCACGTCCATTTTGTCCTACGCAAGGCCGGCCGGATGAAGATTACGGTGTTGGATGCCAGTGGAAAACCGGAGAACGGCGTGCGAATATCCTGGGTCAACCCGGCTGCGCCGCTCTCTCTTTGGGAAACAAAGACGGGTGAGTCCGGCATTGTCTTTCCGGACCATCTCGTGCCCGGCACATTCGAGCTGAATGTCTCGGGTTTCCCCCAGAACAAGGTCGAAGTGAAGGAAGACCAGGTGACGGAAATCACGTATCAGGAGGACAAGCCTCCGACGACACCTGTTTTCACGCCAGCGCCGCCTCCGGCGCCGAAGCCAGCGGGCAAATAGATAAGTCCTCAGCCTGTAGCGGCGGTCCATGACCGCCGAACGCATTCGCCCTGACTTTTCTTTCCTCACCTCGGCGGTCATAGACCGCCGCTACAACGGAATTGAAGCTGTAACACTGCCGCAAGCAGCCGGAGCTTGCTCCCCACCCCCATCGAGCGTAGGCTTGACCGCTTATGCTTACCCTGTCGGAAATCAGCAAGAGCTACGGCTCCCGCACCCTTTTTGAAGATGTCTCCCTGAGCATCAATCTGGGCGAGCGGATCGCGCTCGTCGGCCCCAACGGCGCGGGCAAATCGACCCTCTTCTCCATCATCCTCGGCACCGGCGAGCCCGATAGCGGCTCATGCGTCATCGACAAGCACACCACCATCGGTTACCTCCCGCAGGAAACCGCCGCCACCGGCGACGAAACCGTCCTTGAACTCGCCTGCTCCATCACGCCCGAGCACGGCTGGCTCATGCGCATCCTCGCTGAGGGAGCCGCTTCCGGGAAGACCGACACCGAGGAATATCACGAGGCCCTCGGCAAATACGCCGAGCTTGGCGGCTACCAGAACGAGCCCAAGGCGAAGAGTCTCCTCAAGGGCCTCGCCTTCCGTGAAACCGATTTCAACCGTCCTGCCCGCACGATGAGCGGCGGCTGGGTCATGCGCGCACATCTCGCCCGCCTCCTCGTCATGGAGCCCGATCTCCTCATGCTCGACGAGCCGACCAATCACCTCGATCTCGAGTCGCTCGGCTGGTTCCAGAATTATCTCGAGTACTACCCCGGCGCGATCCTCATGATCTCGCACGATCGCGCGTTCCTGAATGCGCTCGTCGATAACATTTTCGAGATCCGCAACAAGCAGGTCCATCGCTACCGCGGCAATTACGATTCCTATGTTGAGCAACGCAAAGCGCGCCAGGAGCAACATCTCGCCGCCTACAAAAATCAGCAGGATGAAATCCAAAAGCTGAAGGATTTCGCCGCCCGCTTCGGCGCGAAGGCCAGCAAGGCCTCGCAGGCGCAGAGCAAGCTCAAGCAGATCGACCGCATGGTCAAACTCGAGGCGCCCGAATCCGCCGCGAAGACCATCCACATCAAATTTCCGCAACCCACCCGGAGCGGCCAGCGCGTGATGACGCTCACCAATGTCCACTTCGCCTACGACACGCTGAAGGTCTACCAGGGCATCGATCTCGAAATCGAAAAAGGCCAGCGCACCGTCCTCGTCGGGCCCAACGGCGCGGGCAAATCGACGCTGCTGAAAATTCTCGGTGGTGTTCTGCCCATTCAGCAAGGCGAGCGCAAGGAGGGGCTGAACCTCGAAGTCGGCTACTCCTCGCAGAATCGCGCCGACATGCTCAACCCCAACCGGACCGTTTTGCAGGAGGCCCTGAGCATTCCAAATCCGCTGCCGGAAGTGACGACCCGCACCATCCTCGGCTCCTTCCTTTTTTCCGGTGACGATTCCTTCAAGAAAGTCGGCGTTCTCTCTGGTGGCGAAAAAACGCGTCTCGGCCTCGTCAAGCTGCTGATGAATCCGCCCAATTTGCTGCTGATGGACGAGCCAACGACCCACCTCGACATGGCGTCGATCGACGCACTCATCGAAGCGCTCAAGCAATATCAGGGCACGCTGCTCTTCATCAGCCACGACGTCTATTTCATTCGCGCTCTCGCGCTCAATGTCCTCCACATCAGCGCGGGCAAGCTCACGCCTTACTCTGGTGATTACGATTATTATCTTGAGAAATCCGGTGCCGCCTCCGAGAAGATGGGGCTTGTCGCTGGAGAACAACTCACCGACAGCCGTCCCGCCGAGGCCCCCGCCGCGCCCAAGGCCGCCAGCAATCCCACCGGCAAGACCAAGGAACAGAAGCGCAAGGAAGCTGAGGAACGCCAAGCCGTTTCTGCTGCGCGCAAGAAGGCGCAGGCACATCTTGAGCAGGTCGAAAAGGAAATCGCCGAGCTCGAAAAGCGCCACAAGGAAGTCGTCGCGCAACTCGAATCACCGGAAACCTACGCCGCCGGTGGCGACGTCATGAAACTCAACCGAGAGCTCATCGAAGTCACCGAAAAACTCGACACCCTCAACGAGACATGGGAAGACGCCACTGCTGACATTGCTGCTCTCACTCCCGCCGTCGAGCCCGCCGAAACCTGAGATAGCTCTTGATCACCGGGCGACGGTGCCGAGCTCCTTCCATCACCTCGAACTGGTGGGAAAATCCGTTTTGCCCGTCTTTCTCAATTCACTTGCCCATCTTAATCTGGCTGTCGCCGTTGCGGGCTTCTTCACCGTCGCCCCGCCAGGAAGAAAAGGCAGCAGTAACGTAAACGTCGTGCCCGATCCCAGCATGCTTTCGCATCCGATGGAGCCTGCCATTGCCTCGGCCAGCCGTTTTACGATGGCGAGTCCAAGTCCCGTGGACGATTCCCCGCCCGTGGGCCGCGCCGAGAGTCGGCTGTATTTCTGGAAAAGTTTTGACTGATCTTCCGCACTGATTCCCGGCCCCTCGTCCCGCACGGAAATAAAGGCCTTTTTTTGGTTTCGGCCTGCGCTGACGTAAATTGTCGTGCAATGCGGCGAATACTTGACTGCGTTGGAGATGAGATTGTCGAGAATCTGCGCCGTCGCCGCGCTGTCCGCCGAGGCAAAAACATCCACAATCCTCGCAGTGTCGATCCGGATTTGTTTACGCGCCGCATTGGGCAGGTGGTACTCGACGCACTGCCGCGTCAAGAGCCCGAGGTCACATTTCTCGATGTTCGAGGCATACTTCCCTTCCTCAATCGTATTGACGTCGAGAAGGTTGTTGATCAGGTCGCGCATCCGCTCCGCGGAAATCACAATCGCCTCTCTAAGTTGTCCCGCTTGTGCCGGGTCTTCCTTGTAAATTTGCAGTAATTCCGCATTGCCGAGAATGACTGTCAGCGGCGCGCGCAGATCATGCGCCGCAATGCCCAGGAATTCCGTCTTTTCATTGTTGAGATAAACCAGCCGTTCATTCGAGGCGGCCAGTTCCTCGATCGCCTGTTGCATGCGCAGGTAGGCCCGGCGCCGGCCATTTTCAAAGGCCAGTCCTAGAAAGAACATGAAGAGCAAGAGGGCGAGATAGCCCGCGGTCGAAATCACCGGTGTCCACCGGGGATCGTACGTGATCGGGAGAGTGACTCCGGCCAGGTCCAGGCTGGCCACCACGGCCGCGGCCGTGACCGAAATTATCGTCCAGCGGATACCCTGTTCCCTTCCCAGCAAGAGAAGTGCGCAAAGCGGAATGCTCACCAGCCACGCGATGGCATGGCCGTGGATTCCGCCCTCCACAAAACTCAAGCAGAGAAAACCGAGGACCAGTGTCAGGCAGAAAAAATTTCCTGCCAGCGGGATGGAATGCTGCGACCGCATCACAGCGGGCGTGAGGCATACCCCTGTTGTGCAAAGGAACACGATCAACGCGCCCCAGTAATGGCCGATCAACAAATAGAAAATCGTGAAGACCAGGCCCGAAGCCGTGCCCAGGATCGCAAAGCGCGTAATCAACCGCGCATGCCGGAAGCTTTCCGGGTCCGCCGCCAAGTCTTCCGGGATCGAGCGGTCTATCACACGAACGAACTTGTTCCACAGTCCATAAAGACCGGAATCCTCCTCCGCTGTCGCTGGAGCATTCTTATGGGGGGAGGGATTCATGGCCTGAGTCAACAGCGTAGCCCAGAACAATTACTATACCAGCTTGCCGCTCATCCGGAGCGCTCGGTGACCACCAGCGCCCCGAGGTCTCCCGGCAGCGGCGATTGGAAACTCATCACTTCCCGCGTCGTGGGATGAGGAAATTTAAGAGAAGTCGCGTGCAGCGCGATCCGCCGGATCGGATTGGTTTCCGCCCCGTACTTCTTATCCCCGACAATCGGACAACCTGCCTCCTGGAGTTGGACCCGAATTTGGTGCCTCCGCCCCGTTTCCAGCGTCAACTCGACCAAGGCCGTAGCCTTTCCTTTTTTCGTCACACGATAGCGAGTCAGGGCGTGGCGTGTGGAGCGGCTCTCCCCAGACACATAGACTTTGAGAGGATTCGATTCATCGAGATGCGAATCAAATTTCCCCGCGTCGCTTGGAGGTGAGCCTTCGACCACCGCCAGGTACTTTTTTTCCACGGCTTCCCACCCTTCCTGCAATGTACGTTTGGCGGCCTCGCTTTTGGCAAAGACCATCAGCCCCGAAGTCTCGCGATCCAGCCGGTGGACGATCCAGATCCGCTCGCGATTGAGATTGTTACCGCGTCGCACATGGTCCGTCAGCGAGGCATAAACGGTCTTCTCCGGTTCCGACGGGCTGGCGATGCTCAACAGTCCCGCCGGCTTTTCGATGACCAGAATGTCCGCGTCTTCATGGCGGATGTGGATCCCGCTCGGCAACGCAGTATTCGGCGCGGCCATACCCTTGGGGCGGATCGCCACGGTGTCGCCCGGTTTCAGCTTATGATCGAACTGCGTTACCACCTTCCCATTGACTGCGACCGACCCGAACTTGAGCCAGGTCCGCACCTGTTTCTTTTTCGTCTCGGGCCACGCCTCAAAAAGATAGGCCAGCAATTCCGCCGGCTGGGCCACGGTGCGTGGGGGAGGCATGGCTAGAGCGAACGCTCCTTCAGCTTTTTGGCCGCTTCCGCGAGGGAAAGCTTGCCGGTTTCCCCGCCTTCGAGGGAGACCAGTTCCCGCACCTTCTTCAGAAAAGCCGAGCAATCCTGCACCTGTTGCTGGAGCCTGCTGGCATCGACCTGGGTTCCTGCCTGCTCGGCCAGGTCGGCCGCTTCCAGGGCGATTCCGCTCAGGCGGTTCCGGATTTCATGCGTCAGCGCATGGAGAAATTGATCGAGTTCCTGCTGCGACACGATAGGCATGTCGGTGCGATTCTGAGGCGAGGACTCTTTCATCGGCTCCATTCTACCCGGAATGACCGATTTCTCAGAGAAATCTTTTTCCATTTTCCGTTTGTCATGCAGACGGGTCTGGATGGATCATGCTAGGCTTGAGCGTCCGTACGCAGAGCAAGATCCCAACGAGATGACATTACCTGATCGCCCCACTCCCCCAGAGGGCCGCTGGACCTCGCTTTGGGTCGTCGCCTTCCTTTCCCTGCTTGGCCAGCTGGCGCTGGGTCAGTTCTTCTCGTTCGGTCAATTCGTTCCGCTGACGATCGACATCAATCCGTCGAACCTCTGGAAGCTGGCCTATCATTTTCCACCGACGGGAATTTATCTGGTCCAGAGCTGGCTGGGGAACGCCACTCCGCCTTTTTCCCTCAATCTCTTCAGCCTGGCCGCGGCCTTCTTGCCCACCTGGCTTTTCTTTACCAGTTACGCGCCAATCGTTGCCACCGTCTCCCTGCTCGCGATGGCTGCTTTTCTGCGCGAACTCGAATTGCCGCGCCCGGCCGCCCTCTTCGGCGCCGTGGTCTATGCCTGGCAGGGGGACGTTCTCCCGTTCGTCTATCCCGGTCACTTTGCCTATATTACCTCATGGCCGTTCTTTGCCCTGGCGGCGTGGGGAGTGTTGCGTGCGCAGCGGACTGGTCACTGGGTCTACGCGGTCCTCAGCGGGGCCGCCTGCGGTACGATCGTTGAGTTGCCTACCACCCAGGACCGCGGCGCCATCATCAGCCTGATGATCGGTGCGCTTTATCTCGCCCTGGTAATCTGCCGCCGCCCCAACGAAAACGTGACGCGGCATCTTCGGCACCTTGCCCTCTGCGCTATCACCGCCCTGCTCGTTTCCCTGGCCACACTTTTGTCCGTGTTCCAAGTCCAGATCAACGACGTGAAGATGGGGGGCCAATCTCAACGGGAGGAGGTCTATAAATTGTGCACTCAGTTTAGCCTGGGACCGCAAGAGACCCTGACCTACCTCGTCCCCGGCTTTTTCGGCTGGCACACCGGGAGCAACGACGCTCCGTACTGGGGATGGATCGGGCAGGAAATGGGTTGGGCCAAACATCATCATGGCATGCGCAATTTCAACCAGGCCATCAGCACCACCGGAACGCTCGCCTCCATTCTCGCCCTCGTGGGGGCGCTGGCGCTCCTTCCCGGCAACTGGCTCGGCCGAAGCCGGATGAGCGAGCGTTCCCGCTTTTACGGACGGGTGCTGCTGCTTCTCGGGGCCGTTGCGTTGGTTCTTTCCTGGGGCTATCACACACCTTTTTATCGGCCTCTCTTTAACCTTCCGTTCATGGACAAATGGCGCAATCCGCTCAAGTGGCTGGAAGTGACCAATTTTGCGCTCGTCACGCTTAGCGCCTTCGGGGTGCAGCATCTCCTGGCCACACTTGTCCCCGATGCTCCCGAGGTCAAAGTGATGCGTCACCGTATCGGCTGGTTCAGTGGCGGAATAATCTTTGCGCTGCTCATCGGCTTGGCCGGCTACTACGTCCTTTATCCCGTGTTGATAACCCGGTTGAACAAGGAGGACGGTTATCTGCCGGGTGAGATCGGTGCCATGATGGATACGCTGAAATTGTCCATGGAGGTGGCCATCCTGATTGCCGGTCTTTTTGGTCTACTGCTTTACGGAATCTGGCGTCCGGAGAAACTGCGTGCCTGGAACCTGGTCAACCCTCTCCTGCATCGCATCTGGCAGGACATGCTGCGGCCCGCCCACGTGCCGATGTCTCTGACGCTTTGCCTGGTTATGCTCAGTGTCGCCCAACTTGCCTGGGTCACCAATCACTTCATCCAGCCCGTGCGCTACAGCGAGATGATCGCCACCAATCCGCTCATTGAGGCCCTGAAAAGCGAAGGCAACCGTGTCCGGTTCAGTGTTGAGGTGGAGGATCCCGTCCTCAATATCCTGCTCATCAACCAGTTCAACGCGGTCGACATCTCCTGCCTCGACATCTCCGCCGCCTCCCGCATCCCGAATGACATTAGCGCATTTTTCCGGACCCTCGGCGGCGACCGGGAACGCCTCTGGTTCCTGGCCGGGGTCAAGAATTTCGCCATGCCGCAGGAATTCCTGCCCCAGTTGCGCAACGATCCGCTTGTCTCCGGCAACATCGATCACGCCGACGGCTTCACGCTCATCGATACCGGCTCTGACAAGCTCCCCTCGCACGCTTTGGTCGGGATGAAGGACTATCTCGCCAAGGTCACATTGGTGCCACAGGCCGAATTCCTTTCCTCCGACACCGAAATCCTCAAGCGCCTCGCCGATCACAGTTGGGACCCGCGCAAGACGGTGTTGCTCAGTTCTGCACAAAAGGAACTGACTCCGCCCAGCGACAGCAAATCCTCGCCCGCCCAACAGAATACGGTCGAATTGACGACCTACACGCCGACCGAAATCGAGATCAGCGCCCAGTCGGCCAAGGGCGGTTATGTCCTCATCAACGACCATTACGATCCCGACTGGCAAGTCCAGCTCAATGGCCGCGATGTTCCGCTTCTGCGCGCCGATTGGCTCATGCGCGCCATTGCCGTGCCGCCGGGCGAATCCACCATCGCCATGCGCTACGTGGCCCATTATCGAGTCGCCGGCCTCGTTCTTTCCGCGGACAAGATGGCCCTTTTCAGTGACGGCTTCATGCTCGTGGTGTGGGTCTTTGTCCTCTTTGTGGTATGCCTGCGCTGTCGCCAGGATGCTTCTCCCGTTCCTGCGTAATTGTACTGAGATGTTCCATGGAGGGCCGCTCTGCCCGGGCCGTCTCCCCATTCGGGTCAATATCCTGAATGGCATATTTAAAAAAGCTCTCTAAGCTAAAACAGATTCCAAGCATCGCCGTCAAACGAATTTCCATGAACTCAACGATCAGCTCCATCGCTGGCACTTCGGAGTGGCTCGAGGCCGACGGCCTCGGCGGCTTCGCCAGTGGCACTGTCTCCGGCATTCGCACCCGCCGCTATCACGCCCTGCTTCTTACCGCCACTGCTCCGCCCGCAGGTCGCATGGTTTTGGTCAACGGTTTTGATGCCGAAATCGAAACGGCAGATGGCAAAATCGCCCTCTCCACCCAGCGCTATTCCCCTGGCGTCGAGTTCCCTGATGGCACCTCCCGCCTCGCCGATTTCAGACTCAATCCCTGGCCGCAGTGGACCTATGTCCTTCCCGGCGGCTCCGTCATCCAGGAAATTTTCGTTCCCCGCGGCACCTCCACGGTGGTTCTGCGCTGGCGCTGGGAAGGTACAGGGACGCCGCCGAAACTTCACGTCCGTCCATTCTTTTCGGGTCGCGATTTTCATTCCCTGCACCACGAGAACGCTTCCTTCCGCTTCACGCCGGAATACCTTCCCGAAGGTGAGCGCTGGCATTTCTACGACGGTCTGCCTGCTGTGCTTGCACGTAACAACGGCACCTATCACCACGAGCCCTCCTGGTATCGCAATTTTCTCTACACCGAGGAAGCCGCGCGCGGCCTCGACTCCACCGAAGACCTCGCCACACCTGGGCGTTACGAGTACGACCTCGCCGCCGGGCCTGCCGTTTTGATTTTCTCCGCCGAGGGTTTGCTTGAGGCCGTCTCCGCGCAACCTTCACCGGTTGAAATCGCCGAGCAACTCGCCCAGGCCGAACAAAAGCGCCGCGCCACCTTCGCCTCGCCCAGTCTGCGGGCCGCCGATTCCTACCTCGTCAAGCGCGGTTCCGGCCAGACCATCATCGCCGGTTACCCTTGGTTCGGCGACTGGGGCCGCGACACCTTCATCTCCATGCGAGGCCTCTGCCTCTCCACCGGTCGTCTTCGCGAGGCGCGCGACATCCTCACGGCCTGGGCCGGCCTCGTCTCGCACGGCATGCTGCCCAACTGCTTTCCCGATCACGGCTCCGAGCCCGAATACAACTCCGTCGACGCCTCGCTCTGGTACGTCATCGTCGTCCACGAGTTCCTCGATGCCGCCAAGGCCCATCCCGATTTCGACACCAACTCCGCCACGCTGCTTGCCGCCGTTGACGCGATCCTCGCCGGGTACAGCGTCGGGACCCGGTACGGCATTCGTGCCGACCAGGACGGTCTCCTCGCCTGCGGCGAACCCGGCGTGCAGCTCACATGGATGGACGCCAAGATCGGCGACTGGGTCGTCACGCCACGCACAGGCAAGCCGGTTGAGGTGCAGGCCCTCTGGCTTACCGCGCTCGGCCTCGCCGGCCGTGATGACACCTTGTGGCAGGAAGCCTTCGAGCACGGCTGTGCCTCTTTCCACGACCGTTTCTGGAACGAGGAGCGCGGTTGCCTCTACGACGTCGTCGATGTCGACCACGAGCCCGGCAAGGTCGACGGCAGCATGCGCCCCAACCAGATTTTCGCCGTGGGCGGCCTTCCGCTTTCGCTTCTCGAAGGCAACCAGGCTGAACTCGTCGTCCGCGCCGTCGAGCGCGAGCTCTGGACCCCCATGGGCCTCCGCTCCCTCGCGCCGGGTGAGAAGGACTATGCACCCCACTACGAGGGCGGCCCCGCGCAGCGCGACGCTGTCTACCACCAAGGCACCGTCTGGCCCTGGCTCGCCGGTCCCTTTATCGAAGCCTGGGTCCGCGTCCACGGTGAAACCCCCCAGGTCCGTGCCAAGGCCCGCGAACTCTTTCTCGAACCCCGCCTCGCCAGCCTCGACCTCGCTGGCCTCCACCATGTCCCCGAGATCGCCGACGCCGCCCCGCCCCACACCGAGCGCGGCTGTCCGTTCCAAGCCTGGTCCCTCGGCGAATTGCTTCGCGTCGAAATCGACGTCCTCTAGTCTTAGATGGCTACCAGACTCTCACGCCCTTACCGCGCCGCGCCGGGATAACTCGCATTTTTGATCAGCAGTTTCTTGTCCTTGCCTTGACCAGTGGTGGACATCCGGTAGATGGAGGTGTTCTCATCGCCTGGATTCCGGGTGATGAAGAGCAGGGAGGCCGGCGCTTGCAGCCAGTGGGCGTCCCAGGCATAGAAATCCGGCGGTGCCAGGCGGGTCGCTTTTTCAGTGGTGAGGTCGAGTACCCAGAGCGCGGGCGGCGGTCCGTCCCAACCCTTGCGTTCCTTTTCGTTCATCTCGATGGACATCAGCAGCAATTTCCCATCGGGCGAGGCATCGAACCGAGCATCGCCGCTCATCTCACCGTTCGGGATCAACGCCGCAATCGGCCATTTTTTCAGCACCTGTCCCGAGAGATCGAGCCGGTAAAGGCTTTCCATGTCCTCTGCGAAAAGCGATTTCCCCTCCGCCGCCCACGCGATTCCCCAATACGCCGGCGGTTTCCCCTTCGCACCCGTCACGTACCGAAAATCGCGCCCATCCGTGTTCACCAATCCGATGTAACATTCATTGTCTTTGTAGAACGTGAAGAGAATCTGCTGGCCATCGCGTGAAAACTGCGGCTCCAGGCAATTGGTGCTCGGAATGTCCTTCAGGATGGTGATCTCCCCGGATGCCAGGTCCGTTACGGCAATCTGCCGGTGTGCGGGTTGCCCGTCGGCCTGCAAAGTATTGAAAACCAGCTTCGTCCCGTCCGGCGAGAGGTCCGGGCATTGTCCGCGTCCGATTTTCTTCGCCGCGGTCCCATCCGAATTCGCCACCCACACGGCATCATCGCGTTCAAAGGTGATTCGTGCCGGAGGACTACCCGCTTCCGCGCGTCCGGGGCTGGACGCCATCACCCCCATCAAAACGATGAACACCCCATAAAGCAGTCGTTTCATACGAGGCATGAGCTTAGCGTGCATCAGAAAACGTGGGCCAGACCTTTCGCGCGTGTCGAAGCAGGGATGGCCCGGATGAGACTCGCATCTTACTCAGGTTGCAGGCAAAAAGAACCAATGCCCGAAGGCTCGAATCCTCTGCCGAACCCCTTTCTTCAGGAGCGTTACGACCAACTCTGGGTGCAATCGTCCGAACGTATCCGCTCGGGCAAAGTGGAGATCGATCCCATCCTCGCCCAAGGTCAGTCCGACCAACGTCGTGGAATGACGCTGCTCTTCCGGCCATCGCCTCGCGTTCAGGAGCAGGTCGCTGAATGTCTCGAGGAAATTCGCCAACTCGAGCCCGACCAGCACTATTATCATCCCAGCGAATTGCACATCACCTTCCTCTCCCTCTTCTCCGCCTCCGAGGACCATGAGGCCATTTTCGACCGCACGGAAGAATTTATCGCTGCTGTCGCCCACTGCGTCCGGGCATTCAGCCCCTTCTCGCTCTCCTTCTACGGAATCACCGCTTCACCTGCCGCCATCATGGTCCAGGCCTTCACCGATGCCGACCGCCTGAATGCCGCCCGTGATCGTCTCCGAGACGAGTTGTGTGCGCGTGGCCTGAGCGACGGCGTCCGCGAACGCTACCGTCTGGAGGTCGCCCATATGACAGCCATCCGCTTTCGCCATCCTCTCCGTAATGGTGCCGCCTTCGCGCAGGCCTTGGAAAAAATGCGCAACTGCGACTTCGGCCAGTCCGAAATCGATTCCCTGGAACTGGTCAAAAGCGATTGGTACATGTCCCGCGTCGTCACCCAACCCCTGCACATTTTCAAATTGGGCGTAGCTTGAAGCAACCGGCCACATTGTAGCTCGCCTCTCCGGCGGATTGCCGCAAGATGCCTCTGCAATGCCCTCATCACCACTTGAGCCCCAAGCCCGCCCATGGTTTCGTCGACTTCTCATCGGCTCGGGGATCCTGATCGCCCTGCTGATCGTCGGAGTCATCATCGGTACGATCTGGCTCAACTCCTTCATCCACTCGGATTCCTTCCGCCACGAAGTGGAGGCCCGCGCCAGCCAGACCCTGGGTGGCCCGGTTGAGATCAAGCAAATCGACCTCGGCTTCCTCGGTGCCGTAAAACTGGAAGGCCTCGGCGCCAAATTGGCGACTGAACACGGAACCATCGGTGCTCTTGTCGCAAACATCAACTGTTCCTATTCGTTATGGCCCCTGCTCAGCCGGCAAGTGGACATCGATGCCCTGAACTTGAAGAACCCGGAAATGGTCCTCACCCAGCAACCTCCTTCCGCCGCCTCAGCCCGTATCACCAGGGCCAGCCCGGACGAAACAACAGCCGCAAAAGTTCCGCCCTTCCAGTTCTCTCTTCGTTCCGCGACAATCACCAATGGCCATCTCATGGTCAAGGACGTTACCGGCGCAACCAAGGCCGATCTCCTCGGTATTGACGTGAAGGCCGACACCGGAGGCTATTTCACAGGCCAAGACGTTACCGGCACGACCAAGGTCAAAACCATCTTGCTGCCGCAAAATATCACCGCCACCGATTTTTCCTCCTCCTTTCTCTATAATAATAATGGGACGCTCCAGGCCAGGACATTCCAGGCCACCGCTTTTTCCGGCACCATTTCCGGCGATTATACCCTCGACACGACCGGTCCTTCGCTTCTCACTGTCAAAACCGAGCACATCGACCTCGCCGCGCTCGGTCAGGCTGCCACCCCCGACTTAGCCACCAAAATGAGCGGCGCGCTCGACCTGCAAAGCACCTGGCACCAAGTCGAGACCGGCCAACTCACTGGCGAAGGGGATGCCCAGATCGCCGACGGCAAACTCGAGGGCCTTGTCCTGCTGCACGAACTCGCCACCGCCCTGAAATTGCCTGCCCTCAGTAATCCTGACCTGAAAAGTGTCACCACCCATTTCCTTGTTTCCCATGGCGAAACCCGCTTCAACAGCCTCGTCGTCAAATCGACCGCCTTCGACATGACCGGCAGCGGCGTCATCGGCCCCAAAGGCGAACTCGATGCTGACATGATCTTGATTTTTCATGCCGACACCATGAAACAAATCCCCGGGATCGCCGCCGCCGTCTTCTCCAAGCTTCCGGACGGAGGTGGCACCATTCCTTTTCATCTCAGCGGTACCATTGCCGTTCCGCAATCGGATACGCTGACGCAACTCTTCATCACCGGTTCCAAGATTCAGAAGACCATCTCCAAGACGATCAAGAACATCTTCAATTGATGGCCGCCTGGTGCCTCTAAAGTAACCGCCAGCCTTTCCCAAGCGTCTTTCATGGGTAGAGTAAGGTAACCCCATGCGCATTGTCATCACCACCGGCCCCAGCTACGAACCAATCGACCGTGTCCGTCGCCTGACCAATTTCTCCACGGGTGAGCTCGGTACGCTGCTTGCCGAGACCTTTGCGGCAGCGGGGCATCAGGTCGTCTGCTTTCGCGGCGAGGCCTCCACTTTCCCGGCTCCGCTCTTTGGGGTGGAGGTTATTCCCTTCAAGACCAACGACGATCTCGAGGACGGTCTGCGCCGCCTCTTCAAGAAGGAGGAGATCGCCCTCGTCTTTCACGTTGCCGCGCTCTGCGATTTTCGGATCAAGGAAATCGTCAACGAGAACGGCCCCGTGCAGCGCGGCAAACTTTCCAGCCGGGATGGCGCGCTGCATCTGACACTTGAGCCTCTGCCCAAGCTCATCGCATCCCTGCGCCGAATGTTTCCGGCCAGTCTGCTGGTCGGCTGGAAATACGAGATGGATGGCGTCACTGACGACGTCGTCGCCAAGGGCCGCCGGCAGATGAAAGACCACCTCACCGACGCCTGCGTCCTGAATGGCGCCGCCTATGGTTCCGGTTTCGGTGTCATCGCCCGGAGCGGCGAACGCGCCCATCTTCCCGACAAGCCTGCTCTCTGCCGTTTTCTCCTCGAATGGGCCGAGAAGGTCCCGATGGCCATGGGCACACCCCGCCCGGAAAGCTTTCACGCCCTCGCGACCTTCATGCCTCTTGGGCCTTTTATTTGAATCGAAGGTGAGTTTGGCGTTTATTAAATTGTCCCACGCCGTCCCCCTCCGTAGGGTGGCGGCATGAAGGAGGCCAAAGCCCCGCTCCGCGTCCGGCACTATCTCGGCTGGGTTTTTCTGGGTGTCACGCTCGTCCCCCTCATCACCGTCAGTCTTTATCTGCACATCAAGGAAAACCGCGAACTCCGTGCGGAGGAGAACACCACCCGCTGGCAGACCAACTGGTCCAGGCTGAAGGTGGGCATGTCCAAGGAAGAGGTCCTTTCCCTCCTTGGTGCACCCCACAGTACCACCGTCATGGAGGGCAAAGTGACCTCTGTCGTCACCGATCCTCCGGACCAAAAAATGTCGCAGGACATCCAACAGTCCCTCGACCAGGTTGCCAACTATGCCATCTGGTCCTACTACGGCCCCATCGTCATTCACACCCGGTCCGGAGAGACACTCAAGGCGGCCGAGGGCGATGGCGAAATCCAGCTCAAGGAACTCGTGAATTTCGATGGCGAGGGCAAGCTGCACGGCCATGCCGTCAAATTCGATGGCAACGGCCAGCTCGTCGAAATCTTCCCGGCGCCCTAGGCAGCCGCCGTATTCCGCAAATTCCCGGGAATAAACCCCTATCTCCGCACATCTCACTCACGTAGAAGCCAAAGAGGGCAGGGGCGGCAGGGATATTGGAGCGAAAATTCAGGCCACAAAAATGGTGACGGACAACCTATTTGATCGAATGATGTGGCCGATGTTTCGTGCGCAGGCGTCAGTCACCTGCGAGCGTCCAACCGCCATGGCCTCCTTGAACTTCGAAGAAATCGTTAACCAGTTCTACCCCATGCTCTATCGCTTTGCCCTCAGCCTGGCCCGCAATGAAGCGGATGCCTCCGACTTGACGCAACAGACCTTCTCCGTCTGGGCGACCAAGGGGCATCTCCTGCGCGACAACTCCAAGGTCAAGTCGTGGCTCTTCACGACGCTTTACCGCGAATTCATTTCCAATCGCCGTCGCGAAATGCGCTGGCCCAAGGAGGAGCTCTCCACTGTCGAGCACGAACTGGCTTGTGCGCCTGTGGAGACTGTCGACTGCCTGGAGACCGGCCAGGTGATGGACGTCCTCCGCTCCATTGACGAGACTTTCCGTGCCCCCCTCGTTCTCTTTTATTTGCAGGAACACTCTTACGAGGAGATTTCGTCGATTTTGGAAATCCCCATCGGCACCGTGATGTCACGTCTTTCGCGGGGAAAGCAAAAGCTCCAGCAGGCTCTCCTCAGCCGCCAGGCCCAGGACGAGGCTGGGGCCAAGATCATCCCTTTGCCTGACCAGAAGGGAGAACGTCGCCGTGGATAGGAATGAAGCCAAGCTCCTCTTGCAGGCCTGTCGCCCCGACGGCCAGGACGATGCGCTACCCGCCTTTGCCGAGGCCCTCGCTCTCGTCGAGCGCGACCCCGAACTCAAGGCATGGTGGGAAGCCCAGCGCGCCTTCGACCGCGCTGTCTCCGCCAAGTTGCGGGACGTCCCCATTCCCGCCGACCTCCGTGACACCATCCTTGCCGGTCGCAAGATCGAGCAGATGACGCCTCGGTTTCGTCTGCCCTATTGGCTCGCCGCCGCGGCAATGATTGCACTTTGTATTGGTCTCGGATTTCACTACGGGAATGGGACGACTCCGGCCCGCGCGATTAGCATTGCACAGGCGGTGCCCGCCCTCGCCAGCCACGACTATGCCGCTGGATCCATCGCGTTCCTGGAGGACGACACAACGCCGCTGGGCATGCTGTCGCCCGACCACGAGAAAGTCGTTGCCTGGCTGAAGCAGCAGCATTCGCCCTTGGGAGCCATTCCCAACAAGATGGAAAGCCTCCCAAGTGTTGGCTGCCAGACATTCCATGTCCGGGGTCACGCCGTTTCGCTCATCTGCTTTACGATGACCGGGGGCGGCGTCTGCCACCTTTTCACCATCGAAAAACAGGCTCTTGCCGATCCCCCGGGAGCCTCCCCCTCCTTCGGACGCGAAGGCTCCTGGACCACCGCTTCCTGGTCCGATGCCGAGCACACCTACATGCTCGCCACTCAGGCCGACCCCGACACACTCCGGCACCTGCTCTAAAAGCAGCCTGCGACCAGCCCTCTCCTTCGGCTAATTTGGAAATTTGGCCCTAGTGGTCTTCCCCTTTTTGGCAAGTGGACAAACTCATGGTACATTGCCCATTTATGGCCATGGAGGAAATTCGGATCGGCGGGGCACGCCAGCATAACCTGAAGAACATTTCAGTGACGCTGCCACGCAACAAGCTCGTCGTCCTCACCGGCGTCAGCGGCTCGGGCAAGTCCTCACTCGCTTTCGATACGCTCTACGCCGAGGGCCAGCGCCGTTACGTCGAAAGCCTCTCCACTTATGCGCGCCAGTACCTTGAGCAGATGGAAAAGCCCGACGTCGACTTCATCGAGGGACTCTCCCCCGCCATCGCGATCGAGCAGCGCACCGCCGGCGGCAATCCCCGCTCGACGATCGCAACGACGACCGAGATTCACGATTTTCTGAGGCTTCTTTTTGCGCATCTGGGCCAGCCGCATCATCCGGTCACCGGCAAGCCGCTCAAGCACTGGTCGGTGCAACAGATGGTCGACCGCGTCCTCGCCGCCAAGGAAGGTACGCCGGTCCAGATTCTCGCCCCCGTCATCCAGAAGCAGAAAGGCGAATTCCGCGACACGGTCGAAAAACTCCGCCGCGAAGGTTTTGTCCGCGCCCGCATGGATGGCAAGATTGTCGATCTCGAGAATCCGCCCCGTCTCGACAAGGCGCGTACCCACACCATCGAGGCGGTGGTCGACCGGCTCAAGATCAACGACGCTATCAAGACGCGCCTGACCGATTCCCTCGAGCTCGCCCTCAAGACCGGCAGCGGCGTTGTCACCGTTCTCTTCGGTCCGCCCGACGCCATTACCGAGGAACTGATCCTCAGCAACCAGAACTTCG
>Ga0068863_100001910_pt1 | contig 20707 bp, 37 predicted proteins | sample KBSSwiS62_FD_66596 | JGI IMG/M metagenome (GOLD analysis project Ga0068863, IMG submission 66596) | Switchgrass rhizosphere microbial communities from Kellogg Biological Station, Michigan, USA - KBS Switchgrass S6-2 | ecosystem: Host-associated > Plants > Roots > Rhizosphere > Soil ...
CGCTCTGCGTATCAGGGGCGACGTTAGCCAACTGCTTCTTGGCGAAATTCGCCAGAGCATCACCACCGGGCGTACCGATACCAGAATTCTCCTGATAAATCTGCTGAAGAAGGTCATTCGTGGTCTGCGGATTGATCGCCGCCTGACCCTTGGTCATTTCGCGAATCTTGCCGAAATCTTCGGCCGCCGTCTGGGAACGCCATTTCTCCAGACTCCCGATGACATTCTTGGTCGCGGCCTGGACCTGAGCACCAGCGATAGCGGGAGAAGCTTCGGAGGCCGTGATGCCATTGAGCGTGCGGTCGAAGTAGTCAGCGAGCTGTTGCGTTCTGGCCTTGTCTCCCTGGAAAGCGAGGTCGCGGCTGAAGATCGACTGCCGCGCGGCGTTCTCCGCCATGTTCGCAGCCTTGTTGCCGGAGACCTGAGCCGGGGTGAGCATGACTCCAGTCTTGGCCGCGAGGTCTTCACCTTGAGTTGCGAACGGGGAGTTGATGTCCTTCCGGCCGAGGACGTTTAGGGCCTGCGCGGTCGCGTTGGACGGGAGAAGATTTTCGGCCAGCGTTCCAAGGCCCTTCAGGGCGGCCGTACCTGCCGCCCCCGTTCCTGCCCCAATACCAATCTGCTTCAGCTTCTCCGCGAGGTAGTCCTCACCCTTATTTCCTCCGGTTATGAGGTCCGAGAGTTGCTTGGGCTGCGCAACATCTGAGACGGGCTCCAGCACGCCTACAGCGCCGCCTGAAGCCGCTGCCTTTAAGAGCGATGGAATCCATGCGGCTTCCCCAGCAACAGCCGTGCCGGCCAGCGGAGCGGTGATAGCGGCCTTCCCGATGAAGTTTCCGACTTGGCCCGCGCCCGTAGCATTCAGGGCCGCATCCATCTTTGCCTTGTCCGTTACTGCTTTATCCGCGACTTTTGGCGTCAGCCCCGCATATTGTGCGAGTGCAGCTAAAGGCTGTAGCCCCATCGGGAGCGCGCCGGGGTTCTGGGCGAGATGCGCAGCCGCCTGCATGGAGCCTGCGGAAATATCCCCCATCCCAGCGCCAATCCCCGCGAGCACCTTGTCCATCGTGCTCATATCGGAGGTCGGGTCGGACGATTGACCCTTGATCATCGCCGCAATGCGCGCAGCAGCCTCAGTGTCACCTGCGGCATCAGCGTTGCGAAGAGCTGCCATAAGATCGGCCATTACAAACCGCCGTACTTTTTCAGAAGATCTGCATCACTCAATTGACCCGGAGTTTGTTGCTGTGGTGTCTGCTGCCCAAGTGTAGGGTTTCCTTGGCTAACAAGGTTTGTAACATATTGGCGCAACCGAGCGATCTTCTCTTGGTTCACATCCTCTCGGCTTCCGAGACTAGGGAACCCTGCCATAAGCTGCTTCAGCTCAGCATCCGACTGGGAGCCTTGCCCCGGGACACGTGTCAGCGTCTGCAGTGGATTTACGAGCTGATCGATAGCTGCCTGAAACGATTGCTGACCTTCTCCAGGAATGTATTGGTCTATTGGGCCTGTCCATGCGGTGCCATTCTTAAGCTTCTTCTGAATGTCGTCCAAAATGCTCAGGACTTGTTTTCCAGCAACGCCCTTTCCAGCAGTTTCCTGCTGCGCAACGGTCAGTGGTTGAGTAATTGGCTTTCCATCGGCTCCAACCATCGGCTTCACTTGCCCTGTGTCCTTATCCACGACGCCAACGCCAGGGACGATCTGATTGCTGCTGTCATGGCCGGTTAGCATGCGGGCAATATCAGATGGCGTAGCCCCATTAGCCTTAGCGAGCGCGATCTTTGCATTCAGTTCTGCCAGCGCTCCCGCCCCAGGTGCTTCTCGGTAGCGAGCTGCCGCTGCTGCCGCCGCATTCGCTTCAGCCGCAGCGGTGCTCTGAAGTGTGGAAGCAATACGTGGATCAACAGTGAGATTACCTTTGCCATCCACGAAGCCTACGCCAGTGACATAGGTTGGCTTCGCATAGTCTTGATCAGCCTGCGCCCTCCCCCGGTCTTTCAGGATTGAGCCCTGAATTTCTTCAGCCCACTTACGCTTCTCATCTGCCAGCTGCTGCTGGCGCGCGGCCTTTGCCTGGGAAAGCTGCTGCGAGAACTGGTCGCGAAGGATGTCTGTCAGGGACTGATTGTTGCTGCGCTGCTGCATATTGCCAGCGAGCTGGGATGCAATCGCCCCCAGGACGCCGAGTTTCCCCGAATTAGGCACGTACTGTGCCTGCATGAGCTGTTGCGCCAGAGCTTGTCGCTGCTGCAGCTGCTGCTGGCGCGACATCAGGTCCGCCATGCTTGACGGGTCCATGAAGGCCATCATATTCATTTGATCGGCCATTTAGCCACCCATAAAGTAGCTGCCGAGCAACCCGGCCCACTGGCTGAGTGCTTGGTTGTTCGCATTCGCTTGGTTGTTGCCGTACTGGTTCTGATAGAGCTGACCCTGGTAATAGTTGTTGTAAGGGTTTTGGACGTCGATATTCCCCGCACCACCACCCGGCATGTAATTGAAGAAGCTCTGGTTGCGGCTCTGATCCTGGTTCAACAAATTGTTGTTGTACTGGTTCACGCCCTGGCCCATGCCGAGCAGATTCATGAGGTTGCCGAAGTCCGTCTGGCTGACGTTCTGGCCGAAGGTCTGGTCGAACTGCCTTCCCTGCTCTCCCAACTGCGCCATACCGAGATTGTAGGAGTTCATGCTGTTTCCTCTCGATGCTCCGGCAGCAGCCTCAGCCGCGCCACGTGTCGCGTTTCCGCCGATGATCTGCTGCGCAATCCCGCTATTACCCCCAAGAAGCGCCTGCATGATCCCCTGGTTACCCTGCAACTGCTGGCCGGCGTATTGGGAATTGGCACCGATCAGCGCCTGAGAAAGCTGCGCGGCGAGCTGTGACTGAGAAAGCCCCTGCCCGAAAGCTTGGCTCTGCGCGGCCAGCCCTTGCTGCTGAGCTTGAGCCTGCGCTTGGGAGTAAGCGTCATTCTTGGACTGGTCGAACTGCTGCTTGGCCGTGTTGTAAGCGGAACTCCCGGGCTGAATGCCCTGGTTGATCATCTGTTGATCGAACGCGGCGCTCTGCTGCTGCCACTGCGGGTCTAGCGTGCGTGTAGCCTGCTGGTACGCCTGGTCCACATACGGCTGCATTGTGGCCGACATGTCCTGCGCGCTCGTGCCCTGTACATGCGTAGGATCAGCTCCACCCTGCGTCCAGTTACCCATCCCGAGGTAGTCGGTATTCGGAGCTCCGCCCAAGCTCATCCAGCCCTGCGGATTCACGCCGCCCTGGTTCATCCAGTTTGACCACGGCGCCATCTGCGATTGCGTGCCCGCGCTCTGCCCCTGCGCGGACATGTCACCGAAGATGGGCTGGCCTTGCGTTCCCGTAGGGTTGGGATTCGTGGCACCTGTTGCGCCCGGGGTCTGCGGCGTTTGGTTCACGCCATTGACGAAATGCTGCGCCTGCCCATTGTAGGTGTAGTCGCCCGTATACCCCTGCTGGCGAAGCGTATCGAGGTAGGAGGCAGGCATGGATTAGCTCCCCTGATTGCCGACAGGCATCGTGCGCTGGCCGATCTGGCCGACTCCGGGACCGCCAAACATCTGCAGGAGTTGCTGGAGACTTTGCTGCTGACCGCCTGAGTTTATTCCGCCGGTCGTCGCGAAGTTCCCATGGCCCTGCATGTACTGCTGGAAGGGAGCATAGGCAGCGTTAGGCCCAGACTGCGGGGGCGCCATCTGCTGCTGCGCGCCCATCTGCATCGGAGAGCCCATCTGGCCGCCCTGCATACCTCGGCCCTGAAGGGCGTTCATCATCTGCGGGCTGCCCATGCTACCGCCGTTGATCTGGCCGGGCATGTTGGCACTCGGAGGCGGCATGCCTTGCTGTTTCAGGTTAGTGTTCAAGTTGTCTACTCCGTAGTGTTGGCCGACCTTGCCCATGATGGCGCTGGCGATTTGGTCCATTCCCTGGGGTACGTATTCTTTCGTGTAAGGCGTCGCGGCGGCGCCAAACGCGCGATCCATCGCCTGCTGCATCTGCGGGCTGAGACTCGTTGTCTGCGTCTCGTGCCCGTTCTCGCCCTGGCTCCAGCTCGTGGAGCCGAAGGGATTGGAGGTGTTGTAGCGATTGTATTGGTTCTGAAGCCCGATGATTTCCTTCGGATCGGGAGCCGGAGGTGGCTTACTTGTACTGTCCATATTCGTTCCTCAACAAGCCGTAAATCATCATGTCTTCATCGCCAAGCCCCTTTCTCAGCGTGCCTTCGTGCACAAATCCCAACTGTTTAGCCAGTTTCTGCGCTTTCGTATTACTTGCGCTCGTCCTCACCGTGCAGCGGTTGCAGCGGGCGGTCTCAAACACGTACCAGAAAACGATTCTCAGAGACTCCCGCGTAATGCCTTTCTCCACCGCCACCGTAAGCTCGATATCAGCGCCATCCTTGTATGTCACATAACGGCTGAAACCCACCACCCATGCCACTTTTCCGTCAACTATTCTACCGATGAAGCGTGCGTCCTGCTGTAGCGTGATTCCGACCTTTTGCTCCAGCCATGATCGGAATCTCTCGTCCTCCAGAATCACTGGAAGTGACCGGGCCTAGCGACATGGCCGGATAAACTCGGATCGATTGGTGGACCCTTGATCGGCGTCATGGCTTGCTCGTGGATGTCCTGCGCCATCTGCGCCGTCTCGACCTGCGTCTTCGTGGTCTCCGCCGCCGTCTTCTGGTCGGCAACCTGCTTGCTCTGCGCGTCCGTAGCGAGCCGGATGTTCTCGCGCTGCTCCTTTCCGACGTTGACCTGCTGAAGCTGTCCCTGCGCCTGCTGGAGCTGTTTCTGTAGCTGCTGGACCTGCTCTTGACCTTGCTGCGCCTGCTGCTGGAACTGCGCGATCTGCTGGACTGTCCCGGGAGCGGCGTTGATCGCCTGTTCGAGCTGCCTGCCATTCTTGAAGGTGTTCACGGCGAACAGGAGAAGTTCCTTCCCCAGGTCGCCAGGAATCAAGCCCTTCTGGATCGCCGGCAGAATCTGCTGGAGATAACCCGTGACCGTAGTCAGGAACTCCAGGCGGTTTTGCTTCTCGGCGTATTCGTCCTGCACGACCGTCGAGTCAGACTCCACATCGATCGCGTAGCAGCGGCCATAGTCGGACTTGAGAACCTGGAGCTCTGCATCCGACAGTTGAATCCCGGTCATCTTCTCCAGAATCTCGGGCTGGAACCGCTCTGCCATGATCTCGGCCATGATGCGGAATACATCCCGGAAGAAGAGGGCGACAATACGGATTCGCTCGCCAACGCGGATATCGCCCCACTGCGCCTTGATCGATTGAGCAGTCGCTGTCTCGTTCGGGTCCGTGCTTCCCCGCTGGATATCGGATACGCCATAGATTTCCCAGATGTTCTGTTTGGTCTGCTCGCGAAGCTGGATCAGCTCTTGGACGACGCCGACCTTGTTCGTATTGTCGCGCATCATGACCACGGAGTCGTAGCCAGAGCTGCCGGGCTTCAGCGCATCCAATTTTGCCTGGAGGTTCGGGATGGGCTTGAGCGCGCCATCTTCGAGCTTGTTCAGGTCCTGAAGCTCGGTCGCAAAGCTCGCATCGTAGAACCCAACGTCCTTGATCTGCCGGGTCAGCGACATGATGCGGTCGGTGAGCCTTGTGCATTCCTTGAACAGCGGCGCGCAGTACTTGTAGTCCGGTGACGGAACGAGGTCGTCATCCTTCACGTTCAGCAGCATAGGCTTCGGGCAGGGGAAAAAGTCCTTCAGCCCAAGAGGGTCATCCTCAGACTCCAGCTCCTTATCCAGCTCCTCGCAGATGAAGATACGCTGCTTCTTATCCTTGTCCCAGATTTCGTGGACGCAGAACTGCTCCTTGTACATATTGGAATCGGGCTTGTTCGGCGTCTTCACGCCTCCGTTTCCGCCGATCCCGGTCTTGTTGAGGTCAACACCCCATTTGTCGCTGATCTGGTCAGCCGTCAGCCAGTGATCGAATGCGACCCATGTCACATTCCCCCAGTGCTGCTGCGGCTCCCAGCGGAATTGGTTCCAGCCGAAGGCGACGAGGTTGCAGACCTGATCGACCACCACATCCTGCATGGCAGGAATCGGTTCTGCGGTATGGATCATTGGGTCATAAGGTTGGCCCGACTCCTCGTCCAGCATGATCGGCTCGCCGGTTATGGGATTCAGGACCGGCTGGCTCTCCGTCTGCGTCTCCATCTCAACCTTGGCGATGCCCAAGCCAGCCACTAGGAGGTCGTTGACCGCCATATGGCCGTCAGCATCAAACTCCGTGGTGTCGATCGTGTAGGACAGCGCGCGCTCCATGCACTGCGCGATCTTGTTGTCATCTATGGGCGGCGGAGCAGGAGGTTGCGCTCCTTGTGTGGGCGCACTCGGGCCTTGAACGCCGGGTACTGGTAACGCGGCAGGAGCTTGCCCACCTCCGCCAAGCGGCTGGCTGGGAGGCTGAGAGCCAGTAAGGCTGGGATCGCTGGTGCCGGACTGGTCGGGGTACCGTTTACGTACGTCTGGCTTTGGAGGTTGTGCATAGATTCTCCCGTGCAGCACCTTCACAGTGGACCAGAACAGAGGGTAGGTGAACGTATTGTTCGTTTCCCGCGCGGTCTCTGCATAATACGCGCGCTGGGCTGATTCCGCATCCGTACGGAATTCGGCGTGCGCCTTCTCTTCCTGCTTCAGGCGCTTTACCCAGCGGTCACGCAGCGTGCTCATGCAGTTCCTTCATGGTAATAGGGGCATCCCAGACCAGCGGTTTCTTGACGGGCAGTCTCGGAGCGTTCCACGTATGATCGATAAAGCGGCCGAGCAGCGAGCAAGTGTCTACCGCGTCATCATGCTTGCCGCTCGGGAAGCGCAGCAGCTGATCGATCACGCGCTCAGCCCAAAGTCCCTCGGCGTCCTGAGCAGCGCTTGTCCGCACCATTGATTGCGGGAAATAGACCTTCCCCACAGAGCACATGGCCTGGAAGCTTCGCGCATTCGCCTCCTTGTTCGCCTGCCCATGCGGCAGCCATTCGCAAGCCACGTAAATGCGGCGTTCCTCCATAGACTTTCGCAAGAAAGGCTCAACCGCTCTCCGAATCGGTCCAGTCTCACCGATGAAGTAGTGCGGCGACCAGCGCTTTACCCGATCCAGCATCGCTGTTGTCCAGACATCCGCGCTCGCTTGGCTATGCCACCAGTCCAGAGCGTAGATATTGCCCATCGTATCCACGCCCCACACAGCAAGCTCGGTATAGTCCCCGTCACCTTCCGTCACGGCGAAGTCACCGGACATATAGATGGTCATACTGTCGGGAGCCTGAGTGTAGTAGCGCATCCACTCGCGCTTGAAGAACGTACCCTGCTCGCTGGTCGGGGTCTGCTGGTAGAGGCTCAGCCAGTCACGTGGACCAATCGTTCCCTGGATGCTGTGAAGCTCGGACAGCGGATACCATTCGGGCCATAGGGCCTTTTCCTCGCCATCCTCTACCCGGAGTGCAGGGAAGCTAACTACTTCCCACTGCTCACCGCCTTCGCTCTGTGCCGCCAGGAGACGGCCTGCAAGGTCATCCTCGTGCCAGCGCGTGCAGATGATCACGATAGCACCGCCGGGCATCAGGCGCGTGCGCAAGGTGCTTGTGTACCAGTGCCAGAGCGTATCCCGTAGCTTCTCGCTCTCGGCGTCCTGCCGGTTCTTCAGCGGGTCATCGATCAGAGCCAGATGAGCACCACGCCCAGTAATCGGACCACCAGCGCCCACGGCCACATAGATGCCGCCTTCCTCGGTGTGCCATCTGCCCTTTGCAGTCGAGTCAGCAGCGAGACGCGTGTTGAACAGGGCTTTGTAGGTCTCGTCCTGAATGATTCCCCGGACCTCGCGGCCGAAGTCCTCGGCGAAGTCGCTGGCGTAGGTCGCTGTGATGATCTGCTTGGTGGGATTGCGGCCGATGTACCACGCCGGGAAGCGACGGGAGGCAAGCTCAGACTTCGTGTGACGGGGGGGCGCAAAGATCATCAGCCGACGACACTCACCTCTCTCCACGCGCTCCAGGGCGTCTGCGATGCGTTTGTGATGCTCAGCCGGGGCGAAGTCAGGCTTGGTGTATTGCGTGAACGCGATCAGCGACCGCCGAGCCTGCCTGCGGGCAAGCAGTTCCTCGGCGATGGCGGATTCATCGATCATCCAATGATGTCTCTAACCGGCATCGGCTGGTGGAAGTAGTCTCGGCACACGCCGCCGAATGCGAACGTCTTCCCGCATGTCGGGCACAGGGGCTTGAGGGTCTTGCTCTCCTTCCCGCGCATGGCCTTGGCGATCAGCATGCCGTAGGTCTGATCTGCATCCTGGGGGAAGTTCTGCTGGCTGACGAAGTTCACGACTAGCTCAAGCATCTTCACGCGCTCTTCCAGAGAAGTCGTATCGGCCTCTTCTCGCGTCACGCCAATGCCATGGTGGATCGTATTGTTCACGGATTCGACCAACTGAGGGTCAAAAACGGTCTCTACGTGAAGCGGCGTTTCTTTAGACCCGTCGTTCTGCACAACACTCATGCCCTTTCCCCTAAAAAGAGCCAGCCGGTCCCGAGCGGATTGCGGCTGGCGGAGTGGGTAACTTATTCCATGCATTCCAGCTCGAATGCCACCGAGCACGTAGCAGCAGCGCCATTCGCCACACCCACGCGGATATAGATCGTCTGGGCCGTGAGATAGTCGGCGCTGGCTGCGATCGTGCGATCGTTGAACTTCGTGGCTGCCGTGAGGCCCGTTGCCGTGGCGGGGGTGACGATAGTCGTACCGCCTGCTGCAGGAGCCGTATAGGCGCCGATCGTCGCGCTGGAGGCCGCAAGTGTCGTGCTGACATCGAACAGCGTCATGCGGCGGACGATATATTTGGCGAAGGGGACCGTTACGGGAGTATCGCCGACCGTATTCAGATCGACCAGATAGTTCACGGTCGTCGGGGCCGGGTGCTGATTGCGGAGAGACATATCAGTGCTTCCTTTGTTCTGGGCGTTCGGCCGCTTTCTGTGCGAGCAGGGCCGTTAGCTCGTGATCAGTGTATTCGCGGACAGTCTTGTCAGTGACCGTGGCATCCATCAGGACTTGCTGTACTGCCTTCCCGTCCAGGCGGTCTGCAATCTCACGCACGGCGGAGATATCGCCTTCCTCAGCCTGGGCAATCAGCTTGTCAGCGATGCGACTCAGCTTGTCCGGGTCTTGGGTAAATTTGCGATGCAGCATCTCCGACCACATACGGTTCGGCTTGGCTGCGTATCGGTTGCCTTTTGCTGCTGCCATGATTTCTTTGCGTATCGTTCTGTTACTTGTAACGTTTATGGTTGGGATGGAAGGCGTGAGGAGGACTCGAACCTCCGACCTGCATAACCGCCACGATGGTCGCTCGAACGACTCCGTAACGGCCTAGCTGCTCTGCCAACTGAAGCTACCACGCCTACTGCTGCTGTTTGTTACGGTTGCTGCCGAGGTTGCCATTGTTGCTGGCGCCAGGAGGGTTGACCCAGTACGTTCCGCCAAAGGCCGTATTCGCCCCGATGCTAGAGCCGCCAAGGTTGCTGCCGAGACTGCCGAATCCGTTGAACCCGCTATTGCTTGGCCCGCTGGCGTAATTCATCGCGCCACCGTTGGCGAACGTGCCGCCGGGGCCTGACTGCGGAGCGGGGCCGAGGAAATCTAGGAGTCCACCGGCATTCGGGCCTGAGAAGCTTTGCGGGCTGCGGCCGAAGAAATGGGACATGTTCAGGTTGCCGGTGTTTGCGGGGCTCCCCATATTACCCATGAAGGCCTGGGCGAGGGATTGATTGCTGCCCCCACCGAACTGACCAAGTGGGCCGTTTAGGGGCTTATCGATCGATGCGTTACCAGCGCGATTGCCCTGATCAACCATGTTGCCGAAGTCGGTATTGGCCGCCCCGTTGAACTGATTCTGGTTGTAGCGATTGAACAGGCGGTTAGCAATGAGCCCACCGCCGGGGACGAGGGCGCCAGCTCCTAGACCGAGCAGCGTCTGGAGCGGATGAGTGGTCATCGTGTTCCAGCGACTCTGTATGCGGTCCCCGATGCTCATCTTGTGGCCTTGTGAAGAGGTCGTCTAGCCGATAGCGTGGACGGATTGTAGCAATTTCCTGACACCAGCGTGGTAGCGGATCACTATGCGACAAGTGAAGGGGTCGTGATCAGCATGCCGATCGCCAGCACGTTGTTGCTCGTATAGCGCAGACCTATCACGGTCTTACTGGTCGTCCCCATGACCTGAATGACTCCGCTAGGAGTGCCGGAATAGATTTGCTGCGTAGTGCCATCCGAATTCACCAGGCTTACAGTGATCGGCCCATTCAGCGGATTCAGCGTGATGTTGCTAGAGAAGGTGAAAGGCTGATTGGGGTCTATCGGCTGCGTCAGCGGGCTTGTGATGGTTCCCGAGCCACCTAGAACCGTCATGACTCCAGCGGCGACCGAGAAGGCCGCATTGGTGATTGTCCAGAGCAATGGCAGTGTGAGGCCAGGGTCTACCAAGCGCTGGAACTTCCCGAAGAACGCGTCGTAAAGCGTCTGGGCGTAACCAGTGACGTAATGGCTCTGATTGACGCCAGACGCGAGGCTCATGCGGCGAGGACTCGGGGTGAGCCACCTATGACATACACACCACAAGCGGCCGCCGTAGCGCTCTTGGTAGCCGCATAGACGGGGCCGCCGATGAGCTGTACTGCGGGGATGCTAGCCGTGAGCGTGATGATGTTCCCTGCCGTATCCGTCACCTGCTTGAAGATGCTGCCGATCTGAATCCAGAGAGGAGCCGTTTCTGTCATAGCTAGGTTGTCAGCGCCGACAATTATGAAAGATGAGCCGGCACTATTGAACGGCTGTGGCGTGTTCTGGGCAGCCGTGGCGGGAGGGATTAGCGTTGACTGAGCCATGTTACGGAGTCGGCTGCGCCAGCGCATTCACCTGCGCCGTATTCTGGTTGATGCGGTCCACCACCGGCTGAAGATCGGTCGCGCCCGGAAGTGCTGCGATGCGAGCCGTCAGGTCCGTGATGGCTTGCGCTTGAGTGTCGAGTGCTGCGTTGACTTCTGCGATACCAGCCATGAGCATGACTCCTATGAGGGTGACGAGGATGATTAGTGCGAGTGCGGCCAGCGCGATGATGGTTTCAGCGCCCATGGACCCACTCCCGGAGGCTATCGTACCGCGATTTGCATTCTGCGTAAGCCTGTTGAGACGCGATTCGGTTGGCCAGCAGATCGGCCGCATAGTCTTGTGACAGGCTTGGCAGATTCGGCAGCGTCGGGGGCAAATCTGGCATGCCAGGAAGCTCGCGCGGAGCCGGACAGACAGGCGGCAGAGTGATCGGCGCGACAGTCGGAACCTGCGCGCAGCCAGACAACAGGAGCGCCAGCAAATAGCGGCTCACGACCCCTCTCCGTTCCAGAGTCTCACATAGTCCTGAGACAGTTCGCATTTGGCTGGCGGCTGAACCTTGGCGACCTGTAGCTTGATCCCCGAGAACTTGTCAGCGATAGCCTGTAACTGGTCGCTCGCTGCCTTCTGGCGGTCTTGGTCGGCTGCTCGTGCTGCGGAATCGGCCAGGGACTGCGACTGCGCGCGCTGTTGCCATTCCTGGAGAGATGCCGCTAGGGCAGTAGCCTCATGGGCTGCGCACGCATCCTGCGCTCTCCTGTGGCCTTTAGCGTAGCCATAGCCAGTAGCGCCAGCAAGGATCGCAAGCAGGGCGGTTCCGGCAATCGCGTACGTTTGCAGGCTAAGCATCAGGCTCCATCCCGTTCGTAGCCCGCAACAGGGACTCTAGTTCGCTCCGGTAGTGCCGGGAGGTGTCCGGCCTCAGCGACCAGACGCCTCTTTTGTTCTCGAAGAACAGCGATCCCAGCCTCAAAGCCTTGTCGGTAATATCCCGATTGGCTGTCACGTAGCCCTTGTGATACTGCAGCACGGCAAGCATCACGTCCTGCAGCTCGGTAAACATCACCAAACGTTCCGCCGTCCTCTCGCTCACCGGTAGCGCGGATGTCGCTTTGGCTCGATCGAGCAGCGACTGGGCGATTTTCAGGATATCCGGCACGGAGCACGGTTACGGCTTCTCAGGCAGCGAAATGCCTTTCTTGGCGAAGAATCGCTTGATAGCGGCGTGGAATACAGCGCCAGCTACAGCGCCAACGAGGAAGACGATGATGTAGTCGATCATGGTTTGTACGCCTTGGGGATGAGGTCAGGGTATCTCGTGTAGAACCAGCGGGTTCCCATCTGGTGGAGCGTGGGGCCAGCGAGGCCAGTCGTGATGGCGAGGCAGAAGCCTACTGCCGTGGCATCCAGCCAGAAGGTCATGCAGGACGATACGCCGAAGCACGTGAGACGGGTGATCCTGTCTGCGGCGTAGGCATCCATCGTGCGTGGGAGCATGTGGGCCAGAGTTTCGGCGAGGAAGATGCCAGCGATCAGCGCGAGGACGGATGCGGCACCATGTGCGTTAGCGAGGATCGTGCGTATCTGGACGGCGAGGAAGTCCAGCATCACCGCACTCCAGCCATGCTAGCGCCATTCTCCAGCATCACGTTGTCGTACGGGCACGAGCCGTTCTCATGGATCGTCATGGCCCGCAGAATCTTGGCCATGTTCTCCATATGGCTGAGGTCGTATAGCTCGTCCTTGTTCACCCCGCAGCCTTTCGCGACTGAGGCAACGTACGCAGCGGTATCGTTCTCGCTCTCGGGCGCCCAACGGTTCACGATGGCCTGGATTGACCAGCAGCCATAGCGTGACTGGTAGTTAAGCAGGAGCTTCGCAGCGGCGCGCAGGCCGTATTCCGGAGACGAGAACACGCAGAATGACGGGTCAGTCTGTTCGTCGGCCAACCCCTGCCAATTGTCGCCGGTACGGATGTTCAATGGGTTGTTGTTGCGCAAACCTCTGGAGGCCATCAGTCCCGCTCCGACTTGCGCGAGAACAGCGCGCACAGCGTCAGCTCGGCGAGGCATGCCGCGATGATTCCCAAGGTCCACCAGGTTTCGGTTGTCATCTCACATGGCCCCAAAAACGTCCACTAGCAATGTTGCTGATGGATGTGCGCGATACCCCGAACTCAATCGCAATTGCCCTATGCGATACGCCAGATTCTATCTTTCTCCTAATCGACAAGACTTTCTCTGGCGAGAGCACATTAGCAGAATTCCCATGCCTACGACGACCCTTCCGATCCATGTCGCACATGTTCTCTTTCGGAGAACCGAGGAACAAATGCGATGGGTTGATGCAGGATGGTGTATCGCACCTGTGGCACACATGGAAATTCCCAGCCTTCCCTTTGTGCACAGCATAAGAGCTTCGGTGGGCTAATACCTTCTTCCCACGCCAACGAAGTATTCCATACCCTTTCGCCAGGCCACCAAGCCATAGCCAGCAACCAGATTCTGGAACTGGCATGCTTAGGCGCTCTATCTTTTCGCCAAGAGACTCGGGCATAGAATTCCCCTTCATCTGTTAGATGCGCCCCCGGACTCGCTCACGGGGACGACTTTCGGCTCCATCTTAGGGGGAGACTCGGCCGACAGTTGATCTTACCTTCTTTTCCGCACGATTGGCAAAGTAGATGCGGTCCAGATAGCGAACGCGTTTCTTGCGTTCTTCCAGGGGTAGTACGGTGCGGGCGTTGCCCGCTTTTGGCCTCGGCGTATGCTCCTCCGTCAGATCGAGCACGTAAATCGCGCAGGCTGCGTAGCGATAGGCTTGTGCGCGCGACATACCGAACTTGTCACGCATGCGCTGACATAGCTCAGCCAGGGCGATGGATTCCTTGGGTAGCTCGGTCATCCAGAGCACGATCCGCATGGATAGTTCCATCGGTTCGTAGTTGTGGCCCTTAATCATGTCAGCTCCGCGAGGTATTTGCGGGCGGCGTCCACGACGAGCTGCCATTTCTTGCCTTCCTCCAGCATGTGATCGAACTGCAGCCGTTCGTCTCTGGCGCGCTGCTCGTCCAAGTCTTGCTGACACGATACCAGCGCCTTCTCTAGCTCTTGGGTGTAGGTCATGGCGTGGTCTCCTGCTCCAGAAATAGGTTCTCTTCAGGCCGATTCAGAACAGCATCCAACGCAGCCTCCATCCGCGCCCGCTCGCACAGTCCGCTGCGCACAGGAGTGCCCTCCGCATGGTCGTACCAAATCATGGCGCGCTGCACCAGAGCAGGATCGACCAAGCTTTTACGAACAGTTTCGCGAGGTGTTGCAATTCTTGAACTGCCCGCGCAGCCATGAAAAGGCGCACACATATCAGGCGTCTGGCAGCGAGTCATCGTGCGTTGGCAAATAAGGTCGCTCATCTCTATTCCCCTCTAGGTAGGTAGTTAACGCCAATCCGTGTTGTCCCAAGCGCCCTTCCCGTAGTTGCAGTCCTCGCATAGCACTTGCAGGTTGTCGAGGCTCAGCGACAGGTCCGGTCGATGGTAACGCGGCTGGATATGGTCAACGTGTATCCGTAGTCCGTCCTTTCCTGATGCACCGCAGCATTGGCAGCGGCCGTCTGTGTTCTTCAGCGCGAGATAGCGTAGTTCTCGCCATTCGCGGCTGATGTAGAAGTCTTCATCACGCTTGTACGAAGGATGACGTTCGAGTTTGGCCTGGAACTGCGATTTAGCCTCGATCTTCGCCATTACCGCGCGACGTTCGGCCCGTTTCTGCTTTCGGATAGCTTTCTTCTCTTCCTTCCTAGGCATCCTCGGGAGTTTCCCGTAGCTCTCGAATTCTTCCCGTGTCCGTTCAGAAATCTCGCGTAGGCAAGCTTCCTTGATCCATCCTTTCTGCGGCGGCCAACACACGCCAATCAGCCGAAGCTGAGACATAGGCCATCCGCCTCTAGAAGACTTGTTACTTAATATCCACTCTCTAGTAATCTGCATTTCCTGAGAACCTTGGTGGGAAGACAGCCAAGAGCATCCCCGCTGTTGCGAAGAACTCTTGGCAGGAGAACCTTGTATGGGTCCCGACTAGCCAGCCATCACCTTATCCGGTCCGCGCCCTGTGATGACTACGGGAACGCCTCGCTGTCTCAGGACCTATCCCAACTGTACGAGCTTAGAAACCCAACACGCAGCCGTTACGCCAACCGAGAGGGTAGCGTCAGCGGCAGATCAGGACGGATGGTATGGGTGTTGCCGAGAAGTTGAGGGAAGGATGGTGTACACTTCCTCTCGCATTCGGTGCCGGAATCACCAATGCCACACGTCAGGAGCTGGTTACTCGCTGACGGAATCGATCTTACGCCCTGCCGTGATCGTCTGCAACAAGCCCCCGAGGACTGAAAATCCCGGGGGCCGCTTTTCACAGGCTCACCCTGAGCTTCGCAGCCAACCCCGCCATCATGTCCTTCACCGCCTGACTGGGCGGCTCTACAGCCTTCCTACGCGCCATCACTGTCGCGGGACTCGGGTTCGGCTCGTTGCGCACGACAGGCCTAGGATCAGCCCGGCAGTTGCGTATCCAGTTGCGGAACGTGGCGTCCCAGTCAAGTTTGCAGGCATCTTTCCCCGGCTTCGCGTTCCAAAAGTCGGTGAAAGCCCCTACCTGCCTCGTAGCGCAAACGTCCGGCCTCTCCTTGGCCGCCCATGTCATCAGGCTAGGGCTTGGGCGCCAGGATTCCGGCAGGCGTGTAGCGCGTCCTGCGGGCTTCTGGAGTGCTTCGTGGATTTCCTCGGCTAGGTCGGCGGGGACGTAGGGGATGCATTTCGCCAGGAGGTCTTTCATACCTCCTCCACATCGAATCCGCGCTTACGGTCCTCTGACCGAGCGGTGGCGCAGTAATTGAATTCCATGCATGTCGGCCGCTGACCAGTGCGCAAATTCTTGCCATCCCACGAATGGACCTTGACAACATCTCCCTCGCAAGCGTTCCAACGCGCGCACTCTCCGTCACACTGAAGTTCTTTCATCACGCCACCTCCTTAGCATCCGCCAGCTCGTCTACCGTCAGGCGGCTGATGGGGATGAGTTCGTCAGGAGCAAAAGCACAGAGTGCCCCGTATTCGTCCGGAATCTCTCGCGGGAATGAAACACGATGCCCCAAATACCACCCTAAAATGCCGCCCGGGCACAGTTCCAATTCGCCTAGTACGATACATTCATGTCCGTGCGCATGAACCCCTGGAAAGTTCACGCGCACCATATCCCCAATCTTGTGCTTACTCATCACTCATCCCCCTCTACGTAGTGGTACGGTTTCGGAACTCTCGCCAGATAGGCGGCTATCTCTGTGTCACTGCCGATGTTGGCGTTGGCTTTGTGGTTCTCGACATATTTGGCACGGCTCATCTGTTTCTTAGTCGGGCGATCCAACTTGCTGCAGACAAGGTGCTTCATCGCTTTGTCGTGCTCCCTCTTCGCGAAGTACATGTCCTTCCAGCCTGTTTTCATCCAAACCTCCGAAGGTCCATGTTTTCATCGATAAGATCGGCAACGCGTGTACGAAGCCTATTAATCTCCTGCGCCTGCTGCTCGATGAAGCGCTTGAGATGATCGATGTATTCGCTCTCTGGCATCGCTGGAGGAATGAACACCATCTGCTTGCCAGAAGCCAGCAGCACATCCAGCTCTTCGTTTGTCATGCGAACCCCTCTTTCGGTTGTGGCCTGCGTACTCAAGCACATTTCCTGCGTGGCTGCAACAGCCGCCATCTAATAACTTATCGCCATGAAGATTCCTGCAGAAACCTCTTGCAACTTGCGGCGGATGCCGTCAAGATATGCCCACGGTCACTCACGGCCGACTGCTTAGGGAGCAGATCATGAACAATCAAACGAACGCGCAGCACACGCCGACGCCGAGGATGGCAATCCTTGTAGGAGACGAGCGCGTCTATGCGCTCCGCGAGGATCGGACGGAAGCGCCGCCGGTATTCGTGATGCCGATTGCGCGCAAGGACGAGATGGAAACCATCGTCCGAGCCTGCAATGCGCATGACGATCTGGTCGCGGCGCTGCGCGAACTGATCGACGACGCGGATGCCAGCGGCGTCACCGCGCATTTCAAAGGCCGCGGCTTCGACGAGTCGATCGAAAAAGCCCGCGCCGCGCTCGCGAAGGCTGGTGCGGCATGAACGTCCACGACCACGGTTCCGCGCTGGCGGAAGCTGCGCTGAAGATGGAACGCCATCTGGACATGCTGCAATCCAACGATGGGATGATTGACCAGCTGCTCCGCAGTACCGATCTGTCCCAAACGCTAATGGAACTGTTCGCGTGGGCGGTGGATGCTGAGGGGCGGACTTCGCGCAATGACACGATCCTGAAGCTGGCTGACACCCTGCACCGGCAGGCGCGGAGGGGTGTATGACCCTCGATCTCGACGCGCTGCGGGGGCATACGGCGGGCGATTGGCAGCGGTCCGACACGACCGTCTACGCACTCATGCACGACGGCTGGCGGCGCGGAGAGGAAACGTTCCGCAATCGTGTTTGGCTGAACGTCTCTTTCGATCGCGAAGTGCCGCAGGAAGAACGCGAAGCCACGGTCGCCGCGATTCAGCACGCCCCCCAACTCCTCTCCGAACTCCTCGCCTATCGTGCAAGAGATGCGGCGGTGGCGGAGTTGGTGGCTGCTCTTGATGTCCTGGCGAATATTCCGATTGAGGATTTCTCGCTGGAGAAGAAACCGGCCACTCCTTTGATGTCGTGGAATGACCATCAGTTGCGAGTCGAACACGTGCTAGCTGCTCGTGCAGCCCTCGCCGCCTTCCGCCAAGGAGCCGCCCGTGAAGATTAGCCGCGAGCTGTACAACCAAGCACGGATGATCTGCAACGCCTACCTGACCGGGGAAGAGATACAGGAAAACTCCGGGTCAGGCTGGGAAGAACCTGAAACGGTTTCGGGCGAGCAGATGATCGCGCTGAATTCCTCCCACTACCAGTACAGGGTGAAGCCGTGAGTGCGCATTTCTGATGGAAATGTGGCCGCCCGCTGTCACGCGTTTATGGCCACTTCGTGTATCGCGTACACGTTGTGGATGGGAATCAAGTCCGCGTTCATCTGAAGTGCAAGGAGAATCTGGCTAAGCCAGAACCGAAATCTTCGCAATCGCGGACCAAGAGTGACGTGCGGAAGTATCTCGGAGACAAGCCATGATCGAGCGCCGGTCTACACCCACTGTCCCGCGCGAGCGCACGCTGTTGCCGTCTGCGGCCAAGTCCGACCATATGCTAGGTTTCGTGTGCTACGGCCTCAGCATGCCGTGCCCGGGCGACGCCAGCAAGGAATTCAAGGCCGGATATGCAGAGCACCGCTCGTCCGTGATCAGCAAGTTACTGGGAGAAGAAGAATGAGCACATCAAGTCGTAGGTTGAGCCAGAGAAGCAAGTCTTCGCGTCCGTCACAAACGCCTGGAAAGCAGAAGTCCGAGGCGTGCCAGAAAACCGACCTTAAAGAGTGGGGTCGTCAGGCCAAGCCGTGGGCGTTCGGCTCTGGCGATCATGGCAAGTACGAGGTTTATTGCAAGCTGACGGACTCCTACAACAACAGCAGCCGGTCGGGGTGACTCTTGAAAGACGCACAGCTCAAGAAAGTCCTCCGCGTGATCGAATCCGGACGATTCGTCTCCCAGCGCCGCAGCGCACACCTGTGCGGCATGTCTCCGAGAACCGTTCTCCGTGTGCTGAACGAGGCCAGGGCTAACGGTCTCGTGTTGGAGAAGGTGCAGACGTTGCGTGTGAAGGAATACGGGCCGTATGGGAGGGGAAGGAAATGAACCGGGTAGAGTGCTTGCTTTTCGAGAATGAACAGGAACGCCGCGAGTACGAACAATGGCTCGACCGGCTTGAGGATGGGCAACAGATCGCTTACGCCAAGGAGCAGGCAGCAATCGCAAACAGTCCAGAACAGGACGATGAACCCATAGACATGGGCTAACCCTTACGCCAGATACGGCACAGGAGAAAACGACGTGGCACGATATTCAGCAACAGGCGGTTCCGATTTCACCCCAGTCCCCGCAGGCGCACACGTGGCGGTCTGCACGATGGTCGCCGACATCGGCATCCAGCCGAGCCAGTTTTACGAACCCAAGCGTAAGGTCGTGTTCCGGTTCGAGCTGCCGAACGAACGAACGGAGTACACGGACAAGGATGGCAACAAGCGTTCCGGCCCGATGGTCGTCTACGACACGCTCACGGCCAGCATGAATGGCAAGGCCAATCTCCGTGCGATGCTGGAAGGCTGGCGCGGCCGGAAGTTCACGGACGCCGAGGCGGGGGATTTCGACACCAGGAGCGTCCTTGGAAAGGCGTGCATGCTTTCCATCGTGCATAACGAGAAGGGCGAGAAGACGTACGCCAACATCGCCGCTGTCATGCCGCTGCCGAAAGGTACCAATGCCCCGGAGCCGGAGAACGAACCGCTGTACTACGACGAGGAAGACGTAAAGTCCTACGACAAGCTGCCGGAGTGGGTGCGGAAGAAGATCAGCGAGCAGGTTGCCGCGCCGACGAAGGATTCCGTGGACGACCATCTGGAGCAGGAAGCGGCTTCGCGTGGAGCATTCCACGACGATCCGATCCCATTTGCTCCACTGACCAAGCGCCACTGGGTCTGACGTGGGTCACTGGTACAGTCGCAGCGGGAAAGCGTGCCACACCATCCGCAAGGGTGTTGTGGTGCGCGATACCACCCTCCGTGACGCTCGGGCACTGAATCTGGTGCCCAGCGTTTCCGAGGTTCTGTCCATCATCGCCAAGCCGGGCCTGGAGCGCTGGAAGGAAGAACAGGTTCTCATGGCCTCTCAGACGCTGCCTAAGGTTGACGGAGAGGATGAGGCTACCTACCTAGCTCGTATACGCTCCGACAGCCGCAGACAAGCGCAGGAGGCGGCTAACGAGGGAACGAGGATACATGCATCGGTCGAAAAGTGGTTCACAGGCGGAAGCGTCCCTGCGGAGCACTGGTTACACGTGGAGGCGACACGGGATGCACTCGCCCAACTTTTCCCGAATGTTCAGGACTGGGTTTCGGAGAAGTCCTTTGCCCATCCTCTTGGGTTCGGCGGCTGCTGCGATATGCATAGTCCGAGTACGGGAATCGTCGTGGACTTCAAGACCACGGACAAAAAGTCGGGATCGGACAAGCGGCTGCACTACGACCAGAATTACCAGCTGGCAGCGTACAAAGCGGGACTATTCCAAAGGGATGGAGGTGGTGACATGCCCTGCGCCAACATCTTCATCAGCCGTACGGAGCCGGGGACCGTGTTCACACACGTGTGGACACCGGAGGAAATTTCGCAAGGCTGGCGCGTGTTTTATGCCGCTCTCGCGCTCTGGAAAGCCGTGAAAGGCTACTCGGGGGAATGGTGAGTAAGTTCCTTGCCGACAAGCGGAATCTGCGTGACACCATGCTCAGCGCTTATAACGCCATGAAGGTTCTCACGGACGCCGGGAAGGTCGCGCGGATCAAGGTGGACGAATGCGAGCCGACACGAACGCGGTTGCAGAATGACAAGCTCCAAGCGCTCTGCGGGGAAGTTGCTGCACAGGTGAAGTGGTACGGTGTCAATCTCTCTCAGGACGACTGGCGGCATATGTTTGTCGCCAGTTATCGAAAGGGTCAGCGGAGTGTTCCGGGGATAGACGGAGGGTTCGTCGTCTTGGGCGCGAGCAGCAAGGATTTGAAGGTTGCGGAGTGTGCGCACGTGAT
>Ga0068863_100001914_pt1 | contig 20694 bp, 21 predicted proteins | sample KBSSwiS62_FD_66596 | JGI IMG/M metagenome (GOLD analysis project Ga0068863, IMG submission 66596) | Switchgrass rhizosphere microbial communities from Kellogg Biological Station, Michigan, USA - KBS Switchgrass S6-2 | ecosystem: Host-associated > Plants > Roots > Rhizosphere > Soil ...
GGCGGCTTCCTTCCGGGGATTGACCGTCGACGATCCTGTTCCGGCCATGCCCCTTGGGTGCAACTTGGCCCCCGTGGCCTTGGTTGCCACGCTCGACGAAGCGATTCACGTGTTCGCCGCCATGGCTGCGGCCGTGACCCTTACTCCTGGCGACCGCCGGGCTCTGCATTTGCTGCGGCCGACCCCCGCCATGCGCTTCCCGGTTGCTGTTCGCATCTCCTCCCCGACGGGCCTTGCCTCCGCCACGATCGGGCTGGGAGTCGCCATGCTGCGCTTGCCCGCTATCGACCCGGAGTTTTTGTGGCTGGCCTCCTCCACGCGGATTGCCGTGAGCGGCGGGACCGCCGTCGCTATGAGGATCGCCACCTCCGCCATGAGGCTGGCTTCCGCCGTGGGCTTGTCCACCTTGTTGGGGCTGCGCGCCGCCATGGTCCTTGGCGAGTGCCGGAGCGGTCATTGCAAGGCTCGATATTGTCAAAAGAAAGAGAGCTCTGCGCATGGCGATCCCTTCCTAATGGGCCATTTGAATTCGATAGTGTAACGTCCGAGCACCAGAAGTCGTTCCGCTGCTGCCTCGCGCTGACAATCGAGCACTGATCCCGGTTGGGGATCAGTGCGCTCCCCATGTCTGATAGGGGCAAACTGGGGCTATCGACAGCGAACGTCGCTGTTTTGATCTATCGCCTTTCCAGCGAGCGCCCCGAGCGCGCCGCCAATCAACGTGCCGGCTGCACGATTATGGCCCCCATCGATGACGTTACCAAGAACGCCACCGCCTATCGCGCCGACAATCAGCCCGGTCGTGCCATCGCTGCGCTTGCAATAATATCGCCCATCCGAACCCCGATACACTTCATCCTGCGCGGAAAGGCGCCGTTCGGTGTAGCGCGGATCCTCGCGATAGTACCTTGCCGCATCATAATCCGTGACGAACCGACGCTCATCGTAGCGGTCATCGTAGTTGTCGCGCACGGTAGCGCTAGAACCATAACCATCATTCGCGCGACGCCAGCGCAGGCGTTGACCGAGATCGTCCAAGCGGGCTTGGATCATGTCCCTGTCCCTGGGTGACATGTCCCCGCGCATACGCCTTAGATCCCGGCGAATGGCATCGAGCTGCCGCTGTGAATATCTGGCTTCTCGTCGATTCAGACTGCCGTTCGCGATCCCCCGATCGATGCGTCTTTGAAGAAAGTCTATCCTGTCCCGGATATTTTCAGGCGCGCCACGCCAAAACTCGTCCCGGTTCCATCCGCTGCCAGCCTGGCGGTCCCAGTCGCTTCGGGGCGGCTGCGCCATCGCTGTAGTGCTTGCGATGAGTGCCATGGCAAAGAGGCTACCCAGTTTGATCGGGTTCATACCTGCTCTCCTATTGAAATCACTTGTTGTACGACCGTTATAACGCCCCGTGAGCCCGTAAGTGCCGTGCCGGATGATCCGGGTCCAGGCACTGTTCTATGTCTGCGCCAGTTCCCGGTCGGATCACTTGCGAGTTCGTCGTCCACTTTGATTGCTCGATCGAGTGGACATTGCGGAAACGTCCGGCGGCACCCCTTAATTTCCATACCCGCTTGGCTGGCGATATCGTTTGATAAACGATACAATTCTGTATCGCCGGCGCTTACAGGGGTCGGCGATCGAATGACGTTTTAGCCGTGAAACATCGCTCTGAAGCCGCGTGACTCTATCGCACGCAAACTAGCGGCAGCGCACTTCCCCCTGATCAATTGATTTGCCGAGCAATGCGCCGCCCGCCGCACCCAATATGGTGCCGGTGGCCCGGTCGCGGCCGCCGTCGAGGGAGCGCCCTAGCAGCGCACCTACAGCGCCGCCGATAAGAAGGCCCGTTGTGCCATCGCTGCGACGGCAGTGGTAGCGGCCATCGTCGCCGCGCCAGACACGGTCCTCGCGCGATACGACGCGCGGTTCGTAATAACGATCCCGATCATGGGCCCGCCTGCCATGTGCTGGAGCCCAGGGCGGAGGATCGGCCAGCGCGGGCGCAATAGGCAGAGCAAGCGATGCAAGCGTGACTGCAATGATAGTACTGCGCATGATCCAACTCCTATTCGGATACCGGCCGTGACAGTAGCGCTGCTTGATGAACTCAAAATTATCGATCGCGGTAAATGGGTGCACCATGGCGCATCGACGCCGATGAAATGGCTGATATGCATGTGCGATACGCAGACGAATAGCCCAGCTTGCGCTCGTCGCGGTGGGTGAGCAGAGTTTGAAGGCAGGGTTGAAGGGGCGTGGGAGCGCTGGATCGTTTCGATCCGAGGATTCGGTCAGTCTGTCCTGGGCTATCTCTGCAAGGCGTCGCCGCTCACGGAAATTAAGCGCCGGTTCAGCAGGCGTTATGAAATCAGCACACTATCCCGCGACCGATCGGAGAACCCCAGTGAATACAAAGCTTATCGTACTTGTTCTGGCAACTGCAGCTGGCCTTGCTCCGCCGCTGATGGCCCAATCCTACGCCGAACAAAAACGGTGGGACGCGGCCCAGGAGCGCTATCAGGCGGAGACTGAACTCTATCAGCGGGAGCGCGAACGCTATTATGATTCGCGGCAACGCGATCGTAGCGAGAGCGGTTACGCCCCCCGGCCGGGAGAGTATGATGAAGACCGCTACGCGACCGATTATGATGCTGCGCACTATTATCGAGATGATCCGCGTTACCAGGAGCGCCGCCTGGGCTCCGATGACGAGGTCTACCGCGGCTCTGACGGCCGCTACTATTGCAAGCGTAGCGATGGCACCACCGGTTTGATCGTCGGCGCGGCGGCAGGGGGCATCCTGGGCAATGTCATCGATGGCGGGCGGCATCGCACTGGCGGGACGTTGATTGGTGGTGCACTCGGCGCGCTGCTTGGTCGATCGGTGGAACAGAATAGCGATATCCGCTGCCGATAAAGCCGAGGCTTCCGGCTGGCATAGGGAAACGCGTCGCGGCTAAATCAAACGAGCCCTGCGGTGCTTGCCCTGCTATTCGATTACTATGCCCGCCGCCGCGCTTTTACGTCATTGTATTGAAATGGAATTCGCCGTGCCTAGCGCTAATGGCCAAGTAGCGGGCCGTCAATTGATATAGCGCCGCTGCCCGTCGCGTTGCTCGAAAGACAAAATGTCGATGGCTTCGGCCATTACATCGTCGCCAAGCGCAATCGCCTTCAGCAGCGGCGTCTGCTCCGCGCTGAACAGACCCCCATTATAGGGTGGAAGGCCAACACTGGCGTCGCCCTTGTCGATCATTTCCGACAGGCTGGCAAAGCGGTGCCAGATATGGTTGGCGACCGTTGAAAATGCATCGCCCTGATCCTTGCGCCGTCCGACCTCCAGCCGGGAATTGCGCAGGGCATAGTCATCGAAACGGGTATCGCGCACCGGCAACAGGCCGCGATCTTCGGCATAGAGGACGAACAGCAGACGATAGAGCAGGATCAGCGTCGCATTGCGAATATCCTCCAGCGTCGCATCGCCCGGTGCGACCTTGGCGACCGCCTTGCCCAACCCCGGATAGAGCCGGGTAAACACAAGGTCGGACAGGCTCTTGGCAACGCTCTTCGTAGAATGCCGCGTCGCGCCGGGCTGTATCGTGAAAGCTGGGGCCGGTCGCCGTCGCCCGCTCAAATGCGGTGCGCGAAAACATGGCGACGAATACTGCCAGCCAGTGATTGCGTTCCTGATCCGTAATCGCGCTATCGAAAACGTCCGGTTCCAGCCGCATGATACGGGATAAATCCAGTTCCAGATAATCATCGATGGTGGAACGCGCGCCCGAAAAATATAGCCGCCACTTCGTGCCATTGGTCAGGACACCCCACCGCAGATCGCCATTGGTCAGGTCCTCGATGCGGCGAAGATAGCGCAGCAATTGCGTTGATGGCGTGTCGCGCTCCCCCTTGCCTTCGGCGCGATCCAACGCCCGACCCCAGCGCTTGCTTTCAATGATCGCTGCGCCGGATTGGTACCGACGCCATTCCTCAGGATAGGTATTGGCTTGCGCTTTTGCCGCCGCGTCAATGAACAGCAGGCCGTCAGGCACGTCCACCCGGCCGGTCGCGGATAGGTTTTGCTGGGTTAGGTAGTCCGACCATCCAAGCGCCGACAAAATGGGCCAGATCAGATCGCCTTCGGTCGTCGCTTCATTGGGCTTGGAATTGTGGGGGAAGCCCGCAAATATTGCCAAAAGTTGCGCGCGCATGGCGACCGTATCGACATTGGAAAATTGGGCGGTTTTGGTAATTCCCTCAACAAGATAGTCCTGAGTGAACAGCGCGCCAGACGTGAACAGGCTCGCATCAGTCATTCTTTGTCACTTCCGCGATGCAATGGATCATCTGGCCCCCTCGATATGCTGCACGGCTTAGCCGTCCGACGCCCGGCCGCCAAGATTTTCCTAAATGATTAGGCAAATCGTTGATCTTGAACACCAGCGGACAAGTTCCGGCTAATGCCGATGCGCTTTCCCACGACGCGCCCGCCATCGCCCCAGCGAGCCAGGCCCAGCCCCCCGACCTTTTTCGGCTCTATGATCGCCGCAAGATGCTTGGGCCTGAGCATCCCGTTCCAATTGGCTCTACTTTAGTGGGTGAGCATTCCCAGAGGCTACGGCCAATGGGACAACCTGTTTGCAGATCAAGATAGCCACTGCCTCAAACGTTCGATATGTGACAAATACCACTTTGCGGAGGCAGTTCGGTGAAAGCTCTGACATCGGTGATAGCAGTGCTGTCGCTAACCCCGGCCCCGTCGATGGCCGCAATTACCAATTACACGTTCACGGGGTCGTTCCTCGCCGGGAATGACGGCCTTGGATTATTTGGATCGCCGGGCGATCTCACGGGAAAATCCTATTCGCTGACCTTTGCCGTTGACGATGCCAAGGGGGCTTTTCACGGCAGTGTGCCCTTTGCCTACAATCTTTACGGCTATGGGCCTGCCACACCGGTGTCGGCGTTGCTCACGGTCGGAGGTGTAAATTTCAACTTTGACGGACTGGATTACGTCAGCGGATATTTTGGATCGTCAGATCCGCTAACCAGCACGAATTTTGCGGCTGGCGGTAGCTTTTATGCTTTTTTTCTGAGTGCTTACGATGGGACGGGCACGAACAACTATCAGTTGGGCTTTGGGCGCAGGCTAGGTGAGGACGACACATTCAGCAGATTTTATGTCACCTTGGGTGACTGGAGTGCATTCGGGGAGTTTGGAGCACCATCAGCACCGTCCATATCCTCTGCAACTTCTCCAGTGCCTGAGATGCCGATATGGGCAATGATGATTTCGGGCTTCGGCTTGGTTGGAACGACGATGCGCCGCAGGAAAACGTCAACCGTATTCGTCGCCTAACAAAGCTTGCTGAGGCGACCGGTCGCCTTGATGTCGATTGGGTTCTTAATCTCCTTGACGGTCGACATGCCCGCCAGCGGCAGGAAGAAACAAAAATGGTCGGATAGGGATACGCGCAACCGCCCAGATATTTTCCTAAATCAACAGCAGATTTTTCGAACGCCAACGGACAAGGTGCGACTGACGCCGATGCGCTTTCCCACGACGCGCCCGCCATCACCCCAGCGAGCCAGGCCCAGCCCTGCGGCCGTTTCATACCTAATGCCTTTCAAAACATATTCGGCCGCTGCAATCAGGTTGACGGCATAGAGATCAGGATTGGTTGCCGCCACGTTCGCTGTCCCGCCAATGCGCCGCGTGTCGATTACGTGGGCGCGATACTTGCTGCGGGTAATGCGCTTAATCCATCCGCGCTGCACAGTGCCCAGCGACCGGCCGGGCGGAACATGGCAAAGGATATGCACATGGTCGCCCTTGCTGCCGTCGCCCTGGTCATTCTCGCGTATCCAGACATAGGCGAAGGCATGGCCCCAGCGCCTCACTAGATCGCCTGTATTTTTGAGAAACTGGGCCGTTGCTGTTGCCACTGCCGGGCCGGGCGCAATGCCTGCCCGCTCCCAATGAATGGTAACCATCCGATTAAGCGGCACACCCAGATCGCCGGCACGACTGATTGCCTGGCACAGGTTCGCAACGTCTCGGTCCGACAATGCACCAGTCGCCCTTGCAAGATGCGTGCGGGCACCCCCACGCTGGAATATGCGCGGCCCGCCGGAAAGGGACACCACACTCTTATATGCAGCCTGTTTCGGCAATTCGGGCAATCCCTTTAAATGCCAAGCAAATTCAACCGGTTTGGGTACGGCGAGGCGGCAGCGAAGTGCAGCAATGTCGCGCATTTCAAACGGACACTGGCGAACACTGCGCAGCCAAGCGCAAAAAGGGGGCGATGGCATTGAACCACCGCCCCATTCCTATTTGCACCTAGTTTAGGAGACCGATTTTGCCGATGGACGGAACAGGCGCGCCCCAAATTCGCGTTGCGCCTGATGCAATATGCATGATAGCCGTGCCCTCAGCTGACGTTGACCTGACCGATGCTATTCGCTCCCTTGGCCCTGCAACGGCCTGGGGAGCGATCTTTTTCAGCCCCGCTCATTGTCGTTGGCTGACTGGCCGCAGATCGTCGGCAGGCTTGCCGCCCATGCTTCAGCATGCACCCGCGAAATCCGGGTCGAGCGTCCGAATTTCGTGATGGGGATCATGCCGTCATTGACCAACTTGTAAAAGGTCGTCCGGCCCATCGGGTATTCAGAAAGAAATTCATTTACCTTCAGGTACATTTTGGAGCGTCCCGGTTATGTGCGGAGTGAAACATTGTGCCTCACGTTCCCGCAATGTTCATGGTAATGCGCATGCGCGCCTGCGCAAGCCTTGACCCGTGGACCCACGGCCATTCAAAATATGGCAGAAATGCTGAACAAATGTCTGTGCAAGTGGAAAAAATATTACAATCGTGCGACACCTTCGGCGGTATTTTTACGTTTAAACTTGGGTGCGGCGAATCAGAGGGATCACATCCCCGCCTTGTCTCAAACGATCCAGATAATCGCTCCACCACTGCGCCATCTCCACCCGCTCATTCCAGAACGCGCCCCGCGCATAAGCGGCGCACAGCCCCCCGACCTTTTCCGGCTCCAGGATCGCGGCAAGATGCTTGGGCTTGGGCGCGGTCAATGCCCCGCGCAGATCACGCGTCGGGTCGCTGGCGACATATTGGCAGGCGACGGCATAGCGGAACACCTGTCCCACGAAATTGAGTGTCCGCTTTGCGGTTTCCAGCTGTCCTTTGGCTTCAATGGGGCGCAGCGCGTTCAGGATATCAATCGGTTGGATTTCGGTAATCGGCCGCTTGCCAATCGCCGGGCGAAGGAGCTTCAGAAACCAGCGCCGCTTGGTCAAGGTCGCCTCCGCCAGCCCTTCCCGTTCGTTCTTCTCGATCACCTTTTCGGCAATGCTGGCGAAGGTGTTGACCGCGCCAAGCCTTGAAGCGACCTTTTCCCGCTTCTTTTGCTCGGACGGATCAATGCCGGATGCATGATGCTCTCGTGCTTCGTCCCACTTGTCGCGCGCAGCCTTCAGGCTGACTTCAGGATAGCCGCCCAGCGCCAGCAGCTTTTCGACACGCCGGGGCTTGCCCGCCGCATCGGCGCCATCGACACGGAACTTCAACCGCCAAAGCCGACTGCCATTGGGGTTGATCAGCAGGAACAGGCCCTTTTCATCGGTCAGCTTATAGGGCTTGGCCTTGGGCTTGGCCGCCTGAATCGCGGTATTGGTCAACGCCATCGCAGTCGCTCCACAAATGCCAGCGACCGGATTTGGGGGTATCGTCCAGACAGACTTTCCGGAATACCCCCAACCATACCCCCAATATGGGGCGATTGCTGTCGAACGACCGGGAACGGCCCCGATCAAACCGGACTCGTTTTTGGCAGATTGTCGGGTATTTTTCAACCCTTGCGGGTCGGTGGCGAACAGGGTGGTGGTGCCGCTTAGGTGACTCGAACACCTGACCCCCGCATTACGAAGGCTACTGAAGCCTGGAAATAACGCCAATAAAATCAATGACCTTCGCTTGAAACCGGTGGGATCAAGCAAATGACCCAAAGGGTTCCCAAACTCAGGCGCGTTCCTATTTTCGCATTTTAATACTGAAAGCACTTTGGCTCCATAAAATGTGAAAAGTTGACCTCCTCTGGACCCACGCAGAGGCTTGGGCGACGTGGCTGCAGCAAGGGACACATACCGGTCTTCAAGGTCGGCATAAGCCAGCCATCATCACAGTCCAAACTGTTCGGGCCTTACACTTTCGCCGATCGTCACCCAACAACCTTGCACACCGTCAGCAGGACTCTATCCTACGTCGAATTGGACGGAGGCGGATAGCGCATGGCAGATAGCAATCCGACGAGCGGCAAGAATATCGCGTTGCTCATCGACGCCGACAACGCCTCGCCTGATAGTCTCGATGCGGTGCTAACGGTGCTGGGTGATCTCGGTACGGTCAACATCCGGCGCGTATATGGCAATTGGAGCAAACCAGCTTTGAAAGGCTGGTCGGCAATGACTCACAGGCACGCGATCGAACCTCAGCAGCAGTTCGACCTGACCAAGGGCAAGAACGCCACGGACATGAGGATGACAATCGATGCGATGGATCTGCTGTACAGCAGGCGTGTCGATGGTTTTGGGATAATGTCCAGCGACAGCGACTTCATGCCGGTCGCCATGCGGATCAGGCAGGATGGATTGCCCGTGTATGGGTTTGGCTCACCGAAAACACCCGAAGGATTTCGGCAAGCTTGCACGCGCTTCATTGACCTGAGCGCAATCGCGAAGCCAGGAGCCGATGCTTCCCTAGCGTCAAAGCCCAAGATCGATGACGAACTGGTGGCTCTGCTGAGCGAGGCGCTGAAGGGATCCAAGAGGGACGAGCGTGGGTTCGCCAGCTTGGGGGAAGTCGGTCAGCGCGCGGGCAATCGATCCTCTTTCGATGTCCGGAACTATGGATTTACGAGGCTCCGGGAGCTGATCGAAGCCATCCCTCAGTTCGCGACGGAGAAGCGAGAGGGCGGAGGTGTCTACGTGAAACGCCTTCGGTAAGCTGCTACTCGATCAATCGTCGTAAAGCGTGTGACCGCTTTCTTCGGCAGAGGATGCTCATTGCATAAAGCCAAGATAGGCCATAGATATAAGTAATGAAAACGCGATTTTTAGTAAAATGCTTGTTCGACGAGCGTCAGATATTCGCTGTTCGCGAGACAACCGATGGAAGTCTCGTATTTATGTTCAAGACAGAGCTTAGTACGCTGGTATACGGAACAGCCCAGGAAGTAAAGAATCTGCACATAACAGCCCACTCTATGAGACCGGTAGATGGCCGCGATTGTTATAAGATTAAGCACACCTTGCTTACCAAGGGCGACGACGTATATGACCGGTCAATTCTTGTGAGAGACCGGAGGCGGCGCGGTCTCGTTTGGCCCGTAACGAGTGTGTTCAGTGGCGCTCCGCTGGGAGAGAGTTTCTCGTTCCCGCAGGACTCGGGCGACGAGTTGATCCGATTGATTGGCTACAGGGGAGTCGGAGAGAGTCTGAATTTTACCATCTATGTGACGACGGGAGGCATTGTACTGCCACGAGTCCAAGGCTTCGGTATGCACACAGTGGCATTTTCGGCCATGTCCCTGACAGTTTACTTTGGATTTTTCCACATGGTGAACCCCATGTATTCGATCTTCCGAGACCCCTGTGTTGGCTCCATGAGAAAGAACGGAACCCTCTTGGGGTCTGGCGTTCAGCAAGCTACTTTGGAAAGAATGACGCCCGATGGAGTGGGGCGTTACTTATTGTCCTCGCACTCCACCCTTGCTGATGACTATCTGTGGGCGGGCCCGCACAACCATCCCCATACAACAGTTCTCAGAGGTAAATTTGAGGTACCCCTCTTTAGCCGATGGCCGAGGGAGAACGATGAGATTCACGAGGCCTACGGCCTTGGCTCCAAGCTCATCAACGAGACCTATCAATCCCCGTTCTTCTCGGACGGAACCAGGAAGCCAGAGGGATATGTTGATCCTACGGGTATCATCGTGACCCACCCCAACACGCTTAAAGCGCTAAATGCCGCCAGCGTCGCGCCGCGAATCAGGCGTGAGCCCACTTAGTCGGGCGCAGAACAGGCCTCTAAAAGCTGCCGAGCAGCACTGTCTTGATTTCGAAAAACTTTCGCTCATGCCCGTTGCCCGATCGCTCCCTCCAGCACCTTGCCCACGACAAAGAGATCGACCCCAGCTTGATCATGAATGACGCCTGCCTAGTGCCGCAGGTCGTGGAATGCGCCGATCAGTGGCGAAGCTTGTGGACTCGGTACCGGTGGCAGAGGTTGAGGCCGACAGGCAGAAAGGGAGGCAAGCTCCCCTAAGGCATTTCCAGTTGCACGCCATCCCATCAACCGGATCGATGAACTGCTGCCGTGGAACTGGAAAGCTGCCGATGAAGGAGAGCACACGTCCTTCGTCCAAAAGGAACAGTGCTGAGATCGTCAGCCAGTTAGCGCATTGGATTCATTGCGGACAGCCATTTGTTATGACGTTCGACCTCGTAGGGAGCGTTCATCCAGCCACTTACGATATAACCCAGTGAAACGCCGATAAGGTACGATCCAGCGAAGGGCAGACGCGCGACAAAAGACGTCCGAACCAACGTGGGCATTAATATAATTAGAAACAGGCCCATCAGCACCATGAGGACACCTGTAATCAAGACGATTAATCGTTGGCCCCGCGACGTCAGCGGCGCTGGGCGGCTTGTCGCCGCTATGTACACAGGTTTGGGCGCAGGCCATTTCCCGATCATCCATCCACCGAGTGCACTGAAGAGAACGCCGACTCCCAACGAAACGCTCATTGAAAGCGGGATTAGGGCGCTCGTCCAAGCTCCCCCAAAAATCAATAAAATGGCGATCAGCTGGGCAAGAATATTCATTCCGCAAAATTACGAATTGGGCGTTGCGATTAAGTAAATAATCAACGGATTGATCGATAGGCCCCTTGGTACGGTCCAGAGCGGACGCTTACCTTCAGATCACGGCAGAGACCGGACGCTTACGATCGGGGCGCACCACAGGGAACCCGCAACCGGCACCATGTTCTCTTTATGTTCTAACCAAATGCGTATATCGTCACCGCATGCCAAGCCGTGACCGATTGACGTCTCTTGCCCTACGAACGCTGGAGGATGCACTGGCGCAGGCTGCCTCCGGGCCAGTCGAGCGGACATGGGGCCACCGGTTGGCGCTGGGGTGGCTGTCGCACCTCGGCGCAGCAACGGACGGGCAGTGCGCGAACTTTTGGAAAGTGCTTGTCGAGGAGTACGTCTGGGCGTGCACGGAGGAATATAGCCGCGACATGCGGACAACGATCCTGAGCGGGTGCCTTGACCACTGGTATCTGGAACTGGGGCTGGAGCGCCCCTGTCTGGTCCAACGTGGGGGTTGAGCATAGCCGACCCGTGTCAGACGATAATAGGCGCTCAATTTCGTTTGCTCTGAGATCAAATTGCGCCCAGCTAAGGCAGAATTCGGGGGTAGATGATGAAACTGATAATCTGGGCTCTGGCCTTGTGCGGCATCGCCGTATTTTCGCCGGCAAATGCCGCAAACTCTACATTGATGGTTTCCGGGAAGATCACATCCATTTCTGCATTGCAGAACGGCTCCAGCGTAGGCGTTCCGACTGGCACTGTGCAGATAGGTGATAACTACACCCTTACAGCATCCTTCGATTTGACCAATGCAAAACTGACGGCGCTCTTCGATGCAGATCCCAGGATCAACATATATTATTTACCAAAGACGGACGTTACGTTACATATTGGAAGCTACAGCACGCATTTTATTCCAATATTCGATTTCAATTCGAGCATACAACTGTGGAATAATTACGAGGTTGTGGGGCCGGTTGATAGCCAATCCTTCTCATTTTTCGAGTATAATGCTTCCAGTTCGTCCATACCATTCGATCTAGGTGCAGGCCTCCTATCGCAGTCCATCAACTTCAACGCATTCGATTTCAGCGCACTTGCACGTCAGGATGATCTTTTGTCCAGCCTGAAGCCATTTTCGCTGTTTGGAGTCCATGCATTCAGCGTGGGCCTGTTAAATTTTGATACGAATTTATTCGTCCATCTGAACGGAGACGTTTCGAGCGCACAACTTGAGGTGGCAGCGATCCCGGAGCCATCCGTTTGGATAATGATGATTTTCGGATTTGCCATGGTTGGTGTTGGGTTGCGTACGGCGAGGCCTGCAGCCGTACAGTAACGCGTCGCGTGCAGGTTCTGGTGTCGCCCCGGTCAATCTCGCCGCCATCGGGATTCCGGTTTGCGCGAACGCGCATTCGCTCGTCGTTCATTGTGAGGCCAACGCGCGCCCAAGCGGGTGCGTTCAAGAGGATAGTGAATAGCTCTTCGCGGTCGATTCGTTCCATGTCGCATGAGAACAAACTAGAAACAGATTCGCAAGGGGTTTGCGGTGGTCCTGCACATGTTGCGGGCGAGAGTGGCGATATACCCATCCGACGGCCTGTTGCGAGCATCGGGTCTTGCCTTTCCGAAAGGTTGGCCTGGAGGAGGTGCCGGCCAACTTATCTACGCCACAGCCGAGCACATTCGTGGAATTGTATCGCTCCACACGGTGTAGCATGACTAATGTTTTGGCAGTGCCCGGCAAAGCGGTTTGAGAATAACTTTGGAAAAATAAATCTGTTAAAAATGGAGCCTCCCGAAACACGTGGACTCATGCTTACCGCCATGTCAGATAGGTTGCCTAATAGGTGGTGGGAACAACATGATGAGAGCGTTTTTGACATGGATATCGTTTATTTTTGCAATGTTTTCAGCGCCAGCACATGCGGCGCATGAAGTGGCATTTTTATTTGATGTCGATTTAACAGCGTGGGAAAGATATTCCGATGGACCTAATTTTTATGAGAATATCACTCATTTAGGAAGCGGGCATTACTACATCAGGATTCTGGATGAGCCTCCTTTTGAACAGCAAGGTTCGTGCTTTACGTGCCTGAGGGCGAGCTTTGAAGGCAACCAATTACTTTTTAAGCCTGTTATTTGGTACAATTATGGATATCAGGAATTCCGGTTTCTGTTTGACCATGATTTAGGTGGTAAACTACCTGTCACAAACGCGGGATTTCTAGGGGGGCAATTTACGGAAGCCAACCTTGCTACATCTTATCCCTACTCCAGGGGGTTGGACGGGCCGATAACTCGCCTATCGGTTTATTACGTCCCGGAAATTTCTACTTGGGCGATGATGATCGCGGGCTTTTTCGCAGTCGGCCTAACAATGCGCAGCCGCATTAACAACGCGGCCCCCAGCTTCGGCTGAATGCCCCAACCCGGTGTTGGTGGGTAGGGGGTACAAAGCGCGCCCTACTAACCTTCGAGGTCGGAATAACAGGCTCACGTGTCGCCCCGGTCAATCTCGCCGTTTAAGCTAGCACCCGAAATGAATCGACATATCCTTGGTCTTTTAAGCTCTGTTCTCGGTTATCGGGCCAAGCCGGGGAAGGGCTCATCGATGGGTTACGCCATCACGGGCTTGGTGCTCGGGGACTTATCGGCATCGGAATTGTTGCAGCATCTTCGATGGAGAACGCTTCTGTAACAAAGGCCGTTGAGTTCGCCGATCTCAGCACGGGTGCAAGCCCCAACGGACGGACCGCGCGAGACGAAATGCCGATGACTGGGGACATGTCGGTTTCCACGGCGCAGGCAGATCGTTCCGCGCAGGCCGCCCACGTATCCTTGTCGTCGAGACAAGTGCGAGCGACGTCAGACATTCCCGCAGATCATTTGCGCGACCATCAACAGTCATCTGATGCGCGCCGATCGTGCTAACTCCGAATAGAACGTGACCGAAACGTCGGTGGCGATTAACCATAAAGACGCGATACTCAGGGGAACGAGTTCCGCGCTGGAGCTGTAATTTCCTTTGCCGATACGTGGCATTCCAAGTGAACTGCAAGAGGGTGAGGTATCATGGGCAAAGCACCAAGACGTCCGATTTGGACCGCGTCTCTCGCTGGTTTTTCACTTGCGTTGGTCCAGCCAGCATTGGCCACCGTGACCGGAATAGGCGATAACTTCTTTCTGGACAGTGCGGGCAACACATATGTTCCGGGCGGACCTGGAATTATCGGTTCCAGACAGAATTTTGCGTCGGCGATAATCGGCGACATCAACGACGGCACTGTCTTTATCACAAATCACACCCTGAACTTTAGTCAGGTCATCGGAATTGGACAGTTCACGGGAGTTGGCTGGCTTCAGGCTACCGGCTCGACCATTAACGCCAGAACGCTGAACATGAGCAGCTTTGCGGGTACAGGAGTGTCATTTCTAGACCTAACGGGCACCGCCTTGACAGCGCAACGGGCTGTAATCGGTGTGGGCAATGTCTCAAGCCTCAAAGTATACTCGGGCAGTGCCCTAAGCGTCTTGGGTACATTTGTCCTTGGAGGGCAATCATCGACAGTAGTCGACGGTTCACAGATTATTGTGGGGGCGAGTGCGCCTTCAAGCTTCCCTGGCATGGTGGGCGCCTTGAATGTAGAAGGCTATTTCAGTGCACTCAACAGCTCGGTGCTAAAACTAGATAAGGCCAACGGCGACATCATCAGATTTTTCAACGGCAACAAGACTGCGATATTCGATTCTGGTTCGTCACTCATTGCAAGGGGAGATCCCGCAAAACCGCTCCAAGTAACGCTGAATGGAGACATGCTAGTCAAAAACTCCACGGTGGACGTTGATACATGGGTCATAGGGAAAGCCGGATTCGGATCTGCACGAGTTATATCCCAGTCGTCGATAAAGGCTGACTCGATTGTCCTAGGCCTCGGCGCGGGCGATATTGGATCGCTGCAAGTCCAAGATAGTGGAGATATTGCAACGCCGCTTGAGCTTGGCGATATGGCGATAGGCTCCGACGGAACAGGGTCTGTCGAATTGCAGAACAGTTTCGGAATTGCGGGTGACGTGCAAATAGCGACCGGTAGCGGGATCGGTTCGTTAAAGGTAATCAACGGCACTTTTGGCGTACACTACCTAACCGTTGGCGGGACGCTAGGGAGTTCCGCCACTGTAAGTGTGTTCTCAGATGGTTTCTTGAGCAGTGATAGCGCCAAGATACTAGCAGGTGGAGATGTAGTTGTCACGAACGGCGGTACTTGGGCAATGCCATTTCTGCAAATTGGTGAAGATGGCGCTTTTGGAAAAGCTGGAGTTACGAACTTCGCTACAATGTCCGGGAACATTGAAGTTCAGGAATTGGGCGAGTTTATCAACAAGATTGACGGTGATTTTACCGGCACGATAACTGCCAACAAGGGCGGAGCGGCGATCCTTCAGGGCGACGTTCACGGAGATGTGACCGCAGCAAATGGAGGATTCATATCTGTTCAAGGAAATGTTTTCGGATTGTGCACGGCTGGATCCGGTGGGCTGGTCAACGGCGGCGGCGACTGCGCAAACGTAGACATTAAACCAGGTGGTACAATGTCTCCAGGTTTGTCGCCGGGCATGTTTTCAGCTGAAAATGATATGATATTCGAAGCCGGCTCTATCCTGAATATGGAGATAGGCGGACCTGGCCTCGGTGAATATGATCGACTCGCAGCCGGCGGGTTGATGCGCTTCGATCCCGGCGCTCAAATCAACTTCAAATTTCTGGTGCCGCTCTCGATCGGACAGTTTGACTTTGACTTCTTCAAGGCAGGCTCGCTGTCAATCGATCCGGGCGTGGTCGTAAAATTCTCGGGGCTACCATCCTCGTTCGAAATTGGATCCTTCCAACTAGGCGGCAAGTCATCATTCATTATTACCAGCAGCTCCCAAGGTGGTGTTCCCGAACCCGCAACTTGGACGACGATGCTCGCCGGCTTCGGCGCGATCGGGATGGCAATGCGTGGGCGCCGTAATACAGCTGTCTCCCTCGCCTGAGGGAACAAGCCGAACCAAGCGGTTGCGGTAGTGTGAACGCGGCTGAGAGGTTCCAGTCCAGTACGGGTGAACCTGTGGAACGTGGTCAGTTACATTGCCAAAGGATCGGCCGACGGTCGATTGCTCGTAAGGACGCTTCGATCCATCGCGAAAAAAAAGCGAAAAAGCGCCGTTCCCGCTCGCACCACCCTTGCAGGCAGCGGAGCGAGAACGGCTGGGTCGTCATTCGTTATCGATCAGCGTCACTTGATAGTAGTCTCGGGCCGAATTCCGGCTGTAGATGACTGCACGACAAGCCCTGCACCTGAGCGTTGCATGCTCACGTACCGGCATGCGCGACCATTTCACCTCGTGCCGAGCCTTGCACTCAGGGCAGGTGAACTCTGTGGTTCCTTCCTCAAAAGCCATGAGCACCGGCTCCCTTCATCTTGGCCGCTCCCGCCTCCACAGCGGCAAGCAGGGTGTCATTGGCAAGATGGCTGTAGCGCATGGTCGACTTATGATCGGCATGGCCCAGGACCTTGCCCACGGCAAAGAGGTCGACCCCTGCGTTGATCATGAACGACGCTGCCGAGTGTCTCAGGTCGTGGATACGCAGGTCAGGCAAACCCGCCGCCGTCCGTGCCGTATCCCAGGCCCGCTTCAAGGTGACGAAGGGCTTGAGTGTTTCCGGGTTGGGCACGAGCCATGGACAGTCCTTGAACGTTGGCAGTTGCTCAATGATGTCGATCGCCGCCTGGCTCAGCGGCACATAACGCGGCTTGCCCGTCTTCGAGGTCGGGATTAGCCATGCGCGCCTTACCAGATCGACATGCCGCCATTGTGCCTGCAACAGCTCCGACACTCGGGCGCCGGTCAACAGCAACAGCCCCACGATGTTTCTGAGCTGAGGATTTACCGATGCCTCCACCGCCTTATGCAACCGCACGGCCTCGGCTGTCGTCAGGAATCGTTCGCGTGCATTGGAAAATTTGGGACGCGATATGCCCCGCACCGGGTTGGTTTCAGCCCCGGCAATCTTCCAGCGACTGCCCAGTTCGAACGAACGGCTGAACAACACCCGGATCTTCTCGACCGTCGCGGGTGCCAAACCGCTATCCGCCTTCTCTGCCAGCCACTTGGCGATATCCTGCTGGCTGATTTCATCCAGGCGAAGCTTGCCCCAGCGCGGAACGATATGGCGCCGCATATACATTTCGGTCGTATCGTAGCTGCGCTGATAGGTTTTCGCATCCGCCAGATGCTGTTCGGCAAGGGACGCATAGGTCGGGATCGCTCGCTTCTCCTCCTTCACCCCAGATGGATCGCCGCCGAGCACAACCTCGGAGCGCAACCGTTTGGCCGCCTTGCGGGCCTGATCGAAGCTGATGTCGGCATGACCGCCGATCTTGTGCTGGCGCTGCCTATGGTTCTGATCAAAGTAGCGCAGATAGTAGGTTTTCCCTCCTGTCGAACGAACCTCCAGCACAAAGCCGGACGTGATGGTGTCCCAGTAATCGGTTTTCTTTTTGCCCGCTTCGCAGGCAGCGGTGAGAGCGAACGCAGAATCGAGTTTTGCCTTGGGCATAATTTTATGGTCCTTTTGAATATGGAATTGAGAGTGGGCCGCCAGCGCGCGGCGAGCGGGCGCGAGGGGTCGGGCCCAGACGCCCACGGGTCGGCGGGTGGCGGGGTTCTGGGGTATCGGAGAGGGCAGTCGGGGGACTGGGGCAGTCCTGCTGCGTTGGGATCACGGGCATCGACGCAACGGTCGCAGCAGCAGGTTCGCAGTTCTCCAGCTTTTCAGTTCTTCACCCTGCCCATGCCACTGCAACTCGGCGTCGGGGTGAGAGTCTGGAAAACTGGAATACTGGGAGACTGTAGGGGCGGAAAACTGATGCCAGCCCGGAAAGCTGAAATCCTGAATTTCTGCCCCAGCCCCCGCAATCGTCAGCCGATCACAGTGGCTCCTTCACCTTCGAGATCAGCGGCTCCACTCAGGAGGCTGAATTTCATTGTCCCATGCGCCTTACGAGCAAAGGACCAGTGGTGTTGGGCAGGATCGTCGCCGGTATGGCGCTCAATGACCTTGGTCGCGGCGCGACGGCTTATATTGGCCTGCTCTGCGACGGCATTACGAAGGGCCATCTTGGTATCCACGCCGCCGGTGATGCATTTGGCTACAACGGAGATGATCTCGGCATCTGATCGTTTTTCTTCTACGCGCTTGATGCCAGCCATTTCGGCCTGATCGACAACCCTTACCGATGCCAAGCGTTCTGCATAGGAAAGGCCATCCTCTGCTGCATAGGCATAAACGGCAAATTGAACGCCACCGCCACGCGCTTTCACACGCGTGAATTCCACAAACCTCTCACCGGGATTTCCGGTTAGCGGCACTTCGTCGATGATGTAACCGGCATCAAAATCGTCGAGTATGTCAGTTGTACCGGCATGGATCGCTTTGCCCTCATCACTCCTGCGCTTGTTCGTGTGCGCCAACCCGACCACGGTACCCCCCGCCGCGACAAACTGGCGACAGACGTTGGCGAAATCGCTGGCCTGCCGCTTGTGCATCAAGTCCACAAACTTCTTCAGTGTATCGATCACCACCAAGGTGCCGCGAGCCGTATCATCGTGGACAGCCTGGAGAAGCAGATCCTGCAGATTTTCGGCTTTGAAACCCCCTTGGCCAGGAACAAGCGTGTGCGCCCCCATTTCATCCAGCAGGCCCAGTTTTTCGGCCAGACCAGAACTGCTATCATCTGCGTTGATCAGGAACACATCTTTGGCCGCGATGCGGCCTTGCTCTATCGCTTCCGAGGTCAGGTGGAGGGTAAGCAGGGTCTTCCCGGTATTGTGTTTGGCATACCAGACAGTAGCCTCACCACGGTAGCAGACTTGCCCCAGAAGCGGCGTTGCGGCCTGAGCAAGCGCCTCATATTTGGCGGCCTGTCCCCTGAGGCTGTGCTTCATCAATGGGCTTGCCTTGGTCGCTGGCTCCTTCGCCGCCTTTGCTGATGGCGCTGGGATAAACACGGTCGGGCAGGGTTGGAATTCTTCTCGCATTATTGACCCGACATCAGCGCCTGCATTGCGCGCTCGGTCAACCAGCGTGGCAATCGTAATGGGCTTGGCTACGTCGCCCGAGAAGGATTTCCACTTTGTTTCGATATCGGCACGATTTGTATAGGACTTGGCCTTTTTGCTCCGACTATCGGCCAGTTCCAGTCCGCGATCGCCACCCGCCGTTTCGTGGTAAATGGCCATCAGCACAGCGAGCCAGTCCTGATAGCCGCAATCCGGGTCGATGCGATCGACCAACTTCGATAGTGTCGCTAGATCAGCATTGATGGCCGAAGGCGTTGTGAGCACTTCATCGGGAACGGGACGCGGTAGTGGGCGACCATTATGCTGAAAAACTGCATCAACAAAATCCTGGTTGACCTCGCCCAGCCCATCCCGATGCTTTGCCTCCAGGCAACATATAGATTTATCCTGGCTGGGGGTGAGGACGACCGAATTCTTTCCCGCCCGGACATCAAGGCGGCCAGGAAATTCTGTGGTGCCATGTGAGTCCGGCTTCGCGAACGTGCCATCGACCAGCCGGAAGTGGTGATGATGCCCACGCCGCGTCTTTATGATCAGCGCCGGGACGACGCCGAATTGCTTTTCCAGGCGCAACAAGGCTTCCTCGGCCTCAGAACTGTCGGCATCCAACACGATCTGGTTATGATCGAGTATGCCGCCCACCTCATGGCCTGGATACCGTCCCCAGTGTTGCCGGATTGTGTCGGGGGACAGGTCTTCCAACCAAGGATGATGCGCCACCGCCGGTCGCTTTTGACCGGGAACCAGCGGTATGACCTTGTAGCCAAATTCATACCACCAGAGTGCACCCTCAAAGTTCGATTTGAATTCAGTTTTGGCTGATGGCTCTAGCCGGGGTTTACAGTCGTCGATGACAATGTCTCTTGCGCTAACTCGCGATGCCGTAATGCCCCTTAGATCTGCCCCTCCCGTAGCCATTAGAGCAGGGTCGGTCGCGGCTGTCGTCCCTGAATTTATGGAAATATTGTAACTCATGCCAATTCGCGCTCAAGGTTGCTAAACTGTTCTGTGACGTGACGCCAAAAGTTGAAGTATTTATTGATGGTATAGTTATTCATGTTTTACACTCGTAATAATATGTGGCCTTACAGAGAAGGCTAAATGGATATTCAAAGGCGATTGGGAGATTCCTTTCTAAAAGGAAGCCCGGTCTCGATTTTCGGTTAGACCAGATCCGGATGCCATCTATATTAATTGGCCGTCTGAGCACTATCTGTGACGATAATTGAGTCGGTCAAGGCAACTATTGCCAAAATAAGGCAAACCGATTGTCTGTAATCGGATAAGTGGGATGGCATTACAATTTATTGTTTTTAATGCTGGAAGGCGATATTTCGAAGCTGTATTCACAAAGGCATATGAATAAGGGAAGGGCGCCATTCTGAAGCGGAAGGCTCATTAGCAACAAACTTCCTTGTGAAAGGGCTTCCAGAAGCTAATGGTCAGGAGCCGATTTGCTTTTCCCGGGAGGGGGGTACCTAACCGGGTGATGAGCCTCACGGTGATGGTGCGACGCAAAAGCATGGCCGCGCAGTTCGAGACGCCCTCGATTAGACTCCGAGTGACACAGCTGTGCGCGACCACATTTGTTACCGCGTGGGTTCAGCGACAACGACGATGGCCGCTAACACCATGCCGATGAGGCAGAACACGGGATGCGCCTT
>Ga0068863_100001916_pt1 | contig 20675 bp, 16 predicted proteins | sample KBSSwiS62_FD_66596 | JGI IMG/M metagenome (GOLD analysis project Ga0068863, IMG submission 66596) | Switchgrass rhizosphere microbial communities from Kellogg Biological Station, Michigan, USA - KBS Switchgrass S6-2 | ecosystem: Host-associated > Plants > Roots > Rhizosphere > Soil ...
GGGAGTTGACGGCGATAGCTCTAGGTCGTGCCCAGCACGCTCGCAGTCAAGAGTGTGAGATCGTCAGGCTGCGGTCGGCCCGCCAGTCGCCGATGAACGTCGGCGAGAATCGTGTCGAGCAGTGGCGCTCCGCCCTCGGACGCACGGTCGATGATGCGCGTGAACCCCTTTTCCGATTTCCCGTTATCGTCGGCCAAGGCGTCCGAGATACCGTCCGTATACAGCAGAAGATGATCGCCCTCGTGTATTGGCACGACGGGCGATTCCCAGGTTGACTCCATCAGCGCCGGTGAGACCAGGGGACCAGTGCTGTGGAGCCATCGCAGTTGGCGTGTTCTCCCCCATAGAGCGACGGGCGGATGGCCGGCGTTCACATACCGCAACTGGCGTTCTTCCGGAGATATCAGCGCGGCAACCATCGTGACGAATCGTTCCGGGCTGAAAGCTGCGAGCCCCATCGAGACGCGTTGCACGACGGCGGCCGGCTCGAACCCATCGACGTGCGACGCATGGAACGCGCTCTTCACGATGCCGGTGAGCATCGCCGCCGAGACGCCGTGCCCGGAAACATCAGCAATGAGCAGTGCGGTTCGCCCGGTACTGGCCGCATAGTCGTACAGGTCGCCGCCAAGTGCCGAAGACGGCGTGTAACGGCAACAGACCGCGACACCATTGACGACCGTCTCCCGATCGGGCAACAGGCTCTGCTGAAAGGCGCGCGCCTCGGCCATCTCCGTTTCCAGCCGGTTGAGGTTCAGGCGATGCTCCTCGCGACGCCAGCGCAGTTCGAGACATCGATCCACGAGTGTCCTGAGGACTTCGCGATCGAACGGCTTTTGAATGAAGTAGAAGGCGGGACTGCGGATCGCCCGGACCAGCTTGTCGTCGAGATCATCGACACTGCCGGTCATCAGGATGACATCGATACCGGAGAAGCGAGCTTTGAGCTGCGCCATCAGCTCGAAGCCGTCCAGATCGGGCATCCGGATGTCGACGATCGCAAGCTCCGGATGAAAATCGCCGGCGATCGACAGCGCCTCACGCGACAGACGCGTTCCGACGACGTGATGGTCTTTGCTCAACACGCGATCGACGGCACGAAGCATGCCGGGTTCGTCGTCCACGACCAGGATGCGCGCCGATTTCATGACCCCTGCGCGTGGGGCTGCGGCGTCGCCTGTGGAATGCGCACGTCGACCCGCGTGCCCTTGCCGGCCTCGCTCTGAATCGTCATCGTGCCGTCGACTTCCCACAGGACCGAGCGACAGATCGACAAGCCGATGCCGTTGCCGTGCGGCTTGGTCGTGAAGAATGGCTCGAGGATTCGTGGCAGATGCTCCCGGGAAATCCCGCCCCCGGTATCGGCGATGGCGATTTCCACGGCCTGATCGACGGACCGCACCGTCACTGTGATGCGGCCACCATGCGGCGTGGCCTCGCGTGCGTTGGTGAGCAGGTTGAGAAAGACCTGTTCGAGGTCGCTTTGGCTGCAGCCGACAGGCGGGATGTCATCGGGAATGTCGATGAGCAACTCGATGGCGCTGCGGCTCATCCCGTATCGCAGGATGGCCGAGGCTGTCTCGATCGCGCGCCGCACGTGGCCGTCGCGGCTTTGCCGCGACGCGTTGCGCGCGAATGTCAGCATGCCGCCGAAAATCCGGCGGCAGACCTGAAGCGACTTCTGCACCTGGTCGAGGTCCTCGGCAAACACCGCCGGCGTAAATGTCCCGTTGCGGAGATCGACCTGCATCTCCTGGATCAGTGGCAGCATCGATCCAAGTGCGTTGTTCACGTCGTGCGACACGCTGCGGGCCAGGTCCGCCATGGCATGCTTCCGCTCGGCGGTCACGACGCGGGCGCGCAGCGACTCCGTACGGTGGAGGTTCTGGATCGCGACCGCCGCCTGCGCCCGGAAATGCTCGACCAATTCAGCATCAAACGGCTTGAGCTGCTCAGGGTAGCGGGCAGCGATCTTCAGCACGCCGACGAGGCTGTCTCGCGTGGCCAGCGGCGCGCACAGCATCGACGCCTCGCGATTGCTTTCGCCATCGGCCCCGTCGCCGCTGTTGTAATCCAGCAGCGCGGCGAGACCGTCCGCTGGCTGACCTCGCCACTCTCTCCAGCGGTCGCCATGACGGTCGAAGCCATACACTCGCGCCGACTGCAGGAGTGCCGCCGCTTCCTCGCTGATCGGAATACGCAACCCGATCCGCTCGCTCTTGGCCTTCGTCCACGCGATTTGTTCCGCCACGACTCGCAGCACCGGCTCGTTTTCTTCACGGATGAGGAGCGCGGACGAATGATCGTAGAGCGTCAACGACCGGATGCCGTCCAGGATCTGGTAGAAGAGATCTTTGGGATGGATTTGCTCCATCATCTTCCGGTCGATGCGATCGCGTACGCCGAGGAGCCGGTCGCGGTCGATTCGGTGAACGGTGGCTGACAGCGCCGCGGTTACGCGTGCGATGAGGTGTCGATCGTCTCGATCGAACGAATGACCCGGGCGCACGACGGCGAAAGCTCCCCATGCGCCGCCGCGTCGTCGAACCGATCCGATCAACATGTCCCGCTGGGTTGGCCAACGTGTGTGGCGGATGAAGCGAGTCAGCACGTCGAGATCCCAGCCCGCCTGCTGTGGCAGCGTGAAGAGAAGATCGGCTTGCTGGCGCCCAGGGTGGAGCGTGGCCACGCAGCCATGAGCGGCCTGAAAGAAGTCGCGCGTGTCGCGAAGGGCGTGGCGGAGGGCCTTTTGCGAGTCGCGGACGTCTTTCAGATGTGCCGTCAGATCATCGATGAATTTGAGCGCGGCGAATTCCCTTTGCACCTGCACCTGTCGCATGAGGATCCTGCTCGAAGCGTCGGGCGGTCAAGTAATTGTGCACGCGCCAGCCGCCCGTCGCTGTTATAGCTCGGTGTGGATCCGAATTGCCGATTCGCGGAAGATCGACAGCGCATTCCTCCGGGCGCTCGAAGTCGGTCGCGCGGCGCTCGGGACTGAGGGGTTCCGGAGCCGCAGGAGACACAACATGGCTAATGCTGTCGAAGACGAGTACGCCGACTGGCTGGCCCGATATCGTCGCGCATGGATCGAAAGAGACGCCGACGCCGCAAGCCGATTGTTCACGGAGGACGCGACATATCGCGAGCAGCCGTTTCAGGCGCCGTTCGTCGGTCGCGCGGCTATTCGGGACTACTGGAGCAAGGTCACGGCGTCCCAGACCAGCGTCGAGCTTCGTTACGGCCGATCGATTGTCGACGGTCGTCGTCTGGCTGTGGAATGGTGGGCGAACCTGCAGACCATCGACGGCCCTCTCACGTTGGCGGGGGAGTTCCTGCTGCGCTTTGACGGGACGGGGGAGTGTCGTGAGCTACGCGAATACTGGGTCCTTACCCAGGGACGCGTTGAACCCCCGTCCGGATGGGGCGAGTAGCTACGTCCGTCCTTTGATGCTTGGACCCAGGGCCAGGGACGGACCGAGAACCAAGCACGTAGAACCAAGGACGAAAACGCCGCTTACTCGCCATCCGCCAGCGCGAGGATGGCGAACGCCGTCGCCGTGTCGGACATGAACAGCCGCCGCCAGGGCTCGCCCTTCTCCCCGCCATGCTCGCGGTCGTAGTTGAGCGAGTGGGCCTGCCAGGCGCGGCCCGGAACGTCAGGCACGGGGACCGCGCGCTGGTTCGTCTCGAGCCACTGAATTCCCTTGCGGATCGCGGCATGACTGGACGCAACACCCGCTTGCTTCAAGGTGTAGACGACGAGACCCGTGGCGTAGCCATCTGACTGCGTCACCAGAGATGCATCGAGATCGCCTGGCGATTTCACGGGCGGGGCCGTCTTGCTCCACTTCCACGGGCCCATTGTCTCGAGCGACCATCCGCCGTCGTCTCGTTGTGCCCGCACGAGCTCGTCGATCAGCACGTCGCGTTGCGCGTCAGTGACGACTCGCTTCAAGCGAGTAGAGGCGAGCAGCGCCCACGTGCGGTTGTAGAGGTGCTGCGATTGATAGTTGGTGGAGAGATACGAGCGAAGACGCTCGATGCCGGCCGCTGCGACGGTGTCAGGCTGGCCCGCCGCGGTGCCCACGGCGAATGCCGCGAACGTGGCCCCGTGATACGCGGCCTCGGTGGTTTCCCACGGCTCGAGCCCGAACTCGAGCCAGTCCCAACGGCCATCGGGTCGCTGGGTTTCCCACAGCCGCGCGAGCGCCTTCTTCGCCGGCGCGCTCGGCTCGCGCAGATTCCTCGCGGCGTCGGCGCTCGTGAGGATCACCGCGTTCAGTACTGCCTCGGTTCCGCGTGACTCGATCTGCCGGCGCTCGTTGAAGTCATAGAGCACCTGGTGTGTGCCGTACGTCTCGACGCGGCGCGTCGTGTCGTCAATCAGCTTCGCTTCCTGTGTCGAAGGGGCGTCGACGTGCATGACGCGTCGCAGCACCGGGCGCGAAAGCGCGTAGGCGAGCCCCGCGTGGCACGAGACGCACGCCGTCTGCGTGTCTCCGGTCTTGAGCTTGGTGCCGTTGGCGAACCAGAGGTCCATCCGGGCATCCAGATACGCGGCGGCCGCCGCGGGATCCCAGCCGCGGGAGCTGTGAGCTGCAGGACCTGCCTGCTGGGCCGCCACGGTTGCGGCAAACAACGTCAAGGCAAGCGCAATGGCGTGTTTCATGACCGCGAGGATATCTCGGAGTCGAACGGCTTCACAACGCCGCGATGAGCCCTGCCGGACGTAGTTGCACGGCGCTGCCGCTGGGCGCGCCGCCGGCGAAAGCTCGCGACGCGTGCACTCGGTCGCGCAGGAGTCGGCCCAGCGCGCAGCCGGCGTTGATGGTCATCGACCTGTCGAGCAGAGCATCCGCGCGGGACAACCACTCGTTTATGCGTGTGGGATGACACTCCTGATCCGCGCGCTCCAGATAAATCTCGGCGAGCCCGAGCATGGCCCGCACGAGGCGTGGCTCGGCAGCAAGCGCACCCTCGAAGTTCGTTTGGGCGTCGTTCAGACACTTGTCCAGATCGGCGCCCTCGTCGAGCCGATGTTTGAAGTAGACGTGTCCTAGCGCAGCCTGCGTGATCGCGCGGGCCGACAGCGCGGAAGGCCAATGGTCCGCATTCTGCACGCGGCAATTCTCGTCAATTCGACGGAGCAGTTGTTGAAGCGCAGCGACCGGATCGCTCTCCAGCGGGACGCCTCGTGAACTTCCATCAGAATCCGCGATGAGGCTGGCATGCGCGCCGATTGCGTAGAGCGCCAGCGTTGTCCGACGCTGATCGCTCACGCATCCTGCGATCGCCTCGTAAGGTCGCCTGAACGACACGACCGGGAGGGCACTCGTGGCGCACCCGGGGGAGGCGGGCATCCAGTTTGAGAACTGCTCGAACACGTGACGTGCCTGGCGAAGGCTCCTCGAGTCGTCCTTTCGCGTGGCGCGCGCAATTCCCTCATTGAACAGGATCAGAAACGCGCACTCGGGCAGCATGTCGAGATGACGCACCAGTTCTCTGAATCCTGGACCCTCGAAATCGTCCGGCGCTTTCGCGGTCTCCGTCCCCTGGCGCAGTTTGCGAACGTACGCCCGCGCGCGTCCGACTGTTCGCTCGAGTTGGCGCGCGGCCTGCCTCTCCTCACGTAGCTTGCGAACGTTTGGCCACGCGCGCGCGATCGCCTTCTCGAGGATGTCCAGATGCTGCAGTGCCAGAAGCGGTTCGTCGTCACGACAGAGGGTCACCGCGAGGCTGAAGCGCGCAATCCAGTTCGAAGGGTCGTAGCTCACTGCGCGCGCCAGATGACCGCGCGCGCTGGACACCGTGGCCTTTGGATCGACCGTTGGCGAGGTCTCCTGGTGTGCGTCGAAGCGCTGATCGTCGCGCAACACCATCGCTTCCTGGAAGCTCCGCAGGCTGCGCCAGTCGTTAGTGATCGTTGAGCGGTCGGTGTCCACGAGAATCTGCGCGGCGAGATCCGCGATCGCGCGCTCGCGCCCACCGGTGCCGCGGACGAGCCATGCGAATGGTTCTGGCGTTGCTTCGTGGTCCGACGTGCGCGCCGGGCCGCTTTTGAACTCAGGCTGGCGTCGATGGTCGAGCATCCGCGCGCCGACTTCAACGGAACCATTCGCCTCGATGAGCCAGCCCTCCAGGTATTGCTTGGGAGGCCTGGCGAAGAGCGACGAGATGAGCGTCAACACATCGCCGAGTGAGAACTCGACGGCGCCAATCTTGATCGGGCGATCGGCGCGCTCAGACTCCAGCGCTGACGCCATCGTGAGCACTGGCTGCAACCCGCCGAATCCGGGCTCGTTGGCGCCTGGCATGACGTCCATCTGCAGGTTGAACGTCGCCTGCTGTGGGTTTTGGAGCCGGCTGATGACCGATTGAGCCAGAATCCGGTTGCGGTCGAGCCGCTCGTCGCGCTCAGCTGACAGGTCCTCGAAGACGATGTGAGTCAAGTCGCGTCGTGGGAAAGCCCGGATGAGAAGCGAGACGCCCCAGGCCGATAAACAAGTGGCAATCGCAACGGCGGTCCAGAACTGGACGATCGAGGTGTTGGGGGCTGCGGCGATCAGTCCGAGCCGGAAGGCGACTGCGACGTAGGCCACCGCGACTCCGACCTGGCGGACCTTGCGGACGGCCTGTGGCCCCGGAACAGCACGGGTTTTTGACACGGCAGTCCTCCAATGCTTCAAAAAAATGGCGTCACTCTGCAAAACGCATCGGAGGCGCGGGCCGAACATCGCCGCGATCGGAAGAACGTCGGACCGACCCGGATAGTCGACTTGGTGTGCGGCACAGTAGACTTTTCCGTCAATGTGCATTTCGATGGGAGCTTCGATGACTGCGCGCCTTTCTCTTTGGTGCCTTGCCGCGCTGGCTACGCTGCTTGCCGTTCAACCGCTTGTCATCGCGCAGGGGCAGGGACCCGCGAAGGGGCCTGGCGGCCCAGGCCCCTTCACGTTCGACACGGGCACGGGCCAGAAGATCAAGGTCACCGTGGTGGCCGATGGCCTCGTGCACCCGTTCGGCATGGCGTTTCCCGATGGACGTACGATGCTTGTCACAGAGCGAGCCGGCCGTCTGCGGATCGTTCGCGACGGGAAGCTTCTGCCGAAGCCGGCGTGGGAGGCGCCGCAGCCGCCGGCCGGATCGCCGCCCTCCAATAACGCCCCAGACCTCCTGCATTTCGTGGAACTGCATCCCGCGTTTGCGCAGAACGGGCTGGTGTATCTCAGCTATCCGAAGTACGGCCCTCGCGGTAACACGATGGCCGTCGGTCGGGGGAAGTTAGTGGATGATGCGCTGACGGGCTTCACGGAGATCTTCGTCTCCGAGGCCTGGGAGAGCTACGGCGCGAATCCTGGCCGAATGCTGTTCATGCGCGATGGCACGCTGCTCGTGACGGTCGGCGATCGCGATCGGTATTGCTGTGACGGGTCCGAGAACACCAGCCAGCGAATGAAGGCACAGACGCTCGACAACGACTTCGGCAAGATCCTTCGCATCCGCGACGACGGCAGCATTCCGCCGGACAACCCGTTCGTCAAACGAGCTGGCGCGCTGCCCGAAATCTTCAGTTACGGTCACCGCAATGCCTATGGGCTCGCGTACAACCCCGAGACGGGCGAGCTCTGGGAATCCGAGATAGGTCCGCTTGGCGGCGACGAGATCAACATCCTGCACGCGGGACACAACTACGGGTGGCCGCTCGTATCCACCGGTCGCAACTACACCGGCACGCCGGTCTCCGACCATCCGTGGACCCGCGAGGGGATGGACGACCCGCGGATGTTCTGGAACCCGGTGATCAGTCCATCGGGTCTCATCTTCTATACGGGCGACCGATTCAAGGGCTGGAAGGGGAGTGCGTTCCTCGGTGCGCTGAACGGAAAAGCCCTGTGGCGTGTGTCGCTCAACAACCCGAAGCCGCAGCAGGTGGAGCAGCGCGAGTTCCTGCTGCTCTCGCTCGATGTGCGCGTTCGCGACGTGCAGCAGGGGCCCGACGGAAACCTGTACATCGCAACCGAACTGCAATCGGCCGGCGGAATGCCGGACGGCACCGTGATGCGCATCGAGCCGGTCACGCCCTGACGAGTTGCGCCGCGCGCTCACGCGCGACCTCCGCATCCGGGACGAGCAGCGCGACGCCGATGATTCCCGCCATGTTCGCCACGATTTGGTAATACGCCGGCACCATCGGATCGCCGGTCGCTTCAATCAACCAGGCGACGACGAACTGAGTGGTCCCACCGAAGATCGAGACCCCGAGTGCATAGAGAATTGCCAGGCCGCTCGAACGTACCGACTGCGGAAAAGCTTCCGCCAGAAACGCATACACCGCGCCGATTGTCGTGGCGAAGACAAAGCTGAGAATCAGGTTCGTCACGAGGATCGTCTGTGGAGTCGCGTGCGGCGACGTCAGAATCGAGAATGCGGGAAAGACGCCCGCCACGAACAGCACCCGAGTGGCGATGAGCATCCGCTTTCGACCGAAACCATCCAGCCAGACGCCGGCGGCAAAGCCGGCGATCTGCGCGATGCTCCCGGTGAAATTCAACGCATTGCCGATCGTCGCGGAAAGATGGAGTGTCGTAATCGCGTACGTGGTCATATAAGTGAGCACGTAGGTCGAGATCGTTCCGCCACAGATGATGCATATTCCGAGAACGACGGCACGCGAGTGATGGCGCCCTAATTCGCTGAGTACGTGGCCCGTCGACCGCTGGGTCTGCGTTGGCGCGATTGTCTCCGGCAAAGAGCGGCGGATATAGATGCCGACCGGCGCGACGACGATGCCGAGGAGAAACGGGATACGCCAGCCCCATGAGTACAGATCATCCTTGGTCAGTGTCGCTGCGAGGATCAATCCGAGTCCGCTGCCCATCAGAACCGCAAGCTGCTGACTGTAGGCTTGCCACGCCGTGAGCGCCGCGCGTTTCGACGCCGGGGCCGACTCCAGGAGGTACGTCGTCGCCGGACCGACCTCGCCGCCGCACGAAAAGCCCTGAATCAGACGTGCGACCACCAGGAGAATCGGCGCGGCAATTCCGATCTGGGCGTACGGCGGCGTCAGCGCCACCATCACCGAGCCGATCGCCATCATCAGCAGTGTGAGTGTCAGCGCGGCACGACGGCCCGCCCTATCCGCATAGGGGCCGATGATGGCGGCGCCGAGCGGCCGGGTCACGAAGCCGACACCGAACGTCGCCAGCGCGGCCAGCAGTCGCCCGAACTGCGACTCGGCGGGAAAAAACGCGTCGCCGATCATCACGGCGAAAAAGGTAAAGACCAGGAAATCGTAGAACTCGAGCCAGTTGCCGATGACGACCGCGACGACGCCTTTGAACGGGAGCGTGACGTCAGCCGGCGAGGACGCGGACACGGCAGCCGACGAGGCGTCGTTGGTCATGTGGACGACGCGGGATTATATGACGGCGGCCATGCATGCCCTGGGCGCACGCGTCATCGCCATCCAAGTTCTGGCGCGACGTACTTGAGGATGCTCTCGATGACGTGCGCGTTGTACTCCACGCCCAACTGGTTCGGCACCGTCAGGAGCAGCGTGTCGGCGGCGGCGATAGCTTCGTCTTCGGCGAGCTGTTTGACGAGCGCCTCGGGTTCCGCTGCGTAAGAGCGGCCGAAGATGGCGCGTGTGTTGGCGTCGATGTAGCCGATCTGATCCTGACTGCGTGAGTCATGTCCGAAGTAGGCGCGATCGCGATCGTCAACCAGCGCGAAGATGCTGCGGCTCACGGACACACGCGGCTCACGCTGGTGCCCAGCCTCCTTCCATGCCTCCCGGTAGGCCTCGATCTGCTTGCGCTGCTGCACGTGCAACGGTTCGCCGCTCTCATCGTCTTTGAGCGTCGAGCTCTGGAGGTGCATTCCCAGTTTTGCCGCCCATCGGGACGTGGCGTTCGAGCTGGATCCCCACCAGATCCGATCGCGCAGCCCTTGTGAATACGGTTCAACGCGCAGCAGGCCCGGCGGATTGGGGAACATCGGCCTTGGGTTGGGTTTGGCGAACCCTTGACCCTTGATTACGTCAAGAAAGACCTCAGCATGACGGCGCGCCATCTCGGCATGTGTCTCGCCGTCTGCCGGCGCATAACCGAAGTAGCGCCATCCGTCGATCACCTGCTCCGGCGATCCCCGGCTGATGCCGAGTTGAAGCCGGCCGCCCGCGATAGTGTCTGCCGCCCCGGCATCCTCTGCCATGTAGAGCGGGTTCTCGTACCGCATGTCGATGACGGCTGTGCCGATCTCGATCCTGGTCGTACGCGCGCCGACAGCCGCGAGAAGCGGAAACGGCGAGCCGAGCTGCTGGGCGAAGTGATGGACACGGTAGTAGGCACCGTCGGCGCCCAGTTCCTCGGCGGCCACGGCCAGCTCGATCGATTGAAGCAACGCGTCCGCCGCCGTGCGGACCTGCGAATGTGGTGACGGTGTCCAGTGCCCGAACGAGAGAAACCCGATCCTCTTCACCTGCCCATCCTTCTCGAGTCGAAGACTCACCCCATGCGCAGCCACAATTGACCGTCATGTCCTTCGCCTGTGCCTGTCTTTAAGCATAGACGTTGTGGAGTCCGCGCGTCAGTAACGCGCTCGCTTCGGGGTACTACCATCCAGCCGTGAGATCGAGGAAGGTGCTCATTGCGGGCGGCATCCTCGCGCCGATCATCGGTCGCGGTCTAGTGCGCCTGTTTGTCTGCTGACCCTGCAGACACGGGAGCATACTTTTTCAGCGCCATTTTCGCGGTCAACGATCCGTAGCTGTCGCGCTGCTACGTGGTTGCCGGTATCGCACTCCGCGCGGCAACGTACCAATCCAGGATCTGTTCACCCGTCCAGAAAAGAACCCCCTGGCGTGACTGCATGTGGGTGAGCGCCTCGCGGAAATACCGAAGGCGATGTGGTGCGCCCATGATGTAGGGATGCACCACGAGCGCCATCACGCGCGCGGACTCGTGAGAATCGGAGAACAGCTGGTCGAACTGATCGATGGCACGGTCCCGATACTCCGACGCGGTGTGGTGCTGAATGAGCATCATCGCAACGTCGTTGCACTCTTGCGTATAGGGGACGCTGACGAGCGATCCGGTTCGGGTATGCACGGGCAGCGGCTGATCGTCGAGTACCCAGTCGCACACGTAGTCGTACCCTTCTTCCGCGAGGATGTCCGGGGTGTCCCAGGTCTCGGTCAGGCCAGGCCCCAGCCAGCCGCGTGGCCGTCGTCCTGTGAATGCCTCGATCGCCGCGGTCGTCTTCTGGATATCCACGCGCTCGTCGGGAACCTTCTGCATGTTTTTCTGACTGAAGCCGTGGCCGATGAATTCCCATCGCCGTTCGAGTGCGGCACGCGCGATTGGTTCATACCGCTGAATCGCGCTGCCGTTGATCGCGAGGACGGCGCGGACGTGGAACCGGTCGAAGACATCGAGCATGCGCCAGAAACCCACGCGGTTGCCGTATTCGTGCCACGCCCAGTTGGGAACATCCGGCATCGGTGATCCGCCCGCCGGTGGCGGCAGGACGGTGCGCGGCAGTGGCTCGAGCGGGTTCCAGTCCTCGACGTTGATGACGACCCAGACCACCAATCGGGCGCCGCCCGGCAAGACAAGGCGCGGTCGATCGGAGATCGGCGAATAGGTGAAGCGTTCGGTCGGAAGCATGGGCCTCAGTATCCACCGATCTAAGACGCTGCGAACGACATTCGAGCTTCTTCATCATTCGCCGGCAGCGGTGGCCAGCGGCTCAGAGCCAGCATTCACGACCCGCGCACTTTCGTGACGATGAACACCACCAGTGCGCGGCGCGAACAGGACGATGGGAAACGTCGCCGGATAAGAATTGAAGTGCTCTCATCTAAATCTCGAGCATCCTGATCGTTTGCAATCTTTGCGCCTCCTGCCTCGAGCTCAAGCACATGAAGAGTGGTCGCGTCGATCAGCTGGCATCTGCACGCGCCTTGCATCGGGGGGTAGGAGGGGGACAGCGGATCATGACGACGAGCCAACGCACCGGAACAATCCTCGCCGCCATTGGAGGCGGCATGCTGCTGGCGCGCGCCTTCCGGGCACGCAAGGCGATCGACTTTGCCGGGATGACGATCGTGATCACGGGAGGATCGCGAGGGCTTGGCCTCGTCATCGCACGGGAGCTTGCGTCGGAAGGTGCGCATGTGGTGCTCATGGCCCGAGATGCAGAGGAACTGGAGCGTGCCCGCGCGGACATCGAAAGTCGCGGGGGCGATGCCTCGGCCTTTGTCTGCGACATTCGAAATCGCGACGACGTCAACCACACCATCGAGCGCATCGTCGGCCACTTCGGCTCGATAGATGTTCTCATCAACGACGCCGGCATCATTCAGGCGGGCCCGCTCAGCCACATGGCGGTCGCTGATTTCGAGGACGCGATGGCGACGCATTTCTGGGGCCCGCTGTTCACGATTCTTGCCGTGCTGCCGTATATGCGACAGGGAGGTGCACGCCGCATCGTGAACATCTCGTCCATTGGTGGCCGCATCGCCGTGCCTCACATGCTTCCGTACAGCGCCAGCAAGTTTGCGCTCACTGGACTGTCGGAGGGCTTGCATGTCGAGCTCGCGCGTGAGGGGATTCGTGTCACGACGGTGAGTCCCGGCCTGATGAGGACCGGATCGACGTACAACGCGCGATTCAAGGGGCGGCATCGCAGCGAGTTCGCCTGGTTTCACCTGGCAGATTCGATTCCCGGTCTGTCGATTGACGCCACGCGAGCGGCGCATCAGATCGTCGAGGCGTGCAGACACGGGGATGCCGAGCTCACCATCACATTTCTCGCGCGGCTCGCCGTGCTCATGAACACGGCGTGCCCCGAGACGATGGCTCGTATGATGACGATGACCAATCGGTTGCTGCCGTCAGCTACTGATGCGAGTGGGAACGAGGCGCGTTCCGGCTGGCAGAGCACCTCGCGATGGGTGCCTTCAGCTGTGACGGCGCTCTCAGACCGAGCGAGCGCTGACAACAACGAGCTGGGTACGGATCCGAACGGCGCATTACCCGCTCGTCGATGAGCCCTAACGCGACGCACGGCTCCGGCTTTGCAATCACGTTGCGGGTCGCAGGTGGTCGGCGTCCGGTAATGAAAACTGAGCCGCGTGGCGTGCACGTCTTCGGAAGGCACATCCATGAAACGGACGTCAGCGGCGCTCACTGATCGGCCGCTCATCGCGGGCATCGGCATATCCCATCCAGACCGTCTGATCTATCCAGAGCTGGGCATCTCGAAGCTCGATTTCGCTCGATATTTCGAACAGGTGTCGGAGTGGATCGTCCCGCACGTGACCGGTCGACCGTTGACGCTCTTGCATTGCCCCGCGGGCGCGAACGAGCCCTGCCGGTTTCTCAAGCACGCGAAGGCATGGGGACCACAGGCGCTGCGGCGAGTGAAGATTCAAGAGAAGACGAAAGTCGGCGAGTACCTCGTCGCTGACTCGATCCAGGGCGTGGTGGCGTTGGCTCAGATGGGCATCGTCGAGATCCACACGTGGAACTCCACTGCCGAGAACATCGAGCGCCCGAATCGAATCGTTTGGGATCTCGATCCGGGTCCCGCTGTGCGGTGGACCGCAGTGGTCGCGGCGGCGCGACTCCTGCGAACCGTTCTGCAAACCTTGGGTCTTGAATCGTGGGTCAAGACAACCGGAGGGCAAGGCCTGCATGTTGTCGCGCCGATCAGGCCTCGGCGTGACTGGTCGGAGTGTCTGGCGTTCGCACGAACCGTGAGCGAGGTCATCGTCCGCTCGAACCCGACGCTGTACACCACGGCGTTCAGCAAGCGCGGTCGCGAGCGCAAGATCCTGCTCGACTACTTGCGCAACAATCGTACGAACACATCGATCGCGGCATACTCGCCGCGTTCGAGGCCAGGCGCACCTGTTTCGATCCCGGTCAGTTGGGACGAACTGCGTGGCTCGCAGCGTCAGTGGACGTTGGGCGCGGTCGTTGATCGACTGCGCCGACTAAAAGAAGATCCCTGGGGTTCGTATTGGGTCAGTTCCCAGGGGCTCGCCCGAGAGTCAGTGCGCGCGCTCGCTCGGTTTGAGTTCTAATGTGCCAATGCATATCAGGGCTTTCATTTGTGCATTCCTCTTGGTCTGTCTTTTTGCGATTGGCGCGGATGCCCAGGACGGGCCAAATCCCGGTCAGCAGAACGCTGGTGCGATTGCGTCAGGCGGGACGCTCTATCGCGCCCGCTGCGCCGAGTGCCACGGCGCAGATGCGAAAGGGGTGGCCGGCCACGATTTGACGCGGCTATGGACGTCCGGCGCTACCGACGAACGTGTGTTTCAGACGATTCGCAACGGCGTGCCGAACACCATCATGCCGTCGAGCACGGCGCCCGATGGCGAGCTTCGAGCGCTGATCGCGTATCTGCGCAGCCTCAACGGCCCGGCAGCCCCCGAGCCACTCCGTGGTAACGCCGAAAACGGCGAACGCGTCTTTGCCGCCAACTGTTCGTCGTGTCATGCGATCAACGGACTCGGCGGCCGCCTCGGACCGGATCTCTCTCGAATTGCGCAGTCACGGGCCCAGCTGACGGAGGCCATACGGTCACCGGCCAGCGCGATTGCCTCCGGCTACCAGACCGTCACCGTCGTGACTCGCGACGGTGAGCGCGTCACCGGGACGCTCAAAGGGGAAGATGCATTTTCGGTTCAGCTCATGGACACGTCTCAACGGCTTCGGGCGTATATGAAGCCGGGTCTCAAGAGCTTTGTGCGGGAGCCGAGATCGCTCATGCCGGAATACGGTGTGAACCGCGTCAGCGAGAGCGACCTTGATGATCTCATTCGTTACCTCAGCACGTTTCGTCCTGCGGCCGGACGTCCACGACGGGAGCCATGATCGCCATGCGTATCGATACGAAAGAGCGAACCGCGTTGCTCGCGGTCGTTCTCGGCTCGAGTCTCGTGCTCGCGCAGGAGAAGCCACCATCGGGTTTGACCTCGCAGGAGATCGCGCACGGCTACGAGGCGCCGACGCGTTGGCCGACCTACTCGGGCGACTACACCGGACAGCGTCACACGCCGCTGACCCAGATCACGCCTGCCAATGCCCATCGCCTCAGCGCGCAGTGGACGTTTCAAACCGGGATCATTCCGCGCCGAGGCTACGAGGGGACGCCGCTCGTGGTGGACGGCGTCATGTATCTCACCGGTCCCTTCAACACGGCGTGGGCCATCGACGCCCGCACCGGACGGGCCTTCTGGCGCTACCGTCGCGATCTCCCCAACGATCTGACCTACGGTGCGGTGTCTCCGGTGAACCGCGGAATGGGCCTGCTCGGCAATCGTCTGTTCCTCCCGACGGCCGACGCACATCTCGTCGCGCTCGACACCGCAAGCGGGAATGTCGTGTGGGACACGGCGCTCGCGGACTACAAGATCGGTTACGCCGCAACCGCGGCGCCACTGGTCGTCAAAGACAAAGTCATAGTCGGGATCTCGGGCGGTGACTTTCCGACGCGAGGATTTCTCGACGCCTACGATCCGGAGACCGGCAAGCGGATCTGGCGGTTCTATACGGTGCCGGGCCCGGGTGAAGCCGGCAGCGACACATGGCCTGGCGCGGATGTCATGGCGCGTGGCGGCGGCGCGACGTGGGTGACAGGGGCCTACGATCCCGAGCTGAATCTCATCTACTGGGGCACGGGGAATCCAAACCCCTTGTACTACGGCGAAGATCGCAAGGGCACCAACCTCTATACCGCATCGATCATTGCCATCGACGCAGACACCGGCACACTGAAGTGGTACCACCAGTTTACGCCGCACGACACGCACGACTGGGACTCGAATCATGTCCCGGTCCTCGCCGAGCTCCCGATCGCGGGGCAACAGCGCAAGGTCGTGATGGTGGCAAACCGGAACGGATTCTTTTACGTGTTCGACCGCGCCACCGGCAAACTGCTGGTCGGCAAGCCGTTCAGCGATACCACCTGGGCTCGCGAGCTCGACGCGAACGGCCACCCGATCGTGGTCAATGACGGAAGCAAGGGCTGCCTGCCGGATCAATGGGGCAGCACGAACCATATGCCGCCGTCGTATGACCCGGCTCGCCGGCTGTTCTTCGTCACCGTGCGGGAGACGTGCGCCGCGTACCTGCCGGTGAAAGAGGAGATCGTCGCCGGGCGCATTTCAAATAGCGGCACCGTGCGGCGCGATGCCGATCGCAGCTATGGCGTGCTGCGCGCGATCGATCCGACCAACGTCGAACGGAAGTGGGAATTCAAGTACCCGACACCGACGATGGCGGGCACGATGTCGACGGCATCCGGCGTGGTCTTCGCAGGCGACAACGAAGGCAACTTCATGGCCTTCGATGCCGCCACGGGCAAGAATCTCTGGTTCTATCCGACTGGCGCACCGATCTGGGGCGCAGCGGCAATGAGCTACATGCTCGACGGCCGACAGTACGTCGTCATTGGCTCGGGCACGAACGTCACCGCGTTTGCCCTTCCACCGCAGTAGACGCAGTGAGCACGAATCTCAAGAACGTCTCGCAGATTGCACAATCGGCGCGTGTTGCACACTCGCCGCTCCTCACGAAGACGTGGTACGCGAACTACGTCCTCGGTGCGCTCACGCTCTGTTACGTGCTCAACACTGTCGATCGCTCGCAGATCCTGGCGGCGTCGCTCCAGGCGATCAAGAAGGAGTTCGCCGCCAGTGATTTCCAGATGGGTGTGCTGACCGGCATCCCGTTCGCGCTGTTCTATTCGTTCATGGGGATTCCGATCGCGGCGTGGGCCGACCGCTCGAGCCGGCGCAACGTCCTGGCACTTGCGGTGGCGAGCTGGAGCGCCATGACCGCCATCTTCGGCATGGCGGTGAACTACGCGATGTTGTTCGTCGCGCGCGTCGGCACGGCTGTTGGCGAAGCGGGAGGAAGCCCGCCTTCTCACTCGCTCATCTCTGATTACTTTCCCAAGAGCCGACGTGGCACTGCGTTCTCCATATATGCCCTGGGCGTGCCGCTGGGCAGCTCGCTCGGCGCCGCGCTCGGTGGCTGGGGCAACCAGAATCTCGGGTGGCGGATGACGTTCATTCTCGCCGGCGTGCCGGGGGTGGCGATTGCGCTGCTCCTGTGGTTCACGGTCAAGGAACCGCCACGTGGGCTGTCCGATGGCGTCTCGCGTGGCGCTGCAGATCGGGCGCCCGTGCCCGGCATGTTCGAGGTGCTTCGCACGCTCTGGCAGCGCCGGTCGTTTCGCCACCTGACGCTCGCTGCCGCCCTCCACTCAGTTGTCTGGTACGCGAGCAGTGCGTTCAACAACGCATTCCTGCAACGCTCGCATCAGATGTCGGTCGCCGAGGCCGGCTACTGGATCGCCGTGCTTTCCGCCATCGGCGGATTCGGCACGTTCCTGGGAGGCTTCGCTGCGGATCGACTGAGCTCTCTTTTCAACGACCGGCGGTGGTACCTGTTTGTGCCAGGCCTCGCAACGCTGCTGTGCGTGCCATTTCAATTCATCGCCTATCTGTCACCCGACCGCGCAGTGGTGCTGCCGTCGTTTGTCGGGCTCATGTTCATGGCGGCAGTGTTCTTCGGCCCGTCGTTTGCGATGACCCAGGCGCTCGCCACGCTGCGGATGCGTTCGGTGGCGACCTCGCTCCTCCTCTTCATCCAGACGCTCATCGGCAACGGCCTTGGACCGTCGGTCACCGGGCTGATCAGTGATCTCCTCGCTCCTTCCTCACAGCAGAACTCGCTTCGCTACGCCCTCGTCATCATTGGCGTCGTCAACATCTGGGCCGCCGTGCACTACCTCCTCAGCAGCCGCAGCGTCCGCGAGGACCTCGAGGCCACTGAGCGGCTCGTGACGGCTTAGTGCTGGGTCCTTGGTTCCTTTGTTCTTGGTCCGTACTGTTGTCCAAGGTGCCTTGGTCCCGGTCTACCGACACGCGACCACGGACCAGAGATTAGTCGGTGGCCGCGACGTACCGCGCTCTGTCTTGCCAACGCGCTGCAGCCGTGCGGGACCGTATGTCACGAAGCCAAACCGTAGGGAGTGTATTGGCACAGCTCGTTGGTTGGCCGCGAATGCTGAGATGTGCGGCTCAAGGCCGGTTTGGCGGCGTGATATACGGTTCCGCACGCGAACCAGCTAGGATCAGTCTGCGTGTCGAACCACGAATACGACGTTGTGATCGCCGGAGGTGGTGTCGCCGGGCTGACCGCAGGGCTCACGTCGGCGCGCGCCGGGCGAAAGACTCGTGTCCTCACGGGTTCAGCTCTCGGCGGCCACCTCCTGAGCATTGAACGCATTGACGGTTATCCAGGTTTTCCCGACGGCGTTCCGGGCTACGACTTGTGTCCCATCATCCAGGAGCAGGCCGTGGCGGCCGGCGCGGAGTTCGCCGCTACTGAAGCGACCGCTCTGCACGCGGACGAGGGGACGTGGCGCCTTACGACGGGTACTGGCGAACTAAGGGCACGGGTCGTCGTAATCGCGACCGGGACGACGCTGAAGACGCTCGGGATTCCGGGCGAGGAGCGGTTGCGCGGCAAGGGAGTGAGTCACTGCGCGAGCTGCGACGCTCCTCTCCTGCGCGGCCGCGTCGTCGGTGTCGTCGGCGGCGGAGACTCCGCGTTGCAGGAAGCGCTGACGCTGGCGCAACACGTCTCGCGCGTGATCATCCTGCATCGCGGCAGCGCATTCTCTGCGCAGGCTGCGTATCGCGAACGCGTGCGGGAAAACTCGAAGATCGAAGTGCGTTTTGGCGCGATTGTCGAAGAAGTGCTCGGCAACGGGGGACTGACTGGCGTTCGAACGCGGACTGTCAGTGACGGCAAAGTCGAAGATCTCGAGCTGGCCGGTCTGTTCATTTACGTCGGGCTAGCTCCCGCGGCGACATGGGCGAAGAACGTCGTGGCGCTGGACGCCTCAGGACGGATCCGGGTCGATGACACGATGCGCAGCTCCGTGGCTGGTTTGTTCGCGGCAGGAACCGTCCGATCCGGATCGCCGGGGCGGGCGGCGTCGGCTGCAGGCGATGGGGCGACGGCAGCGGTGTCCGCCGATCAGTATGTGAGAGACGGAGTGTGGATCGCTTGAACGTGTCAGTCCGGCTTAAGCCGGACACTACGTCTGCCGGTCCGGCTAAAGCCGGACACTACGACTGAGGACCCTATGACGCAACGGATCACGGTGCACGATCCTCGCGGCTATCCGCCGAAAGTCGTCGGCAAGCGTCTGGCACCGCGGCTTTCGATGCTGGACGGCAAGACGATTTACCTCGTCGACTGCCTGTTCGACAACTCGGAGGTATTCGTCGAACAGCTGCGCCAATGGTTCGACGAGCATCTGCCTGCCGTCAATGTCCGCACGATCAAGCCCAAGGAGACGTGGGCCGACGATCCGGAGATGCGCGCGAAGATCGCGGCTGATGGCAATGCCGCGATTCTCGGCATCGGTCTTTGAAGCACTTGTAGCCCGACGGTCGTCGGGCTGGCCGCGGCGCTGGAAGAAGGTGGCGTACCGTCGGTCGCCGTTCACACGCGACAATTCGCACGGCTTTGCAAAGCGACAGCCCTGTCCATGGGCATGCCGACTCTGCGCCAGGCGTATACGCCACATCCAGTCGTCGATCGATCGGCCGCCGATCTGCGCGCGTACATCGACGGCACCGACCCGATCTCGGGGCGCCCGTTCATGCAGGAAGTGCTGGAGGGCCTCACTGGCGCGTTAGACGAAGCGGACATCCAGGGGCTCTCGTTCGCGCGAACGACACCGCGTTTGCTGGAGGCCGACACCGAAGACAACCTCCATCGGCTGTTCGACGAGAATCGCTGGACCGACTGTCTTCCTGTTGTGCTGCCGACGGAGGAGCGCGTCGAAGCGATGCTCAGGGGGACGAGTCATCCGCGCGACAAGATCGTTGGCCGGCTTCGCCCGACCGTGTTCCGCGAATCATGGGAATTCACCGTCGAGAAAGTAGCGGTCAACGCCGTGATGGCGGGTGCGCGGCCCGAGTATTTTCCAGTCATCCTCGCGTTAGCGGCCAGCGGGATCACCGCGCGATCGAGCAGCACGACATCATTCGCGGCGATCACGATCGTCAACGGTCCCATCCGCAACGAGATCAAGATGAACTCGGGGATCGGCGCGATGGGTCCCTATAACCACGCCAACGCGACGATCGGCCGCGCCTACGGTCTCCTGTCGCAGAACCTCCAGGGCGGGTCGGTCCCCGGGGAAACCTACATGGGTTCTTCTGGGAACTGGTACGCCTACACGGCGGTCCTCCCCGAGGCGGAAGAACGCAGCCCGTGGCAGCCGCTGCACGTTCAGAAAGGCTTCAAGGCAACGGAGAGCATCGCGACTGTGTTCCTCGGAGGCTGGTACACGCACGCGGGGTACGGTCCGCGCGCCACCTGGAAAGAGAAGATGCGGCACGCCCTGGCGGCGGTCGAGCAGTACAGTCCGCCGCTCTTCGTGATGGATCCCATCGTCGCGCGCGGATTCGTCAATCTCGGCTTCGACACGAAGGAAAAGCTGATCGACTGGTGTGCCGACAACGCGTTGCTGACCGCGCGCGAATACTGGGACAATCAATCGATTCAGCTGCTGCGGCCGAAGGCTGTGGCTGGCATCGAGCCGTACGCGTCGCGTCTCAAGGCCAGGCCTGACGA
>Ga0068863_100001918_pt1 | contig 20661 bp, 16 predicted proteins | sample KBSSwiS62_FD_66596 | JGI IMG/M metagenome (GOLD analysis project Ga0068863, IMG submission 66596) | Switchgrass rhizosphere microbial communities from Kellogg Biological Station, Michigan, USA - KBS Switchgrass S6-2 | ecosystem: Host-associated > Plants > Roots > Rhizosphere > Soil ...
AAATATCAGGGGACGCCGTCCTTTCCGCGGACACGGTGGCTTCCTGATGAGCCGGCCCAAGACTAACACACGAAAAATATCTTTGGTTTCCGAATTCTGCGGGGCACAACTTTTCTGTTGAATCGTCTACGGACATGGGAAAATAAGCCTCCCCGAACGCCGCAGGGTTTAGGCAATGTCTCGGCGAATGAATGGGTAGTCGGTATCTCGGACTTTAGCTTCCACACAGAATCAAGGGAATCAAGTGACGGATGAAGGCGGGCGTCATGGGCAACAAAGAAACATGATTCCCCTCAACGCGTCGACCAAAGTTTTCTGACTAATTGGCCAGTGGTGGTCAGCTGCTCTTTCCCTGGGGGGATTTTTTGGGGGGACTCTGCGGCGCGACACGCATGTGCGCGCAGGACAACTCATTGGTTCAAAGCATTGAGAACAGTGGCGCAGAATGCTGTGGACATCCGGAGCTATCTCATTGATTCTTTTTCGGGGAAGAACTCTTAATCAGTAGGTTGGAGGTTCGATTCCTCCGCGGCTCATTACTGATCTCATTCAGGTTAGCGTCGCCCCTAGAACAGTGTCGTGATCCCTCTGTGGGGGAATTTCGGGGGGAGCGGCGTTCCATGATGTAATGAACCGCGACGGCTCCGTCACGCTGATTACGTGCTTCCCCTTTTGAGTACGTCGGGTCGGCCCCATGCGAATGATAGTGCGGGGCGCTGCCCCATCTGGCAACACGCCGGATTCTTGAAGCTCGAAATACAGGTTCGGCTGCCGCGGCCGTGTTGCGGTGACGCGAACGGGAGGTGCAGGTTATGTTGAAGTCCATGCTTGCGATCCCGGCACTTGTCCTTTGTCTTTGCGGCGTAGGGACGTCGCAGGATCCTGAGGCGGGCAACAAAGTCCACTCTATTTCCGTCGATGTCACGCGGGTCGTGCTTTATGCCACGGTGCGCGAAGACAAGTCCGCGATAGTGGGCGATCTCGCAAAAGAGCAGTTCACGGTTCTTGAGGACGGAAAGCCTCAGGAGATTCTCTCTTTCGGCCGCGACGACGTGCCCGTTGCGATTGGCCTGCTGGTGGACAACAGCGGGAGCATGATGAACAAGAGGCCCCAGGTCATTGAAGCGGCCAAATCGTTCCTGCGCGCTACGAATCCGATGGATGAGATTTTTGTCCTCCACTTCAACGAGTCTCTGACTTACGGCCTACCCGGTAATATCCAGTTCACCAGCGATCAGGTGCTGTTAGGGGAGGCTCTGGATCGCGCCCAGCAAACGGGCCGTACGGCGCTTTACGACGCGATAGCTGAAGGCTTGAATCGCCTGCAACGGTCGACGTTAACCAAGAAAGCGCTCATCGTGCTGAGTGACGGTGGTGACAACTTCAGCCGCCGCAAGGACCGCGACGTCATCGAGCAGGCCGACCTCACCGGCGCCCTGTTCTACGCCATCGGTATCTACGACCCAATGGACGGCGACGCCAATCCCAAACTCCTTCGCGAATTGGCCAAGAAGACCGGTGGTGAATCGTTCTTCCCCGAGAAGGTGACCGAAATCCGCGAGATCTGCAAAGTCATCGCCCACGACCTTCGCAATCAGTACATGCTGGCTTACGCGCCGCCCGCGAATTCGAAATCCGATTACCGCAAGCTGGAAGTGAAAGTGAAGGATACGCGCGGACGTAAACTGATCGTCCGAACGAGAACCGGCTATTATTCAAAAGAGCTCCAGAACAGAGGATCGGAGCAATAAAGAGACACGGCGCGAACATCTCCTGGCTCTCGGTGCGCGATGCTCGCCGGTTCGGGCTCTCTCCTGCGCGGCTTTGAGCTCGATGTCAGCAGAGACGATGAAAGGGAGCGTTTCCTTCGAACAGCGCGAGTGAGAAGGCTTTCCAAGCACTCGCCGACGCTGCTATGCGAGCTAAGGAAAACTGCAGATCATCGTGCTCGACCACGCGGCAGAGACAATTTTGGTAAATTGATCGCGTAGCCCTTGTTGAAAACTGGCGCGAAGGTAAGAAGCTCGTGCCGCTCGATTGGCTCTATATTCGAGAGTCGCCGGTCAGATTCGCGTTGATGCCGCCGTCAAAGTTGGTCAGCACCCCACCGCCAACGGCGACGTACGAAATAATCTTTCCAATAGTCAGTAGCGCAATGTTCAGTGTTCCGGTGGAGGTTGGTGTTTTCAAGCCTCTATTTCCCTCCCTGCAAATCACGCTTCCGGTTGTTTTACTGGTTTTCTCTTCATCGACGTTTCACTAGATTGCGCTTGGACTTCTTCATGCACTACACTGTAGTGCATGAAGAAGACAGAGGTTTACAGCTGGAGAATTACTTTGGCGACCAAGACCGCCATCGAAAATCAGGCGCGACGCGAAAAAACGACGGTTTCTGCACTGCTGGATCGAATAACGACAGAATGGATCGAATCCCGGCGCGGACAAACCGACGATAGCGCGGAACAAGTACGCCTCCACGCCAGCGTGCATAAGACGATCGGCACAATTGCCAGCGGAAACCCAAAGCGTGCAGAGCGAGCGAGCGAGAATGTTCGTAAACGGTTAAAGCGTCGCCATGGCCGGTAGTGGCCTGATCGATACCGGTGCGATTGTTGCTCTGCTGGATCGCAGCGACCACTGGCATCAACCGTGCACAGATGCTTTCAAGCAACTCCGCCTCCCATTATTCACTTCAGAAGCCGTATTGACGGAATTGTTTCATCTCGTTGGCGATGATGGCCGGCAGGTACGTGCCGCCTGGAAGTTTGTTCGCTCAGGCGCGCTTACGATCGCGCCGATAAACGATGCCGACCTGCCCCCTCTGGATGTGCTGATGAATCAATATCGGGATCGTCCAATGGACTTGGCCGATGCAACCCTCGTCCACATCGCCGAGCGGGAGTCTCTCAGCCTAATCCTCACTATCGATCATGACGACTTTGAAACCTATCGGATCCACGGCCGCAGGCGTTTTCGGATTGTTCCGAATCGCTCTTGAGTATCTGAGCGCGACGGCATTAGCTTGACCAGTAGCCACGCCCACGCATATTCTCGCTATCCGCCCGACAAGGCAATTCACGCAGGAGTGCATATCGAATGGGCGCAGTCTTTATCAGCTACCGCAGAGATGACACGCAAGGTCAGGCCAGAGCTCTCGCGATCGAGCTGACCAAAGTTCTCGGAAAGGACGCCGTCTTCATGGATGTAGACAGCATCCTTCTCGGGAGAGACTTTCGTCAGGTTCTCGCTGAGCAGCTTCAGCGTTGCGATTTGATGTTGGTGTTGGTCGGAGACGAGTGGCTCGAGGCGAGAGATGGCGCGGGTAATCGGCGTCTAAACGATTCGAACGACTACGTGCGCCAGGAAATAGCAGCGGCGCTTCGGCGCGGCATTCCTGTGACGCCGCTACTTGTCGGAGGAGCGACGCTGCCTTCGGCGGATCAACTGCCGAGCGACATCAAGGATTTCGCCTACCGCAACGCTTTCGAACTCCGCCACGACCGGTGGAACTCGGACGTCGAGGAAATGCTCCGACGTGTTGGATTGGTCCGGCCACGCCGAATGTATTGGCTGAGCGGAGCCGCTGTTCTTCTTATCGCTGCCGGGGTTTGGTTCTTTGCAACCTGGCGCGCTAATGAAGTCTCGAACAGCGGTCCTACTGGCGCGGAATCAACGCCGGTACCGGATACCAATCGCTCCACGTCCTCTCCAGCGGCTCGACCAGATCAGCCGGCCGATCCCTCTTCCACACCTGCAAGTCAGCCCGACCCTCGCGTCGCCGTCGAGAAACTGGTCGGCCGTTGGGTGGAGGCGTGGCTAGCCGGTGATACGGAGGGATTCATTGCGCCTGCGAGTGAGCCTTTCTATTTCGACAACCAAGTAATCCTTACGCACGCCAAACTGCGTACCGCCTATGAAGAGCTGAAAGCTCAAAAGGGAGAAAGGTGGAAGGCTCTTCAGGTGGCGAGCATCCGCGTCCAAACTGCAGGAGAACTGGCGGCTCAAGGACAGGATCTCTCCAAGGACCGGGTCTTTGGCAGCCTGAACCTAACCTCCAATGACTTCGCGGTGACTGTGGGAATCGGGAACGAGTACGCTCTTGTCGTGGTCAGGCGCCTACCCACAGGCTTTGAAATAGTTGGTACGTGGGACTAGCTCGCAGTTGTGATACTGGAGCCAGAGAATCCCTACTTGCCTCGACCGGTGACTTCGCGACTCAGACACCATTCTCCAAATGTAAGAAGTGCATTTGCCCACCCTGGTCGCGCGCAACGATCCATTCAAGCTCAGGATCTCCGGCGCAGTCGTTGAACTGCTTATTTCCAGAACGTGTCGCCACGCCCAACATCCAATCCAGCGCGCTCGAGCGCCAGAAAAACCGCGGCTCGATTGTCTTTCAAGTCCTCGAACGTCGACGACAGATAGACGCGAAGGCGCGTTGCGTAGACACCTCCCCGCCGGCGGAAGAAGAGGTCTTAGTCGATATTCAGCTGGCCGGTACTGTCTCCCAGCTTCTCTGCGGGAACGCCGAGTTTACTCAGCAGGGTCATCTGTAAGTTCGTCAGGGGCGTGTGCTCGGGCAACACGAGATGGCGGCCGCCTTTGATCGTGCCGGCTCCGCCGCCAACAAGAACCGTGGGTAACGGACCGTGAGTGTGGCGGTCGCTGTTGCTGATGCCACCGCCAAACAAGAGGATGACGTGATCGAGCAGCGAGCCATCGCCGTCGGGTGTGTTGCGCAGCTTCTCCAGATAGTCCGCAAATAATGCAATGTGGTAGCACTGAATCTTGACGCACTTCTCCATCTTCACCGGATCATTCTGGTGATGAGTTATCGGATGGTGCGGGTCAGGCACGCCGATTTGCGGATATGGCGTACCGGTCTGCTCTCGGCCATACATGAAGGTCGTCACGCGGGTGATGTCCGATTGAAACGCCAGCAGCTGCAGGTCGTACAACAAGCGAACGTGCGCATCGAAGGTGTCAGGAATGCCCGCGGGCTGGGTTACGCCCGGCAGTTCTCTGGCACTCTGCTCCTCTGCTTTCTGGATCCGGCGCTCGACGTCTCTCAATGACGCGAGGTAATCGTTGATTTTGCGATTGTCCGCGGCCCCAAGTTCCCTCTGCAACTCATTGACGCGCTCGCTGACGGAATCCAGCAGACCGCGATCTTGTTGAAGGCGTGCTGCACGCACACGCGAATCCGTGCTGTCGCTCGAACCGAACATTCGCTGGAACAGAACCCGCGGATTATTCTCGGCCATTAACGGCAGCGTCGGCGTGAGCCATGAGAGCGTGCTGCTGTAAGCGCAGCTGTAGCCCAAGTCGCACGACCCCAGCAGGCTGTTATCATCGGCCGTCATTTGCAATGAAGAAAGTTGTGTCTCGCGTCCGAATTCCTTCGCGAGGATCTGATCCATCGACATCGAATTCTCGACGAGGCTGTCGGACTTCTTCACATGGACACCGGTGAGATAGCTGCCGGACGCGCGCGAATGGTCGCCGCCGCCATCGCCGATGGCCTCGGCCTGATCGCTGGCCAATCCAGTCACGACGATCAGTTTGTCTTTGAATTTTTGAAGCCCGCTGAGTGTGAAGGAGAGTTCGAAGTTGGAACCTGTGCCGGTCGGCAGCCACCTGTCATAGATGACTCCATTCGGGTGATACACGACGCCGAAACGTTTTACCGGCGCCGTTGCGGCGGCAGTAGCGAAGGCGGGGATCATGGCGTCGAGGAACGGCAAGGCGATCGCCGTTCCCACACCTTTAAGAAGCGTGCGTCGCGAAACAGCCTTCTTCGATATGAACATCGCTTTGATCTCCTAACGGGCCGTTCTCATTTGAAACGGTGCACTCTTCACAATCGCCGACACGAGCGAGGACCAGCGGTAATCATTCGCCGCAGCAGCATGCGCAACAGCGCGAACAGCCGGTTCATCGTAATACTCGAGTCCGCGCCCCAACATATACGTCATCAATTTTTCCGCAACGGCGGTCGCGAACTGCGTCTTCTCTGCGAGCAGCGCTTGCCGCAATGCACGCGGCCCATCCACTTTCGTGCCATCGAGAAGCACTCCGGAGGTATCGATCGGATTGCCGCCGTCGATTGTTCGCCACTGTCCGATCGCATCGAAATTTTCCAAACTGAAACCCAGCGGATCCATGCGAGCATGGCAGCTCGCGCATGTGGGACTCGCCCGATGTTCCTCCAGCATCTCCCGGACAGTTCGAGGCTTCCCGTTTTTGCTGGCCGATTCATCAAGGGCCGGGACATTCGCAGGAGGAGCCGGAGGAGGAGCAGCGAGAATATTTTCGAGCAGCCACTTGCCTCGAATTGTCGGCGACGTGCGCGTCGTGTAGGAAGTGACCGCCAGTACGCTGGCCTTGCCCAGCAGTCCAAATCGGTTCTCGTCTGTTAGTGTCACACGGCGGAAATGGCTTCCATAAATGTTGGGAATTCCGTAGTGACGCGCGAGCTGCTCGTTGAGAAATGTCTCGTTCGATATCAGCAGGTCAACGATGCTGTGGTTGCCTCGCAATTGGTCTTCGAGAAACAGTTCCGTTTCCATCACGAAGGCGGTGCGCAAATTGTCGTCGAACCACGGAAACTTCGTGCTGTCGGGATTTAGCAGCCACAGGTTGCGCGTTTGCAACCACGCCGAAAAAAAATTCTCGACCAGCGATTTGCGTGTTCGAGCATCTGCAAACATGCGTTCAACCTGTTGTTGAAGCATTGCCGGTTCGTGGAGTTTTCCCTGGGTCGCGAGATCGAGCAGCGTCTCGTCCGGAATGCTGCTCCACAATGCAAACGAGAGCCGTGATGCAAGCTCGACATCCGAGACGCGATACACGCTACCTCGAGCAACACCTGCCGGCTCCGCTTCGATGCGGAACAGAAAATCGGGACTGAGGAGTACGCGCTCGAGCGCGGCGCGGATGCCGTCGTCGAAGCTTCCGGTCGCGCGGCCTTTCTTGTAGAACGCGACGAGTGTCTGCAGATCGTCATTGCCGATAGCGCGTCGATATGCACGTCGAGCGAGCTTCGAGAGAATCTTGTTCGCGCAGGCAAGTTCGTCCGCGACTTTCGCGGGGGTACATATGAAGAGCAGCTTGCGGCTAGGCGAGTCCTGAGCAACTCTCCCGTTGTATGGACCGCCGATGCGCAATGAAGCAATCGCGATCGGTGAATTAGGAGTGTCGGAACTGCGACTGAAGAGCGACAAGCGATCGGGCCCAGCGCCTTCCGGCACGACGTTGTCCGACTTGATCATCGTGGCGACAATCTGGTGCAGACCGGCCTTCACCGCAACTCGCGCCTGGAGCGCTTCGTCACCGTCGTACTGGAATGTCTGGGACGGTGGTCTTTCGCCTCCGAGCGTGAAGTGGGCGACACGAACGCCATCGATTCGAATCTCGAAACGGTTGAGTTGGTTCAGGCCGCGGATGGCACTTTCGTAGGTGCGCTGCAGGCTCAGACGAAATACATATTCGCCATCGAGCGGGAAATAGTGCCGCGCGGACACACCGCCCTTACTGCCGAGCGGAAAATCTTCTCCCATGCGATCGATTTGACGGAGATAGGTCTGATCGTTCGCGTTGTTCTTGAGTGCACCGTATCGCACGACCGCGGGCACGATGCCTGGGTCGCCAACGGCCTGGCGGGCGATCGTCGTTGCGGCAGTCACATAGCGATCGAGCAATGCAGGTTGAATTGTCAACGCTTCCGCATTGTTCTCGAATCCAAATGCCTGCTCGTCCGGCGGTAACAAACCTTGCGCGTCGACTTCAACACCGAGCAAGTCGCGTATTGCGTTGGAGTACTCGGAACGGTTGAGGCGATGCAGCGCAGCGGAACGGCCCGGATTGACGTGCGCGGCTGCTTCCTTATCGATCTCCGATTCCAGCCAGCCGGCGGCCGCATCGTAAGCACCATTGTCCGGACGTGAAGCATTGACCGGCGGCATTGAGCGGCTGCGCAGCTTCACAATAACTTTTTCCCATGTTTGCGCTGCGCGAGCGGGATGTCCGGCATCCAGGCCTTCAAGCACCAGACCTGCAGTTTTCAAACGCTCGCTATGGCAACTGATGCAGTACTTATCGACAAGTTGACCCGCGGGCGAAACTGCCGGTGCCTGAGAACCAAATGCGCTCGTAGTTGTTAGCGCAAGCAGCATGCAGAGCACGAAACGTTTCACGGCTGCTCCCTGGCGGGCGCTTCCCGCAACTCGCGACATTTGTTCTGAGCCTCGCACGGAGTTCCCAATTTCGGATTGGCGCCATGCCGAGCCAGGAGGTCGGCGCCTTCCTTGTTATACAGAACTCCTCCAAGCCGATCGCCCTGGCCATTGGCAGCAAGCCACGGGGTGACACCGGCCTTGCTGACTGCGTTCACGTTCACACCAAGATCGATCAGTTGCGCGAGCAACTTGTTCCAACCTCGATAGGCAGGACCAAACAGCGCGTTCTCGCCAAATGTCGTCTCGCCTTTCGGATCTACGCCGAGGCTGAGTAGAAGATTGACGGCCTCGGTGGCGCGAGCCTCGCTCTCGAATGCCTCTCCGATACCGTGATTTAATCCGGTCGCGGCCATGATGGCATTTGCGTTCGTTGCCGTCTTGATCTTTGGATCCGCTCCCGCCGCGAGCAGAATGCGCATCATTTCCACATCCTGAACTGAAGCGGCAAGCAGAAGCGGCGTAGCGCCAACGGCGTCGGTATATCCCGTCGCGAACTGCGGCTGGGGCCTGGTCATACGCGCGTTCACGTTTGCACTGTGCGCGAGCAGCGCGCGAACAAGCCGGAGTTTGGCTTGCCGATCATGGATGCCCGACATCGGATCTTCAAACCCGTATACGGGATTGGATGCGAAACCTTCCCAACTCGTCGAAGCCCACTGTAGCGGCGTCATGCCGGACGAAAGAACATCGGGATCTGCGCCCTGCTCGAGAAAATAAATCGCGGTATCGACCTGGGCTCGCATCGTCGCGATGAGCAACGGTGTGTAACCTGACGTGCTGTCCTGCCCTTCTCGTTCGGTGCGCGTTTGCGTGTTGATATCGACGCCCGCCGCGAGCAGCAACTTGACACTCTCAAGATCACCAACTCTCGCGGCAAAGTGAATTGGTGCGAAGCCCTGTTTCGTTCGCGCACTCACGTCCGCATGCGCGGCGAGGAGTGTCTTCACGACGGCGGGATGCTTCTCGGCCGCAGCCCACATCATCGCAGTTTGGTTCTGCGAAGGTTCTTTCGCATCGATCGCCGCCCCCGCCGCGATGAGAAGACCAACGGCATCCGCATTGCCGGTTCGCGCACAGGTCATCAGGGGAGTCTCACCAGTCGCAATCGCGAGGCTTGGATTGGCGTGATGTTGAATCAGCAGCCTCACCATCGCCGTACTTCCGTTAAGACAAGCTTCGGATATCGGCGATGTGCCGAAGTCGTTCGCCGCATTCGCGTCCGCCCCGGCGCGCAGCAGCAACTCCGCCATCGTCGCATCATTCCAATGTGCAGACCAAAGCAGCGCCGTCGAACCATCGCCCGCTCGCGCGTTGACATCAACTTTGTCTTTGATCAGGGCGCGAACGGCCTTGCTGTCCTGACTGCGAGCGGCTTCGGGAAGGCGACTATCCACGGTCGCCGCAGTCGCAAAACCGGACGCGATCAATAGGACGCTGAATATTCGGGGAAACATGCGCACATTATAGGAGAAGCAATTCCAGAGTCGTTACATTTACCAACCTGGCTGCCAGACGACATATAGCCGCTGACTGAGGATAGGAGTTTTTCAAGCGAGCAGCGATATCATGGCGCATGGACTCTCGAAGCTGGTTTGCCCTCTTCGTTGTTGTTCTTATTGGGAGCGCAGGTTTCCTCTTAGGACCAGTCTCGGGTCAAACCCAGAGCGGTGCCCCAGCACGCCTTATTCGAGAAGAACAGCTTGTCGTGGTGGACGGAATCCCTGAGAACTGGCGGCTTCAGTGGTCAAGCGAGCCATCTCCCGTGTGTCCGCCAGCCGACGACACAACGTTCACGTGTCCATGTGAACCGTTCGCGTATGGCGAGGCGGGGACACTGGATCTGGTGCGATTGAGAAACGGACAGGAGTACGAACGCCTGGCACTCACTCCACTGTTCGAGGAGAGTATCGCTGGCACTAAGGCAGTCCTTCAACGATGGCCAGTTCAAGATGGAGACGCCGATCGCATATTCGCCCATCGGCTTGACTCCGACTGGAGCGCGGCAGAGCGGCGCGAAATCGAGAAACGGTCTCTCGCAAAGATCATGAAGCTCGCGGATTTCGACCATGACGGGAAGGCAACGGAGTTTTTTCTTCCCGTTGCGGATCGCCCTTGCGGCAAGTCGCTCGGCGTCGTTATCGGAGTATCTCCACGAAACACACGGCTCCATGTCTTTGATTCCGTCGCTACTCCAGGTGTACCTCTGCAGCTGTTCGCCTGGGAGTGGGAAGCGTTGCAAAAGTCGTCCGGTCCTTCGACGGTCGTGGAGTGGCGTTGCGGGGATCATGGCGCGGAAGTGGAAACGCTGGTTCAAGTCCAGGCAACCACTCGCGGGATCCAGCTACACCAGGAAGATTATGAGTGTACAGATAGAGGTCGGGGCAAACTCACGCTATCGAAAGATCGGTGATCGCATCCGCGTTTATAGACCGTAGCCACAGGGATGTGTTAAACGGGTAGGCCATGTTCAAACTCGCGATTCTCCTGTCGACTGCATTCCTGACGGTTCCGGCTCTTGCCGCGGAATCGTCTTACATTGGAATGGCGCCGAAAGGCGCACGCATCGAGGCGCTGACAGTGGCCGGCGCTTCTTCCGCGTCCTCAACCGTCGTCCTGATTGGCGGGCTCAAGGGAGAGCAGGATAGTGCGCTGCTGGTATCTGAGGAGGTTCGCAAATACGAAGGTATCCGGCAGGACAGGCGTCCTTTCCGCCTTCTTGCCGTTCCTCTCGCGAATCCTGAAGCAAGCTCGCTGGTTTTCCCTCCTACCGGTGCAGCGTATCGCGATAATGCCGAATCGCACATGTTGTGGCGCTGGATTGCACTCCAGGCTCCGGACTTAGTGCTGATCGCAACCGCCAACGAGGATTATGGGCTCGCCGATGCGCTGACAACGAACGCCGTCGCCGGTATCGGCCGCATTCCCGCTCGACGGATTGCGGTTCGGCAAGGCGCGCTGGATCCGACTGTGGCCTTGAAGGAAATTGCATCATCCGAGGCTCATCGCGAAAAGGATCGCCGGCTTGCACGCTCGCCGCGAGGTGTCGCAGACGAACTCGCAAAGGTCTACGGGCGGGAGTTCAATGATCTCACCTATATCCCTGGCATGGGGTTGATCGGGCAACTTCGGCTGGGTCAAACCAGTGAGGTGCAAGCTCTGGTGGCGCCTTTTGTTGACGGTCCTAAAGCCGGAACTCCCGGCCGGCCTGTATCCGGCAATCTCTCCGGTTATCTGGTCTTTGCTGAGCTTGCGGAGCGAACCGGCGACCGACGTTACTTTCAAATGGTCAAAGACGCAGCAGGCGTCGGCTTTACGGAAACCGGAGAAATGAAGGAGTCCATGGGTTCCAGCAATGGAATGAGCGACGGCGTTTTCATGTCGATTCCAATACTCGGTAAAGCGTTCAAACTCACCGGCGATTCAAAATATTGCGACATGGCCGCGCGGCATCTCGCCTTCATGCAGAATCTCGATCTCCGCCCGGATGGTCTGTACCGGCATTCGCCAACTTCCGAAAATGTGGCCTGGGGTCGTGGCAATGCCTTTCCCGCTCTGGGCCTAAGCTATGTGCTCGGGGATTGTCCGAAGAATACGGTGGCATTCAACGCCATGTTGAAACAGTTTCAACAACACATCGCGGTCCTGTCTCGATTCCAGGATCAGGGCGGCCTGTGGCACCAGGTCATCGATGAACCCGGTTCGTATGCCGAATTCACAGCGACCGCGATGATCGGTGTCGCAATGTTGCGCGGTGTGCGCAACGGCTGGCTCGATGCCGGGACATACCAGCCGCGAATCGACCGCGCCTGGAAAGCCGTGCTCACCCGCATCGCGTCCAACGGCGATCTTCTGGATGTGTGCGAATCCACGAACAAACAAGCCACCCTGTCGGACTATCTCCATCGTGAAGCGATTTTCGGCCGGGATATTCGAGGCGGTGGCATGGCTTTGATCTTCGCTACCGAGCTGGCGGGCCTTCAGTAGGAATTCAAAGTGGGAACTGCTGTGTCCACGGACTAAATTGAAGGGTCTTCGATTGGCACCACGCCCCTGATGTCCCCGGTGAAGACTACCATTAGAGCCTGGCATGTCGGGCATTTGATAGAGCGACTGACCGCTGTCGTACCCGACAGTACTTCCAATCTGATGCGGTGTCCATTTGGGCACTCCACGATCTGTGTTATGAAATCGCGCTGCTGGCTCATTTGTCACTCCTGTGCCGGTTAACGCCCGTGCCTCCGGATGTGTTTGTATTGCGCGTCTCGCCGCTTCAACGACCAGACGATGTATTTCTATAACTTCCACATCGTGTGTTGTTAGGAGTTTCTGGAACCCGTGCCTTCTCGCAGCACGTTCTCGCTTGTCTGAGATTTCGAAGACTACGACTGTTACCCTGGTAGCACAAGGGCACCACTGCCCATGGCACTATTGTTCAAAGAATGACTAAGGGATGGAAATCTTTCTGTACAAATTTTGGAGCACAGGCGAGCGGAACAGACATGGGAAGCCATGATTTCCGAGGTCACTGTTCCTCGGAATTGTCGGAAGTGACGGAGCGCACTTCCCGGAGAAGGCCAACACGCGTAACTCCACACACCGGACACTTCACCATCTGAATCAAGTTCGGCGTGTTGAGAACGATTTCGAGCCGCATCCGATGCCCATTCGGGCATTCCACGATGCTTATCCTTACATCCTTGTCTTCGGTCATCTATTCGCGTCCTTTGCGAGCGTAAAGTGACTGGTAAGGCCTTCACGATACCCAATCTCGCGAGCGATTGGAATGATTCGATAGATTTAGGAGCCGCCGCGTAACCCATCGACCTTAGTGTGGCCGCAAAATACACCGTTGGACGAGTTCACTGGTCGGCTTACTCGTACAAGTCAAAAAGACGAGGCGGAAGATCGTCGGTGAAGGAGCCGGTCCGTGGGGTCAAGACCTCGGGGGAATTGTTCTTCGGCGAATTGATCAGCGCAGAAACCTCGACCGCATCCATCCAGGAAGTGGGACACGGCTGCAGCATCTTCCCAATCACCGCCCGGTCGCGGACGAAGGGATCCAACCACGCCGCTTCGTGCGAACGATCGAGGATAACAGGCATCCGGCTGTGAATATCCTTCATGAAGTCATTTGCGGATGTCGTCAGGATTGAGAAGGAATGCCGCTGATCCGGAGTTCCCGGATGCCATGTATCCCAAATGCCGGCGATGCTCATGATCGCTTCATCGCGCAGATATATCCTGAAAGGACGTCTGATCTCTCCCGATCGCTTCCATTCGTAGAAACCGCTCACCGGCACAATACATCGCTGCCGTACGATGAGATCGCGATACAGCGAGCTCGAGAAGACTCCCTCGCTGCGCGCATTGATTGTGGAAAGTTTCGTACTGAACGCCAACTCCTTCGCCGGAACGAGCTGCCAGCGCATCCGATCGATTCGAAGCTCACCGAAAGCGATCCTGACGATCGGGGAATCCTGGGTGGGACAGAGGTTATAGACAGGGCTCCAGTCGAGCGACATATCCGGTCGCGTGCTCAGGTACCGAAAGTAGAGTTCCTCGTCGGAATAGGTTTGATAAACGCGTCCGCACATCGTCAGAGTTGCGTTACATGCCGAGAGCGCCAACCCTCTTGTAGATCAGTGACCCGATCAAGGCTCCCGCGACAGGCGCGACCCAGAATAACCACAACTGAGTCATCGCCCATCCTCCCACATATATCGCGACTCCCGTGCTTCGCGCGGGATTCACCGAAGTATTTGTCACTGGGATGCTGATCAGGTGGATCAGCGTGAGGCACAAACCGACGGCAACCGGTGCGAACTCCTGCGGCGCCCGGCTGTCGGTCGCGCCAAGAATGACGAGCATGAACATCATCGTCATCACGATCTCCGTGGCGAGCGCTGCGAGAAGGGAGTAGCCGAGCGGCGAGTGTTCTCCATAGCCGTTCAGGGCAAATCCTTGCGCCATATCGAACCCCGGCTTGCCACTTGCGATAAGAAAGAGAACTCCCCCACCAACGATGGCGCCCAAGAGTTGAAAGAGAACATAGCCGAGAAGCTTCTCACCAGGTAATCGGCCGGCGAACCACAGCCCTATGGACACTGCGGGATTCAAATGGCAACCGGAGATATGCCCGATCGCGTAAGCCATCGAGACGACGGTCAAGCCGAACGCAATGGATACCCCGAGTAGTCCGATACCCAACCCGGGGATTTTGCCGGCGATGACGGCAGCTCCGCAGCCGCCCAATACCAGCCAAAACGTCCCGAAAAACTCAGCGCCAAGATGCTTCATCGATGCTCCTTGACCAAAGTCAACGCAATACCCCGCAAAAGGAGCGAAACGCAGGGCGACTATAGACGAAGGGCTGAACGGCCCGCAATAGCACCTTCGATTGTCCGGCTGCCTCTTAACCTTTGACGCAAACCACCTGTTTCAATGTGTGAAGAATCTCAACGAGATCCGCCTGTGCGGCCATCACGGCATCTATTGACTTGTAAGCCGCAGGGGTTTCGTCGATCACCTCTCGATCCTTGCGGCACTCCACACCTTCGGTCATGCGAATGTGATCCTCGACCGTAAATCGGCGTCTGGCTTCATGACGAGACATCGCCCGTCCCGCCCCGTGGCTGCAGCTATTAAAGCTTTGAGGATTTCCCTTCCCACGCACGATGTAAGAGCGAGCGCCCATGCTTCCCGGAATGATTCCTACATCCCCGTCGCGGGCTCGGACAGCCCCCTTGCGCGTGATGAGGACGTCCTCACCGTAGTGCTTCTCACGCGCGACGTAGTTGTGATGGCAGTTAATCGCCTCAGCCGCGATGTCAAAGTTCGGGACCTGACCGCATGCCCGAACGGCGGAGACAATGGCATCCATCATGAGATGGCGGTTCCACCGCGCATAGTCCTGCGCCCAGCTCACTGCTTCCACGTAATCTTCGAAATGCTCGGTGTGCTCTGAAAAGTACGCCAGATCCTGATCCGGTAAATTCGCACAAAACTTCCGCATATCGCGCTTGGCCAGCTCGATGAAATAAGTTCCGATGCGATTACCGACTCCGCGGGATCCGCTGTGAAGCATCAGCCAAACGTTATCGCTCTGGTCCAGGCAGACTTCGATGAAGTGATTGCCTGTCCCGAGCGTGCCGAGATGGTTGACGTCATTGCCGCGGTTCAAAGACGAATGCTTCTGAAGAATACGGTCATAAACGGGCTTCAGCTCCGACCAGACTTCCGCGTTGCGGCGTGGAATCGAGTGCCATGCCCCACGATCGCCGGTGCGGCCGTTGTTTGTGCGCCCGTGCGGCACTGACTTTTCGATGGCATCGCGAATCGGTTTCAGGTTGTCCGGAAGATCTCTGGCATTCAGTGTCGTTTGAACGGCCATCATCCCGCACCCGATGTCGACACCAACGGCTGCAGGAATTATCGCGCCCTTCGTGGGAATAACGCTTCCGACTGTCGCGCCGATTCCCCAGTGCACGTCCGGCATCGCCGCGATCCATCGAAAAACAAATGGCAGCCGGGCGACGTTGCGAAGCTGTTTTTCGGCCTCGGGTTCAAGCGGAACTCCGCGGGTCCAGAGTCGGACGGGAACGCCGTTTGGGGGATGGATTAGATTGTGAGTTGATTCAGCCATAACGGGGCTTATGTCGCCGGCAACTTCGTCCACGCCGCCATTCCACCGACGACATTCGAAATGCGATCGAAACCGCTGGTTTCGAGAATGCTGCAGCCAATCGCCGAGCGAAAGCCTCCCGCGCAGATCACAGCAACACGGGCATGAGGATCGACCTTCCGCGCTTCTTCCGACAGGTGATTGAGCGGTGCGTTGTGAGCCGAAGCAATGTGGCCCGTCTCCCATTCGGCAGGCCGGCGAACATCCAGCACGCGATCGATAAGGCCATCCGCAATACGATGCCTCAACTCCTCCGCGGGGATCTGTTCTGTCACGCGCAGCGGTAGACCAGCATCGTGCCAGCCAAGAATGCCGCCATTGAGATAACCGGCAACGCGATCGAGACCCACACGCGCCAGGCGCGTTCGAGCCTCGTGGAGTTTCTCCTCGTCTTCAGCGATGAGAACGATGGAACTTGAAGGGCGAATCAGCGTGCCGGCCCAAGAAGCAAATTGCCCGGAAAGCGCGATGTGAAGCGAACCTGGAATATGTCCGTTGGCATACTGCGCGGAATCGCGCGTGTCGAGCACGACGACACCCTCTTTCTGAAACGTTTGCACTCTTTCCGGTGATAGCGGTTCCAAAGTCTGAAGCTGTTCCAGCGGCGGAGCGCCCTCCATATTGATCTGCGCGTCACGACTGAAGTAACCCGGAGCTTCGGGAAGGTCCGTTGTCATGAGTCGGATGAACTCTTCACGCGCCATCGGCTGGAGAGCGTAGTTGAAACGGCGTTCGTGCCCGATGGTCGAGGTGCGTTCACTGGAGATGTTGCGGCCGCACAAAGAACCGGCGCCGTGCGCCGGAAAGACGCGGACCTCATCCGAAAGTTTCAGAAGCTTTTCGTGCAGGGAGTCATAAAGCATGCCGGCGAGCTCGGTGGCAGACATGCGGGAGCCAAGCAGGTCCGGACGCCCTACATCTCCGATGAAGAGAACATCTCCCGTAAGCACACCATAGGGAACCGTGGTCGAAATCGTGTTATCGAAAACCGCGATGCTGATCGACTCGGGGGTATGGCCTGGTGTCTGGAGCAACCGCAACGTCACGTTTCCGATGTGGAGTTCGTCGCCGTCATGCGCGGCCAGGAAGTCGAATTTCGCCGGTGCGGCGGCGCCAAAAACAACGCGCGCGCCGGTCCTGGCGGCGAGTTCGCGATGGCCGGAGACAAAGTCCGCGTGAAGATGCGTCTCGATGACGTACTTGATTGTGAAGCCGTGCCGGCTGGCTTCGTCGAGATAGATGTCGATGTCACGGCGCGGATCGACGACTACAGCCTCACCGTCGGATCCAATAAAGTAGGACGCGTGCGCAAGGCAAGAGAGATAGAACTGCTCGAAATGCATAGTGGGGATTGTACAGGGAGATCTGGGGACAGACTCCGAATTCGCGAACCGAAGATTCGGCATCTTCGAAAACTTCCCGGTTTGCGAATTCGGAGTCTGTCCCCAGATCTCCCCCTACAGCGGCAAGTTCCCGTGCTTCTTCTGTGGGTTCGAATCCTTCTTCGTATCCAACATGCGGAGCGCGGAAATCAGCTTCTGTCGTGTGTACTGCGGCTCAATGATCTCGTCCACGAATCCGCGCTCTGCCGCGATATATGGAGTCGCGAATTTCTCGGTGAACTCCGTCACCTTCGATTGGCGCAGTTTCTCCACATCCTTCGCCACGGCAAGCTCGCGCCGGTAGATGATATTTACAGCGCCTTCGGGTCCCATCACCGCGATCTCCGCTGAGGGCCACGCAAAATTCACATCCGTTCGAATGTGTTTGCTCGCCATGACACAATACGCTCCCCCGTAGGCCTTCCGCGTAATCACGGTAATTTTTGGCACGGTCGCTTCCGCGAAAGCATAAAGCAGCTTCGCTCCATGCTTGATGATGCCGCCGAATTCCTGATTCGTGCCGGGAAGAAACCCCGGGACATCCTCAAGGGTGATAAGCGGAATGTTGAACGCGTCGCAGAACCGGACGAACCTCGCGCCTTTGAGCGACGCGCCGATATCAAGACATCCCGCCAGCACCGCCGGCTGATTGGCGACAACACCGACGGACCGCCCATCCAGTCGCGCGAATCCCACAACGATGTTCGGCGCATAGTGTTCATGAACCTCGAAGAAGTAATTCTCATCCGCTACGGAGTGAATGACATCTTTGATGTCATAAGGCACGTTGGACTCCGCTGGAACAGTATCGTTCAGAGAAGGATCCACGCGATCGACGGGGTCACTCGACGCCTTATGCGGCGCATCATCGAGATTGTTCGATGGGAGGAAGGAAAGCAGCTCGCGCAATAGCAGCAGACAGTCTTCGTCGCTGTGCGCAAGAAAGTGAGCGACCCCACTCTGCGTGTTGTGTGTGAGCGCGCCTCCGAGCTGTTCCTTGGTCACTTCTTCGTGGGTGACGGTCTTGATGACGTCCGGTCCCGTCACGAACATGTAACTGGTCTTATCCACCATCGCGATGAAGTCGGTGATCGCAGGCGAGTAGACCGCGCCGCCGGCGCACGGTCCCATAATGGCAGAGAGCTGCGGGATGACACCGGACGCCAGAGTGTTTCGCAGAAAGATGTCCGCGTAGCCGCCAAGGGAAGCGACACCTTCCTGGATACGCGCGCCTCCGGAATCGTTGAGCCCGATGACCGGTGCGCCCATCTTCATGGCAAGGTCCATGATCTTGCAGATCTTTTGTGCGTTGGTTTCGCTGAGGGAGCCGCCGAAGACGCTAAAGTCCTGGGCGAATACATAGACGAGCCGACCATCGATTCGGCCATGTCCCGCAACCACGCCATCGCCGGGGTACTGCTGATCGGCCATGCCGAAGTCGAGGCAACGATGCTTGACGAACTTGTCGAATTCTTCGAAGGAATCCTTGTCGAGCAGAACGTCGATGCGCTCGCGGGCCGTCATCTTGCCTTCGGCCTTCTGCCTATCGAGCCGTTCTTTTCCCCCACCGATCTCGGCAGCGCGATTGCGCTGGGCTAGTTGCTCGATGCGGTCGGAAGCCGTGACGCGGGCCATTATTTGATGACGGGGACCTTCTGCCAATCCTTCAGGAACTGTTCGACACCGCGATCCGTCAACGGGTGCTTGAGCATCTGTTCAAAGACCTTCGCCGGCAGCGTACAGACATCAGCACCAAGCAAGCCGGCCTGAATGACGTGGCCCGGATGACGGACAGAGGCGACGAGAACTTCTGCCTTGAAATCGTAGTTGTTGAAGATGCCGACAATCTCTTTGATGAGAACCATGCCGTCCTGTCCAACGTCGTCCAGCCTGCCAACAAATGGGCTGACGTAAGTTGCGCCGGCTTTAGCCGCCATCAGCGCCTGTGGCGCCGAAAAAATCAATGTAACGTTAACGCGAATGCCCTCATCGGCGAGCGTCTTTGTGGCCTTGAGGCCCTCTCGGGTCATCGGGCATTTGACGACAATGTTCTGGTGTAGCTTCGCGAGGTGCCGTCCCTCATCAACCATACCTGCCGCATCCGGGCTGACGGTTTCCGCGCTGACCGGACCATTGACCAGGGCGCAGATCTTCAGCAGCTGATCCTCGAAAGAATTGCCTTCCTTGGAAATCAGCGTCGGGTTTGTCGTGATGCCATCCAGGATGCCGGTGCTGGCAACGTCTCGAATCTCATTGAGACTCGCTGTATCGAGAAAGAATTTCATGATGCGCTCCTCGTGAGTTCAAGTTTATCAGAACGGAGCATTGTCCACAGCAGCCGTCCCAAATTAGGGGACGGATAGTCTGGCTCACGTTTCCCCAAGAGTAGTGCGTGCCGCGAGTTTTCGAAACTCATTGAGAAAGCGCTCCCGGCTAAACCGCAGAGAGGATCTGCGAATCGCAAAAGGCTCAAAGGAAGCACGCTCAAATCTGTCAAGAGCATCTATCACGCACTCTGTCGACTGCTCTTCAAATAGCAAACCCGTCTCGCCGGGATCCACGATTTCGGCGGCCCCGCCGCGACCGAACGCAATGACGGGCTTGCCGCAAGCCTGAGCTTCAGCCATGACGATTCCAAAGTCCTCCTCGCCCGCAAATACAAAGGCCCGGCATTGTTGCATTGCCTGAACCACCGCGGCATCGGACTGCGAACCGAGTAATCGAACCGTTGGCCCGGCGCGGCTTTCCAGCTTCTTCTTCTCGGGACCGTCGCCGATGACCACCAGATTTCGACGGCTTCCGTTGAATGCATCTATGAGAAGGTCCACTCGCTTGTAGGAAACGAGCGGGGAAACAATGAGGAAGAAGTCTTCGGAGCGCTGCGACGAAGGGCCAGGCAGGAACCGTTCTGTATCCACTGGCGGGTAAATGACGCAGCTCTCGCGGTCATAACATTCCCGGATTCGCTTCTGAACATTCCTGGAATTGGCGACGAACAGAGTCACGCGTTGCGCGGCTTCATAATCCCACTGGCAAAGACGTTTGCGAAACGCTGCAAGGGCAGAACTGCTGAGCGGCCCCGCCATGCGACGATACGTTTCATAGCCATTCCATACATAACGCATCGGCGTATGGCAGTAGCAGATGTGCGTTGCTTTCCCGCCGCGCACCCCTTTAACCGTTGCAGCATCGGAGCTGACGATGAAGTCGTATCCCGTAAGATCCAGCTGCTCCGTTGCGTAAGGAAACAGCGGCAAATAGTAGCGGTACCACCGAGTGGCCTTTGGAAAATGCTGAAGGAACGAACTGCGAACGCGTCGAGCGCTGAGCGATTGCGGCATCTTCGTCTTGTCGCAGACAA
>Ga0068863_100001925_pt1 | contig 20610 bp, 20 predicted proteins | sample KBSSwiS62_FD_66596 | JGI IMG/M metagenome (GOLD analysis project Ga0068863, IMG submission 66596) | Switchgrass rhizosphere microbial communities from Kellogg Biological Station, Michigan, USA - KBS Switchgrass S6-2 | ecosystem: Host-associated > Plants > Roots > Rhizosphere > Soil ...
CTTAGGAGAATTTACCCATCCTCCCCAAATGTACCCAACAAGGCTTCCGGCGGTGGGATTAGCTGTGTATTGCAAGACAGAGGCACTGTAAGCTGGATTATTACTGTTGTGTGAGACAGCAGTTGGAGCAGCAGAAGTGCCGCCAGTGTTAGCAGTAGAACGCTTTGCCAGGAAAAACGCATTGACACCTTCCGTGGTTTGTGTGGTAGATATGCCCATTCTCAGCACATAGACGTTACTTGTTGCGCTGCCCGTGATGCTAAAGATATCAACAGGTGCAGTTCCTGGAGTAAAGGCCGTAGAGACGGCGCTGTAGGTGTAATTGGTTCTATATGTTGTCATTAAGCCACCGTTATATTGCCCATTGAAGACCGCACCACAAAGACGGTGTTTGCCGTAACACAGATAAGTTCGATACAGTCATACTGATTAGTTGAAGCCAAGGACCCTGCACTAGAGGTAACAGAGCTTCCTAGGTGTGCTGTCTGGCCTGTATTCATCTGAACCAACCAGCCACTGGCACTTTTACCCACGACCGCGAAAGTGTCACCCACGGCTGCTGTAGCAGGTACATTAAGTGTCACCAGACCTGCGTTATCTACCACATAGCCATTTGATTTAACTAAGGTAACGGGCGTTGTAGTCTGGTCTGTCCAAGACATTCCACCCACTACTGTGGCAAAAGACAAAACCCCAGATGCATTGGTAGTGAGCGCCTGGCCATTGGTGCCGTCTGCTATAGGCCATGTCCAAGTAATGCTCGACGCCATGGCACCTGCTTGGATAGCCGCAAAGAAGGTATTGGCTTGATTCCAAAGCTTCACAGAGCCCGCGTTAGTTGCGCCCCGAATGGATAAGCCACCTGTTCCTTTTGGCAAAATACCCACATCGATATTGGTGTCGGTACCTTTTGCTTGCAGGAGTGGCAGACCGATAGTACCCGTAGCCGCTGAGATAGCCGACAAATAATCTACCGCGACCGCAGGAGAGGCATCTACCTGAAACCCTCTTAGGGCATTTGTAGAGAAGTCGAGGGTATTGGCTGCGCTATGCCACATCCCCGTATCTAAGTCGCCAGTAAACGTGTAACTCGGCGTACCAATCAGACCTGCGCCATTGGCAATGGAGTTAACGAGGGTTAGATTACCTGAGTCATCCTCAAGTATCGTGCCATTTTTGACTAAGCGACCCGTGGTTCCATCCCAACGAACTAAGGCGTTGTTTGTAGAGCTGGTAGGACCCACAACGTCGCCAGGCTCAAAGAACAACGTGATAGAAACAGCTGGTGGGTCAGCTGTGACGCTGCTTACGGTGTACAATGCCTGGTCATCGCTACCAACCACGTAAATTAAGTCGTTAACCCGCAATATATTGGCCAAGGACGCGAAGTAATTGGCAACGGATATATTTGCTAAGGTCTCACTTCCTGACTGGTAGCTATAAAGGCCCGGGGCACCCGTCACAGTACTGTCTTGCAGTGCATATGACGGGATGACACCTGATTCCGATATGACCGCCCAGTTATTTGGGTTAAAGGCCATGATCGATCCTTATGGGTTCACACTCTCATCGGAGTTAATGAAAAACACGCCTCGGTTATCCACGGTGACAGCGCCAGCGAAGAACAAGCCGTTAACGAACCAAGTGGTTTCACGAGGCAAGTAGTTGACTTCAGTACGCATGTCTTGACCGATAGCCATGCCCATGGCCATTTTGTGCCAAGCGTAGTTGTTCCGTACGTTAGCAGCGGTAACGCCCAGAGGTAAGCCGCCTTCAGTCATGTCTGGGATTACAATTGGCATTAGGCTTAATAGCTGCTTGTAGTTGATGTCTCCATTGGCCACCAAGTCATTGCTGGTGTAGAAGCGTGAGATGATATGGTCATCAGCCAATAAGGCCCGTAAGCCGTTACCAGATAAGGCCATGAACCTGTCTCCGATAGGTACCGCATCTTGCTCGAAGTACTGCAATACGTTACGCAGCTTGGCGTAGGACATATTGGTACCCCCGGCTGCGATGGTGCTTTGAGCAGAACCACCAGCACCTAAGGCATCGATGATGATTTGGTCAGCTCGACGGCCGATGGCCATGGCCACAACCATTGCCAGCTCGCGTTTCGTGTCGAAGTTGACGGTTAAGTCTTGGATTTCGTCGACGCCCGTTCCGGCAGCGTACTTCAGAAGTGTTGCTGTTTGGGCGGTGAATCCTGGGTCTTGGATAGCAATGGTATTTTGGTAAGCAACGTTGTTGGCGATTACCTGGCCGACCTTACGGAACTGGCAAGTGTTGCCGATGACATCGGTTCTGATACGAACGGTGTCACGTAGTAAAAAGCCTCTCGAGCGATATTCAATCTTAACGAGGGCGTCAAATTCTGTTTGTTGGACGTTACTGAGCGATAAAGACATTCCATGTCTCCTTAATTAAAACAAAACAAATCCGTTGCTTCGTTTATCTCTTAAGGGTCAATGGGTGTCAGATTATCCTTTCGGGTCCGGCCTCAATGATTGGCCACAGCGATAAATGGCAGTAATTACAATTAGTCTATACCGGGTCTATTGGTTTGGCAACTTATCTACTCTTCGCCAACTACCTGCGATATCTCCTGTTGCATTTTAGTCCTATAGCTCGCATCTTCATAATAGCGCGTTCTATTCTGGTAAATCTCTTCATGAATTTCTGGCAACGTGCGAAGCTTAAACTCAGGGGCTGCCTCTGTAGACCCGGGTACCTTGGTCTGCGCGTGAACACCTCTTTGCCTAACTTCATCTAACATATTGATGAACTCAGCCCTGACTGGGATATATTCAAATGCCTTATAAGATTCTGGTGTTAGGTTATTCTTAGCCCAGTTCTGCACGGTCTTCACCTTCTCGATACCATTGGGCCCCAGCTTAGCAATTTCCTTATCTACATCTGGCCGCTTAGAGCGCTCAATTTCAACATAAGTTTCCATGGTCTTCTTGAAAGCTTCTTGGCTTAAACGATTTTCTTTAGCGTAGATTTGGAACTCTTTGAGGGCCTGGTTGTCTAAGTCCAGTTCCTTAGCCAGTTCACCAAACTCGTACTGCTCTGGAGCGCCCTGTTGAGCGCCTAAGGTCTTGCGCAGAGAGGGATAAGCCTTTGCCTGCTCTGCTGCGTTATTGAAGTTAGAAAGCAGCCAGTCGGGTCTTGGGCCTTGTCCGGGCACACCATCCATCAGGAACCATTCGGGGGTTGGCGCAGCAGGGGTGTCGGGTAATTCGTTCGCTAAATCGGCAATAGACTTTTCCTTAGTCATCGTTGGCCTCCTTGATTAATCCTTGCTTGGTGCCTCATTCCATTCTCAATCGTTAACCCTCGCATGGCCGTGCGAAAGCCGTCCCACCAAATAGCCAAAGTGCTGGCATTTGGGTCTGTCGGGACAAAATGGGAAGGCAAAATGAATCTTTCACGTACTAGGTCAGCTAGAATTTTGCCATCCTTTAGCATAATGAAGATTTCAAAGCACAGACGTTCAAACTCAATTTGCTTCTCTTGCTTGAGTTTCTCGAGCGCTATGTTTCCCTCAAATGGGTTGGGCGGGGGGTTGAGAAATGGGTTGTCCTTGTTCACTTTGCATACCTTCCATGGCTAACTGCTCTTGTTCTTGAGCTTTTTCTGATTGTTGTTTCATAAATACTTCCATGTCTTCCTCAGACACGACAACACTTGGGTCGGCACCACATTTCTCGCGCACCCATCCTGGGAGCTTGACCGGGTCTATGGTAACGGGCGCCGCGTCGCCGTTAACAAGTTGCATGACTTGGTAGAACTGAACAAAAGCTTCCAAGTCTTTTTGGCCTTGTTGAACGGCTAAGGGCGACTTATAACTTATTTGGATTTCACGGCCATTGATAACCAGCTTTTCAATGAGTCCCCGCTGTTGAAGCAAGAACACAACGCGCTTGAGTATCTTGGCTAAGAACTCCTGATTTAGGCGAGTAAAGGAGGGGCCAATCTGCTCTGCCAAATTCCGTTGGCGTAATGCTAATTCCGTAGCTGTCCTAGTGGGCCCCGAGACTGGAGTTAGAGGGTCGGCGAAGAGTAGTTTGTTTATCTGCTGCCGTAAGTCAAAAGAAGACATCTGCATAAAAGCAGGGTTAGCCGTGTCTGGAAAGGGCTGTATTGGCCACTGACCTGAGCTATTGGGCGAAACGGGTATAATCGTATTGGGCTCTAACTTGAATGTCCAGGGATTAAATACGCCGTCTGAGTAGCCCATATAAGGCTTGGAGAGGTTAAAATTGGCAGACGCCAGTTCTATCCGATATATCTCTTGGAGCGAGAGTATAGTGGGTAGGGCCTGAATAACTGGCCCTCTGCCGTAAATCTCATTGGACACCTTGGACCAGCGGAATAGAATCCAAGGGGAGTCTTCCATCCACTCGTCAACAAACTTGGCGTTGTCGTAGAACACCACATAACGGTAGCGTTTGCGGTAAGGATTACCCGGGTAACAGATAGTGCCTTCCGTTAAGCTCTTAAGGGTAGCATTTTCATCCTCTCTGAAGAGCATCTCTACTTCGATGGGAAGCTTGGCTTGAGGCCACAAGACTTGTATATCGGCAATGCGGATTTCGTCCCACCACCGAAATACAGTCTCTAGCTTATTGCCCGCTGTCTCTTCAATCGCGATACGCGCTAAGGGCACCGAGAAGAATTCCAAAGGTTCATCATCTGAAGGGCCTGGATTACAGAGCATACAGCCCGTACCGATAGCCAAGTCGTAGAGGGCTTCGTTAACAATCAGGTCGAAGTTGGAATTACGCAGATAGAAGTAAACTTGGTCTGATATTTGTTGGAGCCGGATATTTATTTCTTCTTTCTGGTCTTCTGGTACCCCAGGACCCGCTTCAAAGAGAAACCAGCGTTGATCGGGAGGACAAAGACCCCCATGTATTTTAGAGACGAAGTTCTCAACGGCAGCAATACTGGTGGAATCCCAGACACGTGCGTTCTTCTGAGCCCCTTGATATTGCGAAGTCCAGTAGAACAGGTTACGAGAAGGCACGGTGTAGTGGTAACAGGCTTCTAATAAGGCTATCCACAAATCAGCCTTAGACCTGGCTTTCTTGTACCTACGTTTGATTAACTCTAAGTCTTGGGTGTCTGACATTAGCCTAGGTGCTGCCCCAGTTGCCCGCTTGGGTTCTGCTCCCCAAAGATACCACCCCTAATGCGAGAGCGGGAAGCCCGAGCCACGCCTGCCTGGAGCTTGTCTTTGGCTGCCTTTAACTGGTTATTGATTCTGTCTTGTTCACGCTGCAAGAGGCTTCGTTGCTTCTCATACTCAGCGTTCTGGGCCCCTTCCTGCTTTTTGAGCTCCTTCTTACCACGCCTTGCCTCATCAGCGGCATTCCCGAGCGCATATCCACTCACGGCCCCAGCGGGACCACCCAAGATACCCCCGGCAATAGCGCCGATAATTCTTCCTAATCTTGCCATTCCTGCATCCTTACAGTTTAACAATGACCCATATCACATAGGGTTCGTTGGTAATATCCTCTTCCCGAGTGACGTATTTAAACGTCATCTTCGGTTTTAGCAGCTTTTCAAGCTTACTGAGCCGTGCCGTTATTGACATGCTGGGCTTCCAATGCCTCTAAGCGTTTCTCAATCTCCGTCATAGACTCTATTTTAGCACCTGCCCCTACGAAGTTCGCTAGCTTTAACGCTTCATCAGGGGTTATTTCAGCGCGACCCAAGGCCGCAAGAACGGCGTTGTACTGGCCCCTAAAGGTAGGCGCTTCTGCCATTCCAGGCACCGAAATAAGGCGTGAGTCCGTCATGTCAAACCTATTCCTCATCTGCAAACGCCAGGCATTGGTGTTGAACTTTGAGTCATTCAAAGACCGCTGACCGTAACTTTCCCACCAATGTTTAGCCAATTCATGGGCAATTTCAGTGGCCTCAAGGAAGTCGGGAAACTGTTTGCGCCAGGCATGCCAGGTGCGACATGACATTTTGAAGTGGGCGCAGAAGGCGGCTATCCCACCGCCTTCAGAAAAAATCTGCATAAGAACAGGGATATGCTTTGCTGGGTCATATAGCCAATTCCCAGCCCCTGTACCGCCGCGTCTTTTTGTGCGCTCTTCCTTGATGCTCATGGCTTTATTGTATATCAACGTTTAAGCTTTGTCTTCTTCTGGGTCCTCTGGAGGATAGAGCCCATATTGGCTTTTGATTAATCCTAGGGCTTCAGGGATCGAACTGCCTCGATTTAGGTAGGTCAAGAACACGCCTCGTAGGTTATCTGGGTCTATTCCCTCATCAGGCTTATGCTTCAACACAAGTTCCCATAGGCTGTTGATGGACTCGTGCAGGTGGTTACCGTCAACCACGTCCTGCCAGCTTTGTATACGGCAGCAGCTTTGGCACATAAGGAGTTCAGCTATGCGGTACTTCTCCTGGGTGTTCCAACGCGTCACTAGCCATAGGTGTTTGCAATGCGGATCGAATTTCATCTTGTTTTCCTTGTTCTTGGAGGAGCAACTTAAGTCCCTCAGCATCCTTCAGGAGGCCCCAGAGTTTCTGCTCCTCTAGGGCCCGGCATATCTTTTCCAGTGTCTCGATTTGATTACTCATTGGCTTGTTCCCATTGGCCTTTGTCTTCCTCGGATTGCTGCGTGTTCTTTTCGAGCTGTTTGTAATGCGCGATTAGCTTTAACGCATATTCTTGTGGAATCTTGGTTAAGTCTATCGTAGCATCTTTTGTCAGCCCTCTTTTGTGTAACCCGGTAAACCAAGATTGAACCTTTTCCTGGGGCACCTCAAAGGCAAGCAGATAATGACCCAGTTCGCTTAAAGTCTCAGGATGAACCAGCTCCACAGGCTTGGGTGAAACAGGCTGAGGCGTAGGAGTGGCCTGCTTTTTTGGAGCCTCTTCTTTTATCGCTGCATCATCGTCAGTCTGCGTTATACCCAGCAGGGCTGTCAAACTGTACCTGCGCATGTAAGTTATAACACCGCCTGAGTCTTGTGCTTTGTTGTTTCTGCTTTTTTCAGGGACGTCAAAAGCCAGGGTCTCGCTAATCCATTGCCCCGAAGCGTGCATTAGGACAGTTTCTACGCTGATTTTATCTCCCACTGTTCCGCATAACTGGGTCACAGAGAGGTTGTTCTTGGCTAAAAGTGGTCTGGCAATTTCTAACACCGATCCAAGGGTGGCGTACTTATACCCATGCCCCTGTGTGTCCTTATGTGCATCGATTATCTCGCCTTGAAGGCAAGAAAGCGCTAGGGCTAACTCATTGATATTTTCGGATTTATTCATTTTCATTTCCTTGTTGACTTCGCTGTTTATCGAATGTATATTGTTACATATCACAAGTGGAGATGTCAAGATGCAGAAAGAAAATAAAACAACAATAACGGTTCGGATAAGAACCGAGCAATACGAACGGCTTTTAAAGTTGGCAATGAAGGACTCTAAGAAGCGTGCTGTTAGTGTAGGTCAATTGACCCGTGCAGCAGTAGAGGATTATTTGGAAAAACGGGAAGGAAAAGGAAATGGCAAAGAAAAAGAGAGTGCCTGCAACACCTAAAGCAATTGCAGCAAGAATGGAAGAAGTTACACAATTATTTACAGACTTACTTGAGGAGACGCAGAATGTCTACGCCGCACTTGCCGACCAAAGAAAAAAAACCAAGTCCTGGGAAAATAAATATTACGGACTGCACCCAGAATATGCCCGAGGGAAAGGCGGAGGAAAGCATGGATTTTGTCAAAAAAAACCAAGAGGGGAAAGTCATGAATGAGAACGAATTTGTTTTAACGCAAGAGAGAATCGAAAGCCTGGAAGGACATTTGAAAACGGTAGAAGAGAAGCTGTGTGAGTATATGGGCAAGAATCCTGCATCTGACAACCCGTTTTTTATGCATACGTTTAAGCAACTAGAGCAGCGCATAAGGACGGTAGAGGATATCGAGCAGGAGAAGAGAGAGTGTAAGGGAAATCTTAGCGATGTTCTTATTCCAGAATTCGAGAAAATTGAAGAACGTTTATCAGAAGCGGCTTCAGAAATGAGAGAAGCTTTGAGAAGCATTAATTCTTTAAGACGGTTTGCTGCCAGAACGCGCTTTTCAAAGTTACTTAAACACACACAGGAGCTTCAGCAAAAAGTAAATTTCTTGGAGGCTCAGGAAAAGGCAGCTACCTAATGGAAAAAGAACAGAAGCCAATAGTCGACGCAATGCTAAGGACAAGCTTCCGGCAAGTGGTATGGAGAAGCATAGCGTTGCTGCTGATGAAGAAGGTAGGCCAACGCTTTGATGACATGGTCATTGATGCACCCAGCCACATCACGGCAGAGCAGAAGGTACAGCTCAAGCGGCAGTATGCCCAGGAGCTGCTTAAAGACGACAGAGTTAAGAAAGACGCGCAGCATGACCTAGATGATATATGTCGAATGAAGGTCGACGTTGTGGCGGAAATCTTACGACAGTACTCGCTTGATAAGAACCCAGGCGAGTCAACACACTACCACGATAGGTTATGTTTCCTGTTCGACGAATGCATATGGAACATACGCTATCTGGTAAAAAAAGGTAAATGGAAAGAGTTAGGAGTCTAGAAATGAAAGCAAGTAAGAGAGACGTGATGAGAATGCTAAATGAGTCATTCCCAATTGTAGCGGTAATTGAGGTAGAGAAAAAAGACCCTGAAGCAATAGAAGAGATAGAAAAGCTTTTGGGAGGAGACATATTGTTGAGGGCAAGCTCGTTTGCTAAGTTAAATGGAGAACCTTGCGCTGTCATATTTTTGCGCAATACCATTTCAGGAGACATGTACGATGTGGTTTGCGGGAAACTTAACATGACTTTTGGAGAGAAGTTTAGCTTAACGACCATTCACAAGCTGGCACGTGAGTCATTTGAAGGGAATATTGAGCTTCGCTTTTTGGAAGAGAAGGATAAGGTTGAGTTCATCAAGCGTCATCTCGAAGACGACGAAAAAGCGACTCATGTTTCTGAAATGCTGGAGGAGTTGTTCAAGGCTGCAAAGCAACATCTGAAGGACTAAGTAATAGCTGCCCTGGTCAATCGGCTTTAGGCCAGGGCAGCATCTAAACAGCGAGTCTAGGCACTCAGTTTAACACAAAGGGAATTACATGCACACAGCAAATGAACGACTCGAACTACTCAAATGGGTATCCGCAAACATGTCGAAGGTAGAGCGCCTTCAAACCGCAATCTCTAAGCTAGCTGACAGAGTGGTGACAGAGCCTGCCTTGCAAGACATTGAGATATGCAGTGTATTAAGCAAGTTACAGCACTTAGGCGACAGGATGAGTTATCTGGATAAAGAGATAGATAGCCAGCATTTTGTGAACGAAGGAGTCTTGAAGATAAAGGATAAATAAGCGTATAGTCACTGAAGGCCATAAAGAAGAAAGGCCCGTCCTGAAACGAGCCCTCTAAACACTGTAGCAAGGTTAGAGTACCTCAACCTCAGGACAAGTTGCAAGGGGTAGACCTGCAAATGTCCTACCTCCTTGTTGGATCGTCATGACTACTAACAGGAGACAAGAATGTCTATTGAATATATCGCCCACGAATCCGTTCACAACCACCCTTTCACCATCGTTGACAATGAGTTAATTAACTCAGACTTAGCCCCAGAAACATGCTTCATGCTCATCTACATGTGTAGTAAGCCACCTAAGTGGAAATTCCATGATCACATGCTAATGGAGAGACTTAAGTGTGGCAAAGATAAACTTCAGAGGATGCGAAAGGAAGCTCGGGAAGCGGGGTACATGAAGCTTCAGACCATACCATCCGGGGCTTCTGACGGTAAGTTCAATGGCACCTACTACCTATTCTCTTGCCGTCCAATATTCAAATCCACCGAGAGCGGGCTTTTCCGACTGTCGGCAAATCCGACTCCCGGTAAACAAGGCTCTGAAGTTAGTAATACTGAAAGACATAATAATACTGAAAGACTAATAAGCAGCACAGATTCAGAGTTAGAAAAGGAACTTATAGAGGTAGGATACACCGAAGCATCGGCCAAGATGTTGATCCAATGTCATGGCGTGGACAAGATGCGAGAGGGGGTAAGAGCAACACACAAAGAGTCAGTCGTGAATCCACGAGGATTCCTCAACACTTGGTTAGCTTCACGAAGAGGGGTGACTGTAGGCGCTGCTAATGAGCAACATGTCTTGAACCTTGAGCACAGACGACTAGAGGAAGCGCTAAGAAAGAGCGAACAGTTACTTTGTGGAGCAGTGTAGATGTATAACAAAACCATTACGTTGCCTCAAGACGCGCTTGTTCGTGCAGATAGCTACATGGGTGTGGATACTGGACTTATCGAGTCACCAGGCTTATCTGGGTGGGAATCAGCGGCATCTTTGGAGCCTACCAAAGAGATTTGCTTAGCTGATAGCGCTACCAACGCAGGTTCACTCTACCTTTATGAGCTTGGACTAGGTCTGCTATGGCCTCCCGCCTTTACAGACGATAAGCATGAGTGGATAGAAGCTGAGTTCGAGAACTTAAAGCAGTACGACACGATTTACCTGTGCTTTGCCAACGATGCGGTGGGTCAAAAGTGTGCAGCTGAAGCGTCTAGGAGATTAGGGGCTTCACGCTGTCCTTTAGTGCGTCTTCCTCATATCGATGCTCAAACTTGCTTGCAACAAGAGGTGCCCAAGGAAACCATACAACAGTGCTTCAAGGATGCAAGACCAATCGATCCAGCTGAGCTGAGACGTGCATCAAGCTACCTGGATTCGATAAAGCAGGGAATAAACCATGTCACTGATGTGCAGATGGGTTATGCGCTGCCGTGGGATAAGGCCTTTGGCACAATCAACTTTCGTCCTGGGGAGCTAACTGTTTGGACTGGCATTAACGGCCATGGAAAGTCGCAGCTGCTTGGCCATTTGATGCTCGATCAGCTTAAGCAGGGTGCTAACGTGTGTATCGCTAGCATGGAGCTGGCCCCAGTGAAGACCTTGATCCGTATGACTCGCCAAGCAGCTGCCATGAAAGCACCTACGGACGAGCACATCGACCGAATCTGCCAATGGTGGGGAAAGAAGTTGTGGCTCTTTGATCTGGTGGGAACAGCCAAGGCAGACCGCTTAATCGAAGTCTTCAAATATGGCTGTCAGCGATATGGCATAGACGTCTTTGTGATTGACTCCCTGATGAAGTGTGGGTTTGCTGACGATGACTATTCTGGACAGAAGAGATTCTTAGATCAGATCGCTGACTTCAAGAACCAATTCAATTGCCATGTGCATGTAGTAGCCCATCCCAAAAAAGCTCAAGACGAGAACACTGCGCCAAGCAAGTTAGATGTGAAAGGGGTTAGTGGCATAACAGATCTGGCAGATAACTGCATGAGTGTTTGGAGGAACAAACCAAAGGAAGACTTAGTCAACTTTGCCAAGAACAATGGCACGGAGCCTTCCCCAGAGATAGTGGCGAAACCAGATTGTCACCTTAGGTGCTCTAAGCAGCGCTTCGGAGATTGGGAGGGCGTCATAACGCTGTGGTTTGATAAAGATTCTTTGCGTTACCAGGAGCGAATGACTGACAGAGTGAATCCATTTGTTAAATAATGTGTTGACAGTGTGGCGACAAACTGACATACTACGCTGATGAATAAACTGATAAAGTTCGGATACGATAAGCTTGAGGGTATCCTCTTCTCGGATAGAGAACTATGGGTAAAGCCTGTCCTCAAGCAGTATCAACAACAAGGGCATCCTGAGTACATGGTACTAGCAGCGGAGCGTCTGGCATACATGCTGCGCAAAGACTTTAACGTGAGGAATGGGCTAGAAGATGACCCGTCCTGAACTCTATTCAGCCAAATTACACATGCGCATTAGCCCTGAGTTGATGCGCAAGCTTAAGGTAGTCGCTAGAGAAAAGGGCATTACCGCTTCTGAAATGGTACGCCGCCTTGTGCTTAACTACCTAGAAGGCTTAAGCTAGTATATACACTTTTAACTCAAGGACTGGGCCTGTGGACGCTTTCGCTTGGACGCTCTTTGCTGTCGCTGTCGTCATCAATCTTTGGGCCACGTGGTGGATGGTCAAACGACTTTGGTAGCCTCCATGACCGATAACGATGGTCTATATGTAGATCTACTTCCAGGCTATCATCGCACTGGGGTATATGGACATCTATTCCAGATGGATTACTTTCAGGATGAATCTGGGCAAGTGGTTGAGGTTGAGGTGCTTCTTGAGCCGCTAGATTTTGTGCAACGGCTACGGCCCCTACGATACAGGCGGAGCCGACTGGGAATAGTACTGGCACGAAAACGCCACCGATGCAGAGTCCTAGACCTACGACGAGCAGAGAATAGAATACGACACGCTTCTTGTTGATACGCATATGCCACCTCCCTGAATGTAATGTACACTGAGTATAGGAAAGTATGCGTCTAAAGCTGCGCAACTAAGTAAGGATTACTATGGCAGAGACCCCTAAATTCGAGCGTTCAACGCCTATTAAACCCGCTCAGGCAACCCAGGGATTTGGTGAGGTAACCAGTCAATTTGCGTCGTTCTCAAGCAATATAGGTCAGATGGGTGCGACACTCGCACAAGAGTCAGCCAATAAGTATGCCCAGCTACAGGGAATAAAAGACGCCCAGCGTAATGCCAAAGAAGGTAAGCTTAGGCCAATGTTGCCGAGCTTCACTGAGGCAGACAAGCATTACGCAGCAGCTTATCAGCAAGAGCAATCTCAGGCCATAGCGCATGAGGGACAACAGACTTTACAGGCTTATCTGAGAACCGCCTCCAAGACGCCTACAGGAGACGCTCTGGGGGATTACGAGAAGTTTGGTAAGCAGAGTATCGATGACTTGGTTAGCAAGGCACCACGGGCCGTACAACCAAATCTAAGACGTGGCCTAGAAGACGTTTACCTTAATGGCTTTAATAAGCTGGCCGATCGAGTACAGCAATCTAACAAAGAATACCTAGAATCCCAGAACGTGGCGTTTGCCAACGCGAAGTTAGATAACATAAGCGACTTGGTTAACTCTAACGATTTAAATGCAGGCTACGAGGCTTTGCAGAACTACAAGCAATTTGTGAATGAACAAGCTGAGCAATACCGCGTAACCGGAGGGCAAGCGGGATATGCACCCCATATTGCCATAGCTGCTATGAAGCAGGGAGAGGACCGCTGGCACCAGGCTGTATTTAACCAGGGCTGGAAAGAAGCAGAAGCTGAAGGGAAAAGTAGCGAGTACATAAAAAATGCTCGAGAGAACAAGCCTAAGGAAATCACGGCAGCCCAGCACGACCAATACATGAAAGGGCTTGTATCCTATGCAGCAGAGTATAATGCCGCACTAAGTGCCCAGCAAACCATCGATTATATTAAGTACGCCACCAAAGTGGACACAGGCCAGATGACTGAGGCGGACCTATTGCAAGCACAGCAGAAGATATCTGAAAAGCAAATGGCTGAACTTGAGCATCGAATAGCTACCCGCAATAACTCTGCCTCGAAAGCCACTCTCCTGTATAACGAATCTGAAAATAGGCAGAATGAAGCAGGCTTTATGTCTCGCTACTCTGGTCATGAAATTGACATGATTTTTGGCAAGAAGATGGAGTTATACAATAATGCGATGACCCAGCAGACAGGGCAGCCGCATGAAGCTACCTTGGCAGAAAAGGCTATGGTTGCCCAAACCATTAACGCACCCATACCTGCGCTTACTCAAGAACTCTCTCGTGTGGCCAACTATGGAACGCCTGCGGAAGCCGTAGAGGCCGCCCGTAGCATGGTCATGTTGGATAATAACAACCTAGGCGTCACTATAGGCGGCATGTCAGACAAGGATAAATCGATTCTCAATACGTTTAAAGACCTTCGAAGTGACACCACTTACAGTCCAGAAGAGTCCCTCAAATTGGCCAGAGAACAATCTAACGTAGATGATAATACCAAACAGTCACGGTTGAATCGATGGAACGACATCAAGAAGGAAAAAGATTACTACAAAGATACTGCGGCAAAGATAAAGCGTATTGGCGATAACATTGGTGCTAAGACAGGGTGGTTCAGGGAGAGAAATCTTGTCCCTACTGGGCTAGATGTTTCTTTCGATCGGATTATGAATCGACTAATTCCCCTCTATGCAGACCCTGCGAAAGCTGAGGCGGAAGCATTCCTGCAACTGTCTAGAGTTAACAAACCCACCAACGTCAATAACCGAAATGAATTAATGAAGATGGCACCTCCGCCCGAAGTATGGAACGACCGCTATCGTGCCTTAAAAGAATTTGTAGACAAGAGTAATGCCCATAAAGCGGCTGGAGGATTCGTGCTGAATGACGTTGACTGGCCGAACGCACCAGATATTGATTCTCTATATAGCCAACCACCCATTGGCGGTGACCTGGTTATAAATGTAGATGGAAAGCCGCGTAAGATTATCATAGAGGGGGATTTAACAACGCAATGGGGTTCTGATATGGTGCCCAGTTACGCGTTCTCATATCTCGATGATGACGGCGTGGCAATGGCGCTTATGGATTTCAACACTGGTGAACAGGCTAGGTGGATTCCTGACTATCTCGGTATTGATAAGAGGCTTAAGCTGAAGTCCCCTGACCAAAGAAAAACGGAAGCCATAGAAAAAGCGCATGCTCAACAACTTCGTGCCTTCGAAGATGAGCGCATAAATGAAGCAGGGGTATACAATCCGATTATTGGAGGCATTCAGTAATGGATGAAGAGACCAAGACACCTGACAAGCAAGAAGTTAAGGTTCCTTCTAACATTGCGCCACTGCTATTAGACAAGACGCCTATCGGCAATTACGAAATTAGTAATGACACGTTTGAAGAGACGAACGCTGAAAAACCAAAGCTGAACCAGGGCTTCTTCGAGACAGCTCAAAAGTTATTCCCCGCCAACCCCGTATATCGGAAATTCATGCAGGTGCGTGATGAAGTCTTGGCTATCTCGGAATACATAGAAAACCCAAACGAAAAGTTCAACATGTGGCAAGAGCAATACATGTCCCAGATAGACCCTGAGTACTGGCCTGAAGCGTCCTTTGCCAAGACTGAAGGTCAGTTCTTTCGCAAAGTGGCTGAAATTAATCAACGCATCGAAGAGCGCCAAACTCTCGAGGAAAACAGCGGTTGGACCAATCTGTCAGCAGGCATTGCCAATGGCATCGTAAACCCGCTTAATTACGTCGCCATGGGTACAGGACTGGTTAATCCTACCCTTATGCCGTTCTTGAAGAATATCGCCACCAAGAGCATTCCAGCGGCCATGACAGGCGCTGCTATCGATGAGTTTGACCTGCATTACAACCATCAAATGCGGACCTTTGAAGAAGCCATACTTAACACTGCTTTCACTGGTGTGTTGGTCGGAATTCTAGGTGGAGTAGGACAAGGCTACCGTAGCCTTAAAATGCAAACCTATAAGCAAATGATAAAAGACCAAGTCCAGGGTGCAGATATCAAGTTTCGTGTCAATGACAAAGGTGAGTATGCAGGGTTTGCTGTGACCGAGCATCCTAAGTCTGCTAGCTCCGGCGCAGTTGAGAATCCAGTCACTCGTTATATCGACCTGGAAAATGAAAGTCTCTATGGTTGGGGAAAAGATGGCAAGATACGCCCTGCAAACCTGCCTATATGGCTGGGCGCAAAACTTCTTCAGAATCCTATCCTTCGTGGATTGACCAGCAAGTCGGCTTCAGTCAGAGGCTTCGTGAACGACGCTCTAGAGCACAATCTTGACTTAACCATGACTGAGAAGGGATTCAAAGCACCCCCTCAATCCATTCAGTCCGCTATACAAGACCGGATGACAAACAACCATAAGTTCAATGTGCGTACATTAGAGGGCTATTACAAATATCTCGGTGTCGATCCAGATAAGTCTTTTATCGGCAAAGCCATGGAAGCCAGGACTAAGCGTGCCGCAGAGAATGGCGAGCAAATATATACCTATTCCCAATACTTAAAGCAGCTTAATATTGCAGCAGTAGAGGGCGGAGTGCATGAGAACGGAAGCATAGCGGGAACAGCAAAGGAGCTAATTCAAGAGCTTTTCGACCCCATTTATGCGGATGCTGTTGAACTGGAATTGTTGCCATCTGACTTAACACCCGCAATGGCAGCCCAACATGTAATGCGCGTGCATGACAGGGAGTGGATAGCAGCCAACAGACCCGCTACGTTAAGTTTTTTAATCAATGAATTTACCGAAACAAACGACAAGCTTATCAAGATACAAGAACCCATTCGCTTATCGGAACAAAGGATTTCCGCTTTAGAAAATGAAGTGAAAGCCGCAAAGAAAGCTGATAAAAAAGCCCTACAAGCCGAGCTTAAGAAAGCAAAGCAAGCGCTAGCAGAACAGGAAGATATTCTAAATAAAAAGATTAAAACCAATTCACATCCTGAAGAATTAACAAGGGACATGCTAATTGGTGAAGGAAAAGACAGGCGCTTAAGACCCATTGCAGACATGGACAGCATCGCTGAATCAGCCAATCACACTATCGAAAAGATATTACGTCTCACCGAAGAGCAAATGAATGAGGATATTGTAGGTTTCTTAAGGTCCGGAACAGCTGGAACCGATCCACTTAAGCGCCGCACTCTAATGATATCTGATAAAAAAATGCTGGAATTCGGAATGCTTAATGGCGACATACGGGTTGCTTATGGGGCATACAACACCCGTATGTCTCGCTTAATTGAGATGGAGAAGTATCTAAAGTCACAGGGCTACGATGGTAAAGGCGGTCGACTAGAGTTCCTTACTAATGGCATTGACAATGATTATCGTCTAATGAGGCAAGAAGCAGCAATTAAGCATGCTGAACGTATAGAGGGGAAGTCTGGTAAAGAACTGGAGAAGCTGGAAACCATCTACAGAAAAGAAAACATAAAGCTTGCAAAGTCTCAAGAACGAGATGTAGAAACCGTATCAACGATATACAAGCGCCTAATGGGTCAAACTGGGGTCAAATATGGCAGTTTCCTAAAGCTTGCTAATGCCGCCAAGAAATGGCTATACGCTACTGAACTAGGTGCCATGACTCTATTGCAGCTTCAGGATATTGCGGCGCCCATATTTAGAATGGGGTGGGGAAGGTTCCTTAATCATGGCACCCTACCTTTTCTAAAGAATATGGCGAAACTAGACTTTAAAGCCAATAAGCGACTGCGTGAAAATGCACAGGACTTAGGTCTCGGGATAGATTCTGCCCTGGCTTTCCATAACATCGGTTTTTCTTTTGAGAGAGACAGCTTTGTTCCCTTGAACTTCGCTGAGCGTGCTTCAGACAAGATGGCTAATGCCATGGGTATCGCTAATCTATCCAACTTTGTGGGTGACGTAATGAACCACATGTCTGCTACCGCAACCGCCTCAAGCATTATTAGGGACCTAGAGCATGCCATTGCAGGAACGCTCGATGAGAAGTGGGTTAAAAGATTGCTTAATTTACGCGTAGACCCCAAAAGCGAAGTCGCTCAAGAACTACTTCGGCAAGCAAAGAAGTATGGCACATGGAAGTCTGGCGCAGTCGATCCAAATCTTACCCTATGGGATATAGAAACCCCCCTGCAACGTCAGGCGTTACAGTTATTCCGCACTGCTATACGAAAAGAAACCAGATCGGTTATGTTCTCAGGGTCAAATATTGCTTCCTTCCCCGTGGGCGGAGAGCCCAATGGTATGCTAGGTGCATTTATCATGTACATGGGATGGGGTCTTAATGCAGTAACCAACTTCACTATTCCTATGTTCCAGAAGCTAGACATGAGTCGAGTAACTTCGGCTATGTCTATGATACTCATTGCCTCTACTGTAGAACCCATTAGAGCCTGGGCATCTGGCAGGGAAGTCAAAGAAGAAATGCTAGAACCAGGAATGCTATTTAAAGAAGGCGTTTTAAACTCAGGATTACTGGGCACATTCTCTGACGTGTTTAACAAGCTAAATGAAATGGGCGATGTATTCCCAAGCCTTAGGGTCGATCGATTCAAGAATACACGGGGAATGGTTACCTTTGGTCCTGAAAGATTGGTTATGGATTTAGTAAATGTAATGGGCATGGTGGCCAACAATGAGTATAATAAGAAAGACCTTAAACGGTTGATAAAGAACTTAGGCCCAGTGGCTAATATTCTTTATATGAGAAAACTGTTTAATGATTGGCTCGATAGTATGGATATACCCGAGACCAGAGCGAAGGCAGAAAGGCTAAAGGAATGGCGCTAGATGGCTGACATAATCGTTACTGACCTAACACCGCGTGTCCAATACACGGCCAGTGGCGGCGCTACTGTCTTCATCTATTCCTTCCCTATATTCGCCAATACCGACCTTAATGTTTACTTAACCCCTGTAGGGGTCGCCCCTGATGATGTCACTCAAATACTGGTCTATAACGTCGATTATACTGTCACTAATTCTGTGCCTCCTACTGTTGGCGGAACCATTACTCTAAGCTCTGGTGCTACGGCAGGCGACGTTATCACGATTGTCCGTAATCAGCCAGATAACCGCCTAAATAACTACCTCAATGGCGGGCTATTTGAAGCCACGACAGTAAACACAGATTTTGACCGCACGGTCTTCATGGCCCAACAGAACAAGATGTACGACCGGGCGGTGGGTGTTCATTACAATCTATCTGCGCAGCCTGTGGCCCCTTTAGATACAGTACTACCTGTACTGGGTGCCAATGAAGTCTGGATGAAGGACGGTGCGAACACAGCGATTATTGCGGTGGACATCACAGGCGGGGCAGGACTGGTTAACTCTGTTACGGGTACGGCCAATGAGATTACCGCCTCTCCCACACAAGGGAACGTGGTTTTGAGTATCCCTTCTACTTTTGTGGCTCCTGGCACTATCCGTGCGGTGACCAGCATATCCTCACCCAGCTATCTGTTGACGGGCTCTGGAAGCGGCACCATTTCTATTTTACCTCAAGCAGCTGCCGGGACCTATAACTTCAATTTACCTACCACTGCTGGCACTTCTGGGTATCTTCTCACCTCAGCAGGTGGGGCAGGCTCTCCCATGACCTGGACTGACCCTGCCTCAATAACCCCCACAGGGGCTGCTTTAACCAAAACAGACGACACCAATGTCACGCTAACTTTAGGGGGAACGCCTGCAACCGCACTCGTGAGAGCTGCTAGCCTTACCCTGGGCTGGACAGGTCTGCTGTCGTTAGCAAGAGGGGGGACAGCTGCGAATCTCACGGCCAGTAATGGCGGCCTGGTCTACTCTACTGCTTCAGCTTTGGCGATACTGTCTGGCACATCTACGGCGAACCAGATACCTTTATCAGGCGCTAATGCTGCGCCATCATGGAGTACGGCCACTTATCCCTCCACCACGACCATTAATCAAATACTTTATAGTTCATCCGCTAATGTCATTGCAGGGCTTGCTACAGCCAATAGAGCTGTGCTTACCACAGGTGCCACGGGTATTCCTGTCTTAACAGCCCTTGCAACCGATGGGCAGCTTATTATTGGCTCTACATCTGGTGTACCTGCTGCGGCCACGCTTACTGCTGGCGCTAACATGACCATTACAAATGCCGGAAACAGCATTACCTTGGCATCAGCAGGCGGCGGTATATCCTGGCAAGCCGTTCAAACGACCAACTTCAGCGCCACTTCAGGTGACGGTTACGCTGTTAACACTACGGGTGGAGCTATTACAGCCACTCTTCCTGCAAGTCCTTCAGCGGGCGATATTATTAGCCTGGTGGACTACGCAGGTACCTTTTCATCCAACAACTTAACTATCGATCCAAATGGCCAGAAGATAGACGGCTCTACATCGAGTCTTGTTCTGATGAACTCCCGAGAGGCGGTTCAATTGGTTTACATTGACGCTACTCAAGGCTGGCTTGCGTATGGCGGCAGCCATGGATCGGCCCCTGCTCCTGGAACCTATTCTGCTTCTTATCTGGTTGTCGGCGGCGGCGGTGGTGGCGGCGGCGGATGGGGTGGCGGCGGTGGCGCGGGTGGCTTCTTAACCGGAACTGCCACCCTAACGACTGGTACAGTTTATACCGTTACTGTAGGAGCAGGGGGTGCTGCGGGAAGCAATGCGCCTACTGTTGGGGGAAATGGGAGCAATTCTAGTGCTCTGGGCGCAACTGCAATCGGCGGCGGTGGTGGCGGAACTGAATCTTCCCCTATCGGACCAGGTGCCAATGGTGGCTCAGGTGGCGGTGGCGGCGGTGTAGCGAGTGGAACTGGCGGAACAGGCACGGGTGGACAAGGTAATAATGGCGGTTCAGGACTCGGCGGCGCCGTTGGCACGGCAGCCGGGGCTGGTGGTGGTGGCGCAGGTGCCGTTGGTGCCAATGCTTCTGCCGGAACAGCTGGAAATGGCGGAAACGGATCGTCTTCCTCTATCACAGGGTCATCAATCACTTATGCAGGTGGTGGCGGCGGCGGTGCTCAAGCTACTTTCGGCACAGGCGGAACGGGTGGCGGTGGCGCAGGAAGTATTGCCGGGAGCAATGGAACGGCTGGAACCGCAAATACGGGCGGTGGTGGTGGCGGCGGCGGCGGTACTACAGGTACAGATTACG
>Ga0068863_100001926_pt1 | contig 20606 bp, 19 predicted proteins | sample KBSSwiS62_FD_66596 | JGI IMG/M metagenome (GOLD analysis project Ga0068863, IMG submission 66596) | Switchgrass rhizosphere microbial communities from Kellogg Biological Station, Michigan, USA - KBS Switchgrass S6-2 | ecosystem: Host-associated > Plants > Roots > Rhizosphere > Soil ...
GCCGCGAGATCGACGGACGGGGGCGCATCATCCGGCTTGTAGGCCAGCTCGCCCGGATAGATGATGGGGATCAGCCGGTGTGAAAACCAGCTGCCGACGCCGATCAGAGCTATGGCTGCTGCAACGGAAATACCGGCGATCCGCCGGCGCCGGTCCATAGTCAGCCCCCGCCGCCGAGGAAGATGGCGCGGGTCCAGAAGACATAATCGGATTCGATGGTCATGATGCCGACCAGCACGAGGAGGACCAGTGGCGGCACCAATATGGCGTACATCAGCGACAGCCGCTCCCAGGCCATGTGCATGAAGATCGATACGATCAGGCCCGCCTTCAGCAGCATGAAGGTGATGATCAGCGTCCAACGCATGATGCCCTGGAAATGGAAATAGTCGACGAGGTAGGACAAGGTGCTGAGCACGAACAGATAGCCCCAGACCTTGAGGTACAGGCCGATCGGATGCTGCTGTCCGCTGGCATGGACCACCGCGTCTTGCCGCGCATGGGACGTATCGAGCTTCATGTCCCTCCCCTCCCCTTCACCACAGATAGAAAAAGGCGAAAATGAAGACCCAGACCAGGTCGACGAAATGCCAGTAGAGCCCGGCGATCTCGACCGCCGAATAATCGCCCGACCGGTCATAATGGCCGCGCCACACCTTTGACGCGACGATCAGCAGCATGATCACCCCGATCGAGACGTGCAGGCCGTGAAAGCCGGTGATCATGAAGAAGCTCGCCCCGAATTGCGGCGCCCCCATCGGATTGCCCCACGGCCGCACCCCTTCCTCAAAGATCAGCTTGGTCCATTCGAAGGCCTGCATGCTGACGAAGGTCGCGCCGAACAGCGCTGTGGCGACCATCAATGCCGCCGTCGTCCGGCGGTCGCGGCGATAGCCATAATTGACCGCCATCGCCATGGTACCGCTGGAACTGATCAGCACGAACGTCATGATCGCGATCAGGATGAGCGGGATCGGCTGGCCGCCGATGTTGAGCGCGAACACCTCCGCCGTATTGGGCCAGGGCAGCGTCGCGGAGGCGCGCATCGTCATGTAGGAGGTGAGGAAGCAGGAAAAGATGAAGGTGTCGCTCAACAGGAAGATCCACATCATCGCCTTGCCCCAATGGGTATGGCGAAAGACTTCCTGATCCGCCGACCAGTCAGCCGCGATGTCGCGCAGGCTCTGCGCGGCTTCGTTATGTGCTTCCCTCTCCATCATCAATTGCGACATGACTATTTCATCCCGCCTTTTTCAGGTCGATATTAACAGTGCGGCCAGCAAAACCCAAACCAGAAGCAGGAAATGCCAGTAGATCGCGCAGAGCCGGACATTGCGGAAGACCCGCGCGCTATCCGTCGTCCCTGCGCCCATCTGCCCAAGCGTGCGGGCACAGGCGAAAATGCCGCCCGCCAGATGCAGGCCGTGCAGGGCCGTCAGCAGATAGAAAAAGGCATTGGCGGGATTGGCCGCGAGAAAATAGCCTGCCGCCTGATATTGCCGCCAGAGCAGGAGCTGCCCTGCGAGAAAGACGAGGCCCAGCACCCCGCCCGCGATCGTCATCAGACGCATGCGTTCCCACGCTACCGAGCGGCTCGCCGCCTCCCAGGCCAGGCTGCTGCCGATCAGCACGACCGTATTGATCCAGAGCAGCGGAGGCTCGGGCATGGGCCGCCAGTCACCGGCGCCGCCATGCTCCATGCCCGGCACCCCCATGCGCACAAGATAGGCCGCGATCAGCAAGGTGAAGATGACGGTGGCGACGCCGAAATACAGATAGAGGCCCACGGTCGACGCAGCCGGCCGATAATCAGCCGGATCGGCAAAGCCCTCCCCGCCCGGCGGCAGCCAGCTTTTCTCGGCGAGGCGGCTGATGAGGCTCATGCCGGCGGTTCATTCTGCGGGATGAAGTCGCGCGCATGGCCCGGCACGCTATAGTCATAGGCCCAGCGATAGACGACCGGCAGCTTTGGCCCCCAATTGCCATGCTTGGGCGGGGTGTCGGGCGTCTGCCATTCCAGGCTCGCCGCGCCCCAGGGATTGGGGTCTGCCTTGGGGCCGCGGAAATAGCTCCAGATCATGTTGTAGAAGAAGATGAACTGCCCCGCGAACACCACGAAGGCGGCAAGGCTGATGACCTCATTCGCGACATGGGCGGAATGCGGGATGAAGGCAGTTTCGCCCAGCGCATAATAGCGGCGTGGCACGCCCAATATGCCCAGATAATGCATCGGCAGGTAAATGACGTAGACGCCGAGGAAGGTGATCCAGAAATGGATCTTGCCCAACGTCTCGTTCCACATCCGCCCGGTGATCTTGGGATACCAGTGATAGATGGCGCCGAAGATCACCAGGATCGGCGACACGCCCATCACCATATGGAAATGGGCGACCACGAAGAAGGTGTCGGACAGCGGCACGTCGACACTGACATTGCCGAGGAACAGCCCGGTCAGCCCGCCATGGATGAAGGTGAAGATGAAGGCGATGGCGAACAGCATCGGCACCCGCAGGTGAATGTCGCCGCGCCACAGGGTCAGCAGCCAGTTATAGACCTTGATCGCGGTCGGGATGGCGATGACCAGGGTCGAGGTCGCGAAGAAGAACCCGAAATAGGGGTTCATACCGCTCACATACATATGATGCGCCCAGACCAGGAAGCTCAGCGCGCCGATGATGACGATCGCCCACACCATCATCCGGTAGCCGAAGATATTCTTGCGGGCATGGACGCTAATGAGGTCGGACACGATGCCGAACGCGGGCAGCGCGACGATATAGACCTCGGGATGGCCGAAGAACCAGAACAGGTGCTGGAACAGGATCGGACTGCCGCCGACCGTCCTGGTCGCCTGCCCCATGGATTGCATCGCCGGCATGAAGAAGCTGGTGCCCGCCAGATGGTCGAGCATCATCATGATCGCCGCCACGAACAGCGCCGGAAAAGCCAGCAGGCCCATGATCGAGGCGGTGAAGATCCCCCACACCGACAGCGGCATGCGCATGAGGGTCATGCCCCGGGTGCGCGCCTGCAGCACCGTCGTCACATAATTGAGCCCGCCCATGGTGAAGGCGATGATGAAGATCGCGAGGCTGGCCAGCATGGTGACGATGCCCCATTGATGGCCGGGCGTCCCCTCGCTGATGGCCTGGGGCGGATAGAGCGTCCAGCCCGCGCCGGTGGGCCCGCCCGGCACGAAGAAGCCCGACACCAGCACGATCACGGAGAGCAGATAGACCCAATAGCTCAGCATGTTGACGAACGGGAACACCATGTCCCGCGCGCCCACCATCAGCGGAATGAGATAATTGCCGAACCCGCCGAGCAGCAGGGCCGTCAGCAGGTAGACCACCATGATCATGCCGTGCATCGAGACGAATTGCAGGTAATTTTCGGGCTGGATCGCCGGAAACGCGCCGGGAAAACCAAGTTGCAGCCGCATCAGGACAGACAGCACCAGCGCCACCAGACCGATGCCGATGGCGGTCAGGCTATATTGGATGGCGATGACCTTGTGGTCCTGGCTCCAGACATATTTGCCGATCCATGTCTTGGGATGATGCAGCGGCTTGAGGTCGTCGGCTATGGTTGTCGCCATCAATATATCCCCCGATTTTCAGCCGGCGCGATGCAGCCATTGGCATTGGCGAGCAGGGCGGTGAGCGAGGTTGGACTCGCCTGCGCCATTATTTGCCCAAAGGTCGATTGTTGGGACAGCCAGGCGGCAAACTGCCTGGGCGGTTCGACGATCACGGTTCCCCGCATCTCGTGATGGCCGATGCCGCACAGCTCGGCGCAGAGGATCTCATATTTGCCCGGCACCGTAGGCGTCATCCAGAAATAGGTGACGATGCCCGGCACCAGGTCCATCTTCGCCCGGAATTCCGGCACATAGAAGTCGTGCAGCACGTCCTTGGAGCGCAGCACCATCTTCACCGGCTTGCCCGCCGGCAAATGCAATTCATTGCCTTCGACCAATATGTCGTCGCGCCCAAACGGGTCGAGCGGATTGAGGCCGAAGGGATTGTCGGGCGTCATATGCTTGACCGCAGCGGTGCCAAGCACACCGTCCGGGCCGGGAAAGCGGAACGCCCATTGCCATTGCTGGCCGACCGCCTCGACGATAGCGGCATCCTTGGGCACATTCACATATTTGCTCCAGGCGGCGAGGCCAGGAGCCAGCATCCCGGCGATGCCGATCGCCGTCCAGAAAGTCAGGCGCTTTTCCAGCGAGGCATTTTCGGGCTCATAATGCGCGCGATTGCCGGGCTTGTGGTGAAAGCGCAGCAGCGCATAAGCCATGAACAGATTGAGCGACACAAAGGCGATCGCGCAAATCCACAGCGTTATGTCGAGCGCGGAATCGATCGAGCCCCAGTTGGAAGCGATCGGCGTCTGCCACCACGGACTGAACAGGTGAAATGCGATCGAGCCGAGCACGAGTGCGGCAATGGCGATCGCAACAGGCATAGGCTCTCCGCTCCAATGCGGGCGGTCCCTAGCCATGTAACCCGGCCTGTTTCGACTCGCCTCGCGGGAAACAACCAATGGGATGAGGTATATAGATAAAATGAATGGGAAGAAAGCAGCGGTCTTCTAATCCATCCGCCACGAATAATCCTCTTCCAATACCTCGGTGACTGGAAGGCCCTGTTCGTCACGCGCAGGCTCGAAGCGGTAGCGGTCGACGATCACGCGGCAGGTCATCGCGTCCACCTCGGGATAGCCGCTCGGCCGGGTGACCTCGCATCGATCGACCCGGCCGGAAGGCCCGACCGCGAAACGGACGCCGATCTTGAGCCGCCCCGCGCCCTTGGCCGAGGCCGGAAAGTCCGAATTGCGGAAGCGGCCGTGGATCTGCCGTGCACCGGAGAACCCAGCGCCGGTGCCGACCCCCCGCCCCGCCCCCGAGCCTACCCCGCCTGCTCCAGAGCTCGCCCCGCCCGTGCCGCTCCCGGCCGGGTTGCCGCTGGTTATGACTGGCGGCACGGCGATCAGGCGAGGCGGGGCCGGTTCAGCCGGGATCGGCACCGGGACGTGCGGGTGCGCTTTCGGGGCCGGTGTGCCGCCGGCCTGCCTGGCGGGCTTATGCCTTGGCGCAGGCGGTTCGGGCGGCTTCGGCGGTGGGGGCGGCTTCAGGTCCACAACGATCATCGAATCGTCGGCGAACCGCGCGGGCAGCGTCACTCTCAGGCCCGCGATCAGCGCGTAGCCGAGCACGGCGTGGATCGCCACCACGCCAATCGCCGGGCCGATCCTGCCGGTTTCCCACGATCGTTTGGCGGAGCTAGCCATGCCCGCTCCCGATGCCCGCTCCCGATGCCCACGCCTGATGCCCACTCCCGATGGATATCAGGCGCAGCGCCGCTCCTAGCGGTAGACGCGGTTCCCGTTCCTATCGATATAATATTCCCGGCCACTGCGGTCGCGATGCCATCTGCGCTGGCCCTCCGAGGTGGCCGCACCGACCGCTGCACCGCCGGCGGCACCGATTGCGGCACCTTGGACGACGCTCAGGCCAGGGATCAAGGCCCCGGCCACCGCGCCGCCGGCCGCGCCGAATCCGGCACCGCGCAGCGCATCACGCGTCGTCTCGTGCGCGCACCCTCCAAGGGTTACGGCGGCGGTGAGGCTCACCGCCATGAATAGTGTATTGCGCATGTTAACCTCCATATTGCTGTAGGGGTCAACGTCCCGCGCCGCGATTGGTTCTACGCATGGAGCAGACCGACCCCTGTTGCCTACGGATCGGCTTGGAACGAGGGACGCGGCGCGCGTCCTATCGGACGGACGGATACCAACCCGTCATTCAGTATAGGTTCATTAAAATTCACGATTTGTCGCGATAATCCTGATTAATTCCCTCCGATTTTTCAATAAATTCTTAGAAAATATCTAAATGTTATTTGGAATTTATTACTGATATGCAGATCATTTTTTGGAACATTTGCAGATATTACTTGTTTCACTAGAGCAATACCGCGCTGTCAAACATGAAATACCTCGGCAGCATCTAGCGGAAGCACGGAGGTTTCAGTGGAATTCAGCATCAAGGGGCCGAGAGGCGACGTTATCGCTACCGGCCTGAGCGCGTGCGAAACGCGGTGCAAGTTTCTCACCGGCAGGAGGCTATTTGGCGGTCAGACCATATTCGGCCCCAATGGGGTGCTATGCTCTGAACAACAGCTGGAATTCATTTGCGCCCTGGAAGATGGTGGTGCCCCGCTCGGTTGGCTGCCGGTCCGGGATCCCTGGTGTCATTATTTTGGCACGGCGAACCGTGCACCGGGCAAGATCGGCTGACTAAGGCGTCATAATCCGGACATGCCGCTTTCCGCGCCATCGGCTTCACCCAAAGCAACGAACCGCTCGAGCAGCCAGGAGGCTGCCGGACCCGGAGGCCTGTCGCGGCGCCACAATCCGGAGAACGGATAGGTTCCGGCGCGATGGTCCGGCATGTTCAGTCGCATCAGCGTGCCAGCGACCAGATCCGCCTCAATCAACGGCAGAGGCATGTTACCCCAGCCTATGCCCTGCCGAAGCAAGGCATGCTTGGCTCCCAGGTCCGCGAGGCGCCAGGTTTGCAATCCCATCACGGCGAAATCCTTTCCCTCGGTGAATTGCGAGCGATCGGTCAGGACGAGTTGGGTATAGTTTCGTCCGGCTCCCGGCGGGATCTTGTCCATTCGCGCCAGCGGGTGGTCCGGCGCCGCCACCGGCACGAGGATAACCGATCCGGCTGATTTGCCATCCACACCCTCGACCCCGGCCGACAACGGCCCTGAAATGCCAATGACGGCCCTGCCGTCGAGCACCATTGCCGTGACGGCCCCCAATGCCTCGACATGCAGCCGCAATGAGACGGTCGGAAACGCCTCCGCAAAGGCGCGCAGCACGGTCGCCAGCCGCTGTGCCGGCAACATCACGTCCACGGCCAGATCGACCTCGGCCTCCAGGCCTTCGAGGAGCCCTTTGACCTTGGCGCGCAGGCCGTCGATTCCCAGCGAGATCGTTCGCGCCTCGGCGAGGAGCGCGCGACCAGCTATGGTCAACACCGGCTTGCGTGAACCTTCGCGCTCGAACAAGGTGAGCCCAAGCTGCTGTTCGAGGTTGGTGATGCCATAGCTGATCACGGATACCGCCCGGTTGAGCTTGCGCCCCGCAGCGGCAAAGCTGCCAGTATCCACGATAGCCAGAAAAATGCGGAGCTGATCTAACGTCGGCGTGCCCGGCTGTGCCACCTTTCAACTCCATAGAACATTTCGAAGGTATTTATCCAGGTTTTACCCGACCCCTGCAACCCCTATCTGACGTCCAACGGGCCTTCAACGGCACCAGCAGGAGACATCAGATGATCGAACTTCGGCCTTTTACCCAACTCGGCGGCGCGAACCACGGCTGGCTCGATGCAAAGCACCACTTTTCCTTTGCCGGCTATCATGATCCCGCACGCATGCACTGGGGCGACCTGCGCGTGTGGAACGATGACACGATCGCGCCCAAGACGGGGTTTCCGCCCCATCCCCATCGCGACATGGAAATCATTACCTATGTCCGCGAAGGCGCGATCACCCACGAAGACAATCTCGGCAACAAGGGCCGAACCGGGGCAGGCGACGTCCAGGTCATGTCGGCCGGAACCGGCATCCAGCATGCGGAATATAATCTCGAGGACGTGACCACGCGCATCTTCCAGATCTGGATACTTCCCGGCGAGACCGGAAAGCAGCCCAGCTGGGGTACGAAGCCCTTTCCCAAGGGCGACCGCGCTGGCCAGTTCGTCGTGCTCGCCTCGGGCTTTGCCAATGATGAAGACGCCCTGCCCATCCGCGCCGACGCCCGGGTCGTGGGCGCGACACTCAAGGCGGGCGAGCGGGCCGAATATCACCTCGGTGTGGATCGCCGCGCTTACCTCGTCCCCGCCAGCGGCGCGATCGAGGTCGACGGCGTGCGGCTCAATGCGCGGGATGGAGCGGCTATAAATGATGTCGAGACCCTGACCGTGACGGCCCTTGAAGATAGCGAGATCGTTCTCGTGGATGCCGCCTGACCGACAACCGAGCTTGCATGGCTCTCTGCACAAGGATGAAGCATATGACAAAGGTACTGGTTCTCTATTATTCCGCTTATGGGCACCTCGAACAGATGGCCGAGGCGGTCGCCGCCGGCGCGCGCGAGGGCGGCGCCGAGGTCGATATCAAGCGCGTTCCCGAGCTTGTGTCCGAGGAGGTTGCGCGCAACAGCCACTACAAGCTCGATCAAAGGGCGCCCGTTGCAACGATCGCGGAGCTTGAAAACTACGACGCAATCGTCATCGGCACGGGGACGCGTTTCGGGCGTCTGTCATCGCAGATGGCGAGTTTCCTCGATCAGGCGGGCGGCCTGTGGATGCGGGGCGCCCTGCATGGCAAGGTGGGCGCTGCCTTCACCGCAAGCGGCACGCAGCACGGCGGCCAGGAAACGACGCTGTTCTCGCTGATCACCAACATGCTGCACTTCGGCATGACCATTGTCGGGCTCGATTATGGTCACACCGGGCAGATGGGCCATGACAAGGTCCGGGGCGGAGCGCCCTATGGTGCCACCACTATCGCCGGCAGTGACGGCAGCCGGCAGCCTGACGAAGACGAACTCGGGGGTGCGCGATATCTGGGCCGCCGTGTTGCGGAGACCGCAGCCAAGCTGTTCGGCTGAGGTGATCCGGTCTAGCTGACAGCCATCCGGGCGAATTTCCGGGCGTAGAGCAGCATTGCCTGAAGGGCAGCCTGGGTAAGCGGCTTGGAAAAACGTGGAACCGCGGCGTGTGAGGGGGGGATGAACCCCTTCTCATACCCGGTCAGGAAAATAAACGGCCGGTCGCGCGCGACCAGTTCGTCAGCGACAGGATACACCGTTTCCCCGGCGAGATTGATATCAAGAATGGCCAGGTCAAATCCGATGTCGTCGGACAGCGCCTCGAGCGCCGCATTGACGCTCGCCGCTGATCTGGCAACCTCCATGCCCTGCTCCCTGATCTCCTCGCAAATATCGGCGGCGACCAGATAATCATCTTCGACCAGGAGGACGCGAGTCGGGAAATCATGGTCTTGATACATCACATCTCTCCTGGGAAAATGTGGAGCCTTCATATCCGGAGCTTGTCGCCGGCCGTGCACTCCGCGCCAGCGGTTTTCTATTTATCTGGTAGAATTTGCTATCGCGCAAGTACGAAGAGCCCAATCGGTCTCCCTATCCGCCAAAATGAGGGGGCTATTATGGGCTAGCCTCCCTGGCCCGCGCGGTTGGGGTTACGCAAGACAATTCACCATTGTTGGTGCTCCGCCGTCGCGCTCCCATAGCCGATGAGGCAACGCATATAGTGCGGATAGAATTGAAGGGGACGGAGCGTATTGCGGTCCCAATCCGCCCAGTAGCCACAGTTGCGCGGCGTGGTATCACCGGAATCCGGCAACGCGATTTCGAAGCGGCCGACATCGTCGCCGATCTTGAAGAAGCGGAAAAGCCTCCCCTGATTGTCGGCACGCGCCTTTATCTTATCGGCTGAAAACCGGTAGACTTGATTGACGAGAATCTGCTCGGACCGCTGCGCAAGGTCGAGAAAATTCCATTCGCGATGCGTCATGCCAGCGATCGTATTGGGCGGCGGTGCGTCCAGTGAGCAGCTTTCCCATGGGCACAGGGCGTTGATCTTCTGGTCGCCATTGATGATGACATAGGTCGTCGCCGGCTCCGCCAGTCCGGCGGCGCCCGCACGGTCCTGTATCACCTTGCCGATTTCGTCGGAAAATACGCCGAACCGGGCACCGCCATCGACATACATGCGATTGTCGATAAAGACCGGCGGCGCGGCGATAGGCGCGGACGAAGAGGCAAGAATGGCCTCCACATAACAGTTTTTGAGCTTTGCACGGAGCGGTGGATCATCCGTCGCCATCGCCCATCGCGCCGCAAGATCGGTGAGGTCGAACGCGACAGCTTCGCCACTGTCCACGTCCACGGCACCGATGAAAAGGGCCCGCTTGTCCTGCTTGCCTTTCGCGACCGCCATCAGCACGTCATCGGTCAGCGCGGTCGATATGCGCGATCGCAGCGGTACGAGATTGGCGAGGGCGCCTCGCCGCAGCAAGGTCAGCCCGGCGCTAGCGCCAATGCCGCCGCTGCCCGCCTTGATATAGGGTTGGAGCAGCTCTCGCTCGCTTGCGATCGTATAGCCCCTGACGGCCGCGTCGCCATCGCCGACAAAGGCGAAAGTCGCGAGGATGGAGCCTGTGCTCACCCCGGTCACGACGGCAAATTCCGGCAGCTTGCCGCGCTTCTTCTGCCATCCCCGCAGCAGGCCGGCGCCGAAGGCCCCGTTCTGGCTTCCCCCGGACATGAACAGCATGGCGTCCTCGCCATTGCCGGTGCTCACCATGGCCCGGGCCGCGAGCGCCTGGGCCAGGTCATAAGCCAGCGTCCCCTCCCGCGCCTTGGGCGCCGCCATGCCGGGTGCAATGCTCGAGAGTGGATCGTTGACGGCAAGTTCACGCCGCTGGATGTTGCACCCGGTCGTGGTCTCGGGCTTGATCGCGCACCCTCCGACCAGCACCGCCGCGCACAGCATGATCAATCGAAACGGTCCCACAGCCGTACCTCCTACCACCCCAGTTCCACCACCAGTGCTTGATATTTCGGATCGACGCTGGCCTTGATGAAGTCGCTGATCGCGCTCATCTTCACGGCCTTATTGACGTTGTCGATCGGGCACATCGGCGATGCCGCCTTCTGATGCCCCAGATGGTGCAGGGCGATAAGCCGCCCCTGGGGATCGAAGATCGGTGCGCCCGAAGCGCCGGGTTCGGTGTCACAATCATGCGTGATTTCCGTTTTGGCCCCCGCCCCGCCGAGCGGATCGGTCCAGGCGGCGCGTGAAGCACTTTGCACATGGCAATTGTCGGAAATCAGCTTGGGCTGGCATTGCGCATGGTGGATCATGTAGATCGACTGGCCGGGGCTGATCGGGGCTGTGGAAATCTGGACCGGAAATGTCGTGCGAACGCCGCCGTCGGCACCCGCCGCCGGCTGGATACGCAGAATCGCGAAATCGAGGTCTTCGTTCTGCGCCACGACTTCCGAGACGCTGAATTGCCGGCGGATGGGACCATTTTCCCAGGCAAGGTCGATGACGGCATTGCCGCGCACCTCGCCATCCCATAATCGCTTGGGTCCGGCGCAGTGCCAGTTGGTCAGGTACAGATTGCGGCCGATCATCACGCCGGTGCAGCACCAGGAGGTACGCGTGCCTGGCGGGCCCGCGGCCGCTGGCGCCAATGTGTCGTCAACGAAGATGCCGACCGCTTCGGCGGGGTCCCTGCGATTGGGCGGCGCGGGCGCATGGCTATGTGGTGCACCGGTATAGAAGTCCCGCCATTGGGCCGTGGCACCGCTGATGGAAAAGCCGTTCTGGTCCGAGTTGGGCGGACCGCTCGCGCTGGCGCCGCGAACTTCGACGAAGGTATCGGCATCGCCGCCGCGCAAGGTCACGGTGACCATTGATCCCGTCAGGCGACCCGTCCAGAGGGTGCTTGAAGCGCTGGGGAAGTCCGACCGCTCGAGTTGGGACAGGAGATGACCATCGCGATCGCGGATGGCTAGCGACCATGGCTTGGCGCCGGGATTGGGCGCGGCGATCAGCAGTCGCATGGAGGCCGCTAGCTGGCCGTCCCGCGTTTTCGGCGTGATATCCTGGCTGGGGGCCGACAGCCTGATCGGAATGGACAAAGCCTTCCAATCGCCGAAACGCGTCACAAGTTCGGATGGGTGGCAAACATTTTGCGCCGGTGCAGCGCTGGGCAAAAGGGCCAGCACGGCGAGCCAGATGCAGCGCATTCTAGCCACAGCTATTGTCAGACTGGCTCGGAAAGGTCGTCACGATCAGTTCGCTGATTTCGGACAGTTTTATGCTGCTGCCCCCGCAAATGTCGATCATGGTGCTGGTGTCGGCCAGCGAGACGGGGCCCCAGCGCTGAACGAGGCCGCGCACCCGCGGTGTCGGCGTATCGGCGTAAAGGGCGTAGGTCGAATCGTCGCCGGCGTCCGAGAGCCGGAGCAATCGCAGCACACGGGATGGCAGGAAGGACACCTCGCCCCTATTGGGGTCATTGACCTTCAACGGGCCCGACCAGCGCCGGATCCTTATGGCGTGCCAGCCATTTGCATCATGCGCCCAGCTCTTCGTGGGGTCGAGTTGCGCCCGCTGATAATCGACGACGCCTGCAGCGATCTTTGTCCATGCATCGGCGGTCGGATCCGCGGAGGGGAGAGCGGGCCAGGCGGTTTGCTGAAGGCGCCGCTTCACCTGTTCGGCCTGCACATAGGCATTGGGATAGCGTGCGATCATTTCGGCGGCCACGCCAGTGACATAGGCAGCCGCCGGGCTCGTGCCGGGTGCGGCGCCCACGCCTTCGCTGCTGATCCAGCCGGGGATCGGTTCGCCGCCGGGCGCGGCCAGATGAACGATCGGGTCGGGCGAAATGCCATAATAGGCCGAGGGCAGCAATGTCACCTTGTCATGACGGCAGATCACGCAGGCCGTGACGACGACGACATTCTCCAGGTCGCCAAATCCCTGCGGGGCATGCGGTGACTTGGTCGTCAGCCCGACTGGCGCCTCGCCATTTTCGGATTGGCCGGCCGCCGCGATCAACAGGGGGCGCCCGGCAAAAACCGCCTTGTGCGCCAGGCTGAAGTCGCGCCGGATCTCGATACTGGGAAGCTGTCTGTCGGGATTGAGCAGCGTGGATGGATAGGGCTTGAACTCACTCGCGATCAGGAACACGCTGAGCCCCGGCATTCCCGTGACCAGATCGACCTTCGCGGCGAAATTATCCTCCCGCCTGCTCACCTCGACCAGCTTGGGCGGCGTGTCGCCATTGGCGCGATACCACTCGAACGAACTGATCTGCGATGTCGGCGCAAGGCCGGCAAAGCCCTGGCCATTCCGGCTGGCGATAATACCGGCCATGTGCGTCCCATGATGCAGCGCCTCGACGAAGCCCATCCAGTTACAGCGCCATTCAGGCGCCACGACCGGCCCGCCTTGCGGTATGTCGATGTCCGCGCCCAGCAGAGCGGGATTGAGCGCGATCTTGGTATCGATGACATAGACCGTGGGCTTGCCGGGCGGCGTGCCCATCATGTCGATCAGGGCCGACAGCTCTGCATCATTGTCGAGCAGTTCGTCATAATTGTGAACAGGCGGCGGCATGGCGCCGGGCGGACCGCGACAGATCGATTCATAATTGGCGGGAAAGGAATAGGCTTTTGCAGGACGCGCCTCGCTGAGTTCTGCATCGATGACGACATTGCGCGAACGCAGCGACTGGCCAGACATAAGTGTCAGCCGGTCGATCGCGGCCATGACGTCCTTGTCGGTCTGATAACCGATCACCAGGTCATAGGCGTCGAATTCCACGCGGCTCAATCCATTGACGGTCCGCTCCAGCACATCCTTGGTCTGCCAGCCCCTTAGAAGGTCTTGCTTCTGCCGCTGCTCGGTCGGATCCTCGGGCGTGAAGGTCCTGACCGTCCGGCGCATGGTCACCGTGATTTTCGGCAACATGATCGTCTCGCCGACCTTGAGCGTCCGGCTGCTGAAATTCGCGCCGTTCAGCAGATCGAGAAGCTGGTCGAACTCCCTGCCGGGGACCGGAATCCCGCGCGCCTTGAGAAGCTTGGATGGATTGTCCCCCGCCGCTAGGGCCACGCGCTCCGTGGGCAGGAGTGCCGGCCTTGTCGCCAGCCGGTTGAGCACCGCCGCCAGGTTCTTTGCAACCGTCCCGCCGACGAACGACACGTGCACGGCTGGCAGGTCGTGATTATCGGGCCGGGCGGAGGTTGGCGGCATCGCGCCGCTGCTGGTGGCAAATGAAACGACCTGCAATCCGGCTGCGCCTGCCGCACCGTCGCCATGCACGATCGGCCTCAAAGGCGCGACGCCGGAATAGAGGGCTTTGTGGCTCGCAATATCGACAGGCGAGAGCGCCAAATTCAACGACACCGGATCGTTGCAGTAATAATGCATCACCGATCGCGGATCATAGGGGCTGAGAGGTTGCCAATCCCCGCTTTCCGACTGCTGGCACCCGGCGTCCTTGCTGATCTGCTCATGACGATAGCCAAGGATATGGCCAAGTTCATGGCGGAACACGCCGACCCTGTCATATTGTGTCCGCAGATAGGGCGGAAACACATAGAGATAGCGTTTCTCGATGTCGGCACCGGCAAAGAAGGCAAGCGCGATGAAGCTGCTCACCTCCGGCTTGTAGCGGACGATGAAGGTCGTCTGTCCTTCTCTGGGTGCGCGATCGCGCTCGACAATATGGTTGATCGACAGGCCGCAGGCCGGGCAGGCCTTCACCCACGCATCCGACGCCTCTCCCATCGCCTTGACCACTGCGTCATAGCTCGCGGCGTCGGGAAAGCTCCTGCGATCGACCGCATAGGTGAGCGTCCGCGCATTGGCTGGCCAGAACTGCGCCTTCCCGGCCACGACGTTGACGATCAGCTCCGGCGATACCAGGGCCTTGTTGCTATCGTCGCCGCGCCGTTCGCCGATCACCGCCACCCGAACCTCGTCGCGGGTCATCGGCAGGTCGCCTTCATAGACATAATAGAGATGCGGGACGCCGCCTTCCTTGACCTCGAAGGTCGGAAGCTTGGCGAGAAAGGCCGAAAAGCTGTCCTCGTCCTCGGGATGAGCGCGAACCTGCGCGTAATCGGCCGCCGTCAAACGGGTTGGGGCTGCGCGGGCGCCGGGCGCCGCCATGGTCGCAACGATAGCGAGCCAGGCCAATAATAAACGAAGCGGGAAGCGCGACCGACGCATGTCAGAGCGACTTCATATATTCGATCAGTTCCATGCGCTGGTCGTCGTTGAAGCGGCCATTGCCATAATCATGTCCGGCGTTCGAATTGCCCGGGATCGGCCGGTCGGCCTTGTCGAGGACATGGAATTCGAAAGGCGGCTTGCCGGGGCCGGCTCTGAAGCCCACTTCCCGCGTGTCGAAGATCCGCGAGCCGACCGCGAACTGCTTGTCCCGTCGGGCCGGTGGCAGCAGCAGCTGGTAGAGGGAGCGGACCGAACCATTGTGGAGATAGGGGGCTGTCGCCCAGATCCCGCCCAGCGGCCGGCCCTTATAGGCCATCAGCGGGTCGGCGGCATTGGCCCTGCAGATCTTCTCGCGCTCCTCGGGCGACTTCTGGGCAAATTCCGGTTCGACCAGCCCCGCCGCTCCCTCGATCTTGCGCGGAATGCCGAACATGGCTTTTGCGAAGGTCGCGGCGATCTGCCGCTTCTTGCCGGCCAGCGATCCGACGACCGTGGTGGTCAGCATCTGCCGCTCGTCCGCGATCTGCGCGAACTTTTCTCCCCCACCGACATAGCTGGTGGGCACGCCCGCCAGATTCCCCGTGCGGGCGCGAAATGTAAAGGCGTTGCAGGCCATCCAGGGATCGGTGCCCACCGCCCTGGAGGCACCCCATATCGGGGTCATGACGGCGACGATGGGCGTCTTCAGGTCCGTGCGATCGAGCGGCGCGTGGCAGGAGGCGCAATGCGCAGCGAACAATGTCCGTCCCGCCGCAACCTTGGTATCGTTCAGCGTGCCCAGGCTTGTCGGCCATTTCGGCGGCAGAAGCCGGCTGATCTGGTTCTCGATCGCGTCCAGATTGGTAACGTCGATCGAGGATTTATACCCCGAAAGGCCCGGATAGGCCTTGGTCACCGCAACATCGGCGAATACACCAATGACCTCGCCGGCATTGCGGCCCAGTGCACCGAGATCGAACACCTGCCCGCTCGGCAGCTTCAAGCCCTTGTTGGGCGCGATACCGTTCCATTGCACACGGTCATGCTGCGTGATGTTCCACAGGAAGGGGTAGCTGACGGGGGCATCGGCAGGCGCGGTGAACTGATCTTCAGCACCACTGAGCGCCGCCACCTTGTTGTAGATATGACCGAACGCATCGAGCCGGCCATGTCCGTAGCGAAGCGTTACGCGATCAGGACCGGCGGGGTTGTTGAGGGCCTCGATCCGGTCTTCCCAGGCCATGAATGCCGTGAGCGCACTTCGTAAATCCCCCTCTTCGCCCGGAGCATGCGGGCCAAGCACAGCCGTTGCAAATCGCGCGAATTTGGCAGGGTCCTTGAGTGTTGCGCGGGTCGACGCGTCGAGCGCCTCGATGAATGACTGGAAGTCGCCAAGGCCGGGACCGCCGTCGATGCGGATGCTGATGCCGTCTTCCGTTTCGATCTGTCCCGTGTGACAGGCAGCGCATGTCATGCCGACCCAGGGTTCCGAACTCGATTGGCCGGCACGCCAGTGAAGTTTGGAACGGACAAAAGGCGTGTCGTCGCTGCTATCGATCGCGAAACCGATCGGCAGGCCCGTGGTATCGTCCGGATCGGGCGCCAGATAGCCCAGCCCCTGCATATTCGCGATCGTGAAGAAGGGCTTGTTGGACCCGGCCTCCTCCAGCGCCATCAGCCACTGTTTCGGGATTAGCCGCGAGCCCTGATTGCCGTGATACCAGTTGAGTTGCTCGGTTCGGGACCAGCCCTGTCCGTCCACAGGCTTCGTACCGGCGACACAACTGCCCAGCAGCGCCGCACAGGCAGAACCAGCCAGAAAAACGCTCCATCGGCGCGTGGACGGATTGGATGGTAATGCAACGAACGTCATGATCGAGCCCCCCGGCACACTGACTTCTTAGAAAGCCATCAATAGAGCGCGACTCGATTATGTTTTCCTATGATTCTATGATTATCATCCAAAGTCTAGTGGAATATCGAAAATAACCTAAAAGTAAACTTGTGGGCGCGCGGCGGGCCAAGCCATGCAAATCTCCGCGCCTGGCAAGTTGGCGTTAAAGCAATAGTAAGGCTCTCCGCCAATCTGCGCCCCGAGCCACGTCGGATGTTCTGACGACAGACCGCCGGCTACCAGAGCGGGCGCTGCTGGTAGGCGGCGCGGCGTTCCCTGATGATGCGTTCACGTTCCATGGGAGATACGGTCGGCGTTTCGGCCGGCAGCAGCTTGCGAACGTCGGCCAGCGCAGGTAGCTGTTCCCGATCCCGCGGCTTTCATAGACGCCGGTGCGCGTTCTATCGCGTCATCCGCACCGTGGCCGGACTGGATCAGTTCGGCGACGGCCAATCCGGCATATGCGGGCGAGGTGGTTTCAGTCATGATGATCGTTGCGCCTGACGCCAGCCGCCGACGCCTTGCGAGCCTTGGCGATCATCACATCATATTCATCCTCTGCGGCCTTCTGGCGCTCGACGGCTCCCGGATCGGTGATGCTGGGGTTTTGGGATGCCGATGGATGTAAGGCACTGCCCCCTTGGAGTGCATTTGCGTATCACTCGGGCTTGCGAATGGCTAGGTTTTCTGCCACTCTCTTTTAGTTTCAGACCCTTAGAGAGCCCTTGGTGCCAGAAAAACACTCCCATCGGGCACCCAGACGGCTGATTTCCCGCGCAAATCGGCAGTGGGAAATCACCGAAACCATCAATAGCACCATCACATCGTCTGGAAAAGGGTGGACGTCCACGGAAAGGGGCAAAATTACGCCGTTCGACAGCTGCTTAGTAGTAGCCATAGGGCGGACGAAAGGCGTGATCATCATCGTCGCCAAACAGCTTCTGTTTCTCGAAACGATGCTCGAGGCCGTCGGCCGAGAGAGCCGCCTCACGCGAGGCCAGTCGGCGCTCGGCCAGCCCTAGGAATTCGGCTACGCGGCTGGCGCTCCCGGCCATTTCCTCGCCGCGTAAGCCCGCGACCAGCCGCCTCAGCCGATCGAGCGCGGCCACCTCTTCGAGAACTTCGTCCAGCGCCTTTCCGCGGCGCTCGGCGATGTGGTCCCTGCGAAGGGCGAACTCACGCTGGCGGCGCTCCTCCTCGCGTTGCCGTGCCTGCTCCTCGCGCTTGACGTGATCGTCCTTCTTCGCCGCCGCCAGCACCGCGACACCGACCGCGATGTCGCTGGCCATGTTCTCAATCCGCTGAACCTTCGCATCCTTGAAGGAACGTCGTGGGCTCCCGCCAAGCAGATATGAGTGCTCAAGCTCAAACACGAGCTGGCCGGTCGGATGATAATCCCATTCGGGTCCGCGCAATGACGACCAGTCGAAATCGTCATCATCCAAGCTGTTTGGGTTGTTCCAGCGCCGCGCGCGCCGCTTTCGGGCCGCCTCTTGCTCGGCAAGTTCCTTCTCCGTCGGCACATGCTTTTCGCGCCGAACACCTTCGCTGATCGAAAAGCCGATCGTCTCGCCATCGCAGGTGAAAGCTGCTGTCTTCTCGCCCCGAACCAGCTTGATCCCCAGCGCTTCCGTCGCTGCCGCGATCCGGCTGAGCGCAAGTTCCAGGCGATCGATCGACGCCGGCGCCACGTTGATCTTGATGACGTTCAAGCCTTCGACCGTGACGAGGCCGTTGATCGAGGAAGGTTTCGCCTTGCGAAGTTGCGCGATTGTTCGATCGACGATCGGGTTCGCGGGTAGGACCGCTTCCGAATCGATGGATGACGCGAGCAGACGTGCATTTTCGCGTGCCGCCGCGATCAGCTCAGGCTCCGGCCGCAACTCGCCAGCCGTAATCGTAATCCTGTCGGACGTACCAACCTTCGCTTTGGGCAATGGGGTTTGCTTGACCGCCTTGCCGGCCGCCTTCTTCGCCCACCATCCCAGCGGCGGATTGGGGATATCATGCTTCTTGCAGATTTTGTGGAGAGCGACGTCCGAGAGCGCGAACTCCTTGGCCAAGTGGGTCATCGGCTTCGACCACACCAGCTCGTAGAATTCTTGCCGGGTGAACACTCGCGACACGGGACCTCACCAGATGTTTGCTTCAACCATTCCGGGGAAACCTTGCACCGGGTTGGAGGCGATGACGACGGGATCGGCGAGATTATGGGGCATGGTGTCTTATTCTCCGGATGGGCTATGCGGGTGCTCCGTTGCCGTGCTGATCGTCTTTCGGAGCGCGGCCGCCAAGCGAGCCGCATTTTCGATGGCTGCGACGTGCGGCGCGCCGCGCGGTACGATCCAGCTGCCGCCGACGCACAACACATGAGGCTCGGCGAGCCATTCGGGCGCGCTCTGTTCCGTAACCCCTCCTGTCGGGCAGAAGCGGCATTGCCCGAACGGACCCGCCAAGGCCTTCAGTGCGGCGATGCCCCCGCTCGCTTCTGCCGGGAAAAATTTGAAATGACGCAGGCCATATTCAAGGCCGAGCATGATGTCGTAAGCTGTTGCGATGCCTGGAAGAAAAGCGACGCCGCATTCGCGGGCCGCCCAGCACAATCGCTTCGTAGTGCCGGGTGAGACGATGAATTTGGCTCCAGCGGCAACGGCCTCATTGATCTGCGCCTCGGTAACCACCGTAATGATGGCTTGCCGGATCGCCGGCAAGCTCGGCTTCGGTGGCGGCCCGGCGATTCTTTTTCCCCCCTTTGGCCTGCTTGAGGCGGAGCGACTGGAGGAAGGCGAAGGCGATCATGGACATCAGCGCGTGTCGGTGCAGGCCTTTCCATGATCGGCCCTCGAAGTGATCGAGACCGAGTTCTTCCTTGAGTTGACGAGCCACACTTCCTCGCCCGGCAGGTGCTGGGCGCCCATGTCATGAATGCGCTGCGGCGGCCCATCCGCCACCTTGACGCGGACCGCCGCGAAGCGGGCCGAGAGTTGACCTTTGGTGCCGCGCCGCCAGCTGACCTTGCGCCATGGCACAGTCTCCAGCATCGCCTGCGCCGATACCGACGTGATGTCGGGTATCGCGTTCTTGCGAGGGCGGCCCCGGCCAGCCGCCGGGAAGATCATCGCGACGTCGGCGGGGTAGACCTTCTGCTTGAATGGTATGCCAACTGCCCAAGCGAGACCACACTCACTCAGGCCCTGCCGGAACGGCGCGGAAAGGCCGTATCCTGCGTCGGCAAGGACGCAACCGAAGCGGGCACCGGCTGCGCGAACCCTGTCGATCTCGGCCAGCGCAATCTCCGGCTTGGTCCGGTAGTGCCGGAAATCCTCGGGAACTCCGGCACGCTCCAGGCGAGGCACATCGCTCGTCCAGCTCTCGGGGAGAAACAGGCGCAAGCCCACCCTGACTGGCACCTCGCCCGAAGCCAGGGTCAGCGACACCAGCGTCTGGCAGTTGGCGTTCTTGCCGATGGCCATCGGCTGCACGCTCTTGCGGTCACCAGGGCCAATCAGACCCGCTATGTAGGCAGGGCACATCCGACCGCGCGTCTTGTTCCGCAAAGCCACGACAAACGGCGCCAGCTATGCATCCAGTTCGCTCCGCCAATCCCCGTTCATTGCCAGCCCTCATAAAAACTGGCTCCCCATGAATCAGGGATTTTGCCCTTTGGGAATCCCAAAAATCACATTTCTCCCAAAGTAATGCTAGTCCTCGAATCTGATTGAAGAGCCCGGTTTTGATCCTGACGAGGTAGTGTGCGGGAGGTTCTGCAAAATCCGTTGAGGATCTGAGCGGCCATGGCAGGCTGGTGATGTTCGAAGTCACCAACGCCATGAGGAGCCCTGCCATGACCAAGATCGAGAATAG